>ULXN01056865.1_pt1 | contig 10235 bp, 8 predicted proteins | sample 1961311 | NCBI WGS metagenome assembly ULXN01 (sample SAMEA4835839, study PRJEB28245) | human gut metagenome | biome: gut microbiome; material: fecal sample | place: Denmark | collected 2008 | reverse complement strand
GGTCTCATTAGGCTTGACAGGTTCGTCAGCCGCATCGGCAGGCTTTTCGGGCTTTTCCTCAGCCTTCTGAGCATTCTGCTGTGCCTCAGTGTCAAGCTCATGTGCATAAATGGTCACAGAGGGAGTAACGGTATTTTCAAGCACCAACTGTTCGCAGTCATAAAGTGCAGGGCGCTTTTTAAGCTCCTTGTTTTCCTTTTCAAGGTCAGCTATCTTCTGCTCCAGCTCCTTTACCTTGGCGGTAAGCTTTTCATTTGCGCTTCTTGCCTTGCCTGCTTCGTTCACATAGGTCTTTATCTGACCCCTGATATTTTCAATGCTCTCCTGAGCCTTTGCGGCCTCGTCAAGAGACGTAAGGGCAACAAACACCGCCGCATTCTGTATGCCGAAATTGGGCTTTGCCTTTACCATATCACCTATCTCTTTATCTATTCTGTCGGCAAGGCCTTTGATATATTCGGGCTTTTCGTCGGTCCTGAGGTTATATTCCTTACCGCAGATAACGACCTTAACTTTATTTTCAATATTCATCTGTCCGATCCTTTCCGAAATGTATTCAAATATAATTATACATCATTATCCGACAGATTTCAAGAGATATTATATTCTATTATCGATATGATTTTTACAAAATTATTTATTTGGGTATGTGTATTTTGCGTAAACTTATCGGGTGAGCATTTTATTCATCTTATCGACCTTTATCTCGACCTTTATCCTGACAGTGATATATACCGTCAGCCATATTGCCGCAAAGCCTGCCGCAAATATTATTGTGAATATCCAATACATCACAGAAAGAGGCTTGTCATGTTTTTTCGGTATTCGGTCGGTTTTGAAAGGTGAAAGGCAAATTATCATATTGTATTGGCACGGCATTAAAAATCAACCGATACGCAAAGCGCACTGATATTCAATTTTTCCACTGTAAATAAGATAATTTTCAAGCCCTGTTGCATTCTGTCGTTCCTTGTGATATAATAATAAAAAAGTATGAAAGGAGTCAACAGTTATGAGCGACTTTAGACATCAAATTGAAGAAGACATAGCCGAATATCAAAATCTTCATAAGCATATTCCAAACATAAGCAAGCCTGAATGGGCTTTCAACTACTGGGTACTTGACAAAATGTTTTTTGAAGATGAAGAACTTATTGAAGAGAAAATCGTTGATTATCACGATCTTGGTATTGATGCGTATGAAATATATGAAGATACCAAAGATATTTACCTTATCCAGAATAAATATTATAGTGATTCGTCAACCATCTCTGCTGAATATGTAAAGAATGATTTTTTAATACGTGCCATAACGGCTTTAGAAAATGGTACATATAAAAAATCAGATGAACTCCAAGCAGCATTTAATAAGTATAAGAAATGTGACGACTTTTGTGTTCACCTGGAATTATTTGTAACCAACAATAACACTTGTGTTGAGGCTAATGAATATATTAAGAAGTTCAATCTTGAACACCCTAAATATCACGCTACTATTTATTATCTAAACGACATCGAAAACAAATACTATGGTGAACCCGAACCAGTAAAAAAGCAAATAACCGTAAAAATTGAAACAATAGTAAAAGGTACTGCTTTAAATATAAACAACGAAAGTTACAAATTACAAAACATAGTAGATGCCAGATATGTTTATGCCCCGGTTGTATCATTGTACAGGCTATATAGAGAAGCAAAAGAAAAAAATTATCCTATTTTCGATAAAAACATTCGTGAATACCTTGGAAACAAAGGTGTTAATAAGGGGATTTATCAAACTTTGCTTGATAAAAATGAAAGGAAGAACTTCTTTTATTACAATAATGGCATTACAATTATATGTGACAGCATGAGCAAAATAAACACCCAAGCAAACAACCTTTTTTCTGCATACTTTACCATTACAAATCCGCAAATCGTTAACGGCTGCCAAACAGTAAATTCCATTTATGAAGCATTAAATAATATTTCAATAGACCAATTAGAAACAGAATTTAAAGATACATTTGTTATGTTAAAAATACTGGAAATAAACAGAAACAATCAAACGGAAGATACCCTTTACCAGAATATCGTCAAATACAATAATTCTCAAAACTCTATAGATGAGAAAACATTTATCGCAAACACAGATATATTTATCAGACTACAAAAAGAATTTGAAAAGAAGGGCTTTTTATTACTAATTAAACAAAGTGATAAAAACAAATTTAGTTCGGCATATAAAACAACCACCAAATTAAGGACTTTAAATTCCGAGCGTTTAAAGAAATTCGGACTTGATGAAACCAATAAAGCTAAAGATGTTTTTATCCCACTTGAAAAGTTTTTACAGGTCATAAATGCTTTTGCCGACAGCGGATATACAGCATATGTAAAAAAAAGCAATATGCTTAAATTTGGCAGTCAACAGTATAATACAGCTATAAACTTTATTAAATCAAACGACATCACCAATGATGGTTTAATAGATCTGTATTTACTGTATGTCAGATCTGAAATGGAAAGGAAAAGAAAATCGGATAGCAGATTTCCCATTTCTTATTATTTAATAGATGAATTTGCCATTCATGAATGTAATAACAGGCAAAAATCAGAAATTACTCTCGCACTTTCATCATCGGATAAAATCGACCGTATAATCAAACTTTACACCGCCGTAACAAGGTTTTATACAACCCAATATTACAAGGACAATAACATTGATTACAATAAAATGATAAAAAGAATCATTAACTATGATCTGCTTAATTCTGCAAGAGATTCATTCCAATCATCATTTGATGATTGATTCCATCTGATTTGCAACTCAATGCTCTGCTTTAACCATTGGTAATCTAAGCTCAATCTAAAATTTATCTCTTGACAACACCCCCGATATGGAATATAATTAAAAGTAACTGTTAATATACCCCATTGTGGGAAGAAATTTGCCTGCGGGCATAAAAGGTGGTTATTATTATGGCAGCAGAAAAAACTATGGACAAGATCGTAGCGCTCTGTAAAGGCAGAGGCTTTGTATATCCCGGAAGTGAAATCTACGGCGGCCTCGCCAACACATGGGACTACGGCCCCCTCGGCGTTGAGCTGAAGAACAATATCAAAAGAGCTTGGCAGAAGAAGTTCGTTCAGGAGTGCCCCTACAACGTAGGTCTTGACTCCGCTATCCTTATGAACCCCCAGACATGGGTGGCTTCCGGTCACATCGGCGGCTTCTCCGACCCTCTCATGGACTGCAAGGAGTGCAAGACCCGTCACCGCGCAGACAAGCTCATCGAGGATTTTGACGGCACAAACGTTGCAGGCTGGACAAATCAGCAGATGCTCGACTACATCAACGAGCATGATATCAAGTGCCCCCAGTGCGGCAAGAAGAATTTCACCGATATCCGTCAGTTCAACCTTATGTTCAAGACCTTCCAGGGCGTAACTGAGGATTCCAAGTCTGAGCTTTATCTCCGTCCCGAGACTGCTCAGGGTATTTTCGTAAACTTCAACAACATTCAGAGAACCACACGTAAAAAGGTTCCTTTCGGCGTTGGTCAGGTAGGTAAGTCTTTCAGAAACGAGATCACTCCCGGCAACTTCATCTTCCGTGTAAGAGAGTTCGAGCAGATGGAGCTTGAGTTCTTCTGCAAGCCCGGCACCGACCTTGAGTGGTTCCAGTACTGGAGAAGCTACTGCCGTGACTTCCTTCTTGGTCTCGGCGTAAACGAGGAGCATCTCAGACTCCGTGACCATTCCCCTGAGGAGCTTTGCTTCTATTCCAAGGCAACCACCGACTTTGAGTACCTCTTCCCCTTCGGCTGGGGCGAGCTTTGGGGCATTGCGGACAGAACCGACTATGACCTTACCCAGCACATGAAAACCAGCGGCAAGAGCATGGAATACTTCGACCCCGAGACCAACGAGAAGTACATTCCTTACGTAATCGAGCCTTCTCTCGGTGTTGAGAGACTGTTCCTTGCTATCGTATGCGAAGCATATGACGAGGAAGAGATCGGCGACGGCGAAAAGTCCGACGTAAGAACAGTAATGCACCTCCACCCCGCACTTGCTCCCGTAAAGGCAGCTATCCTTCCTCTTACAAAGAAGCTGAAGGAACCCGCTACCGACCTTTACATGAAGCTTGCAAAGAAGTTCAACGTTGAGTACGACGAGGCGGGTCAGATCGGTAAGAGATACCGCAGACAGGACGAGATCGGTACTCCCTTCTGCATCACCTTTGACTTTGATTCTCTCGAGGACAACTGCGTAACAGTCCGTGACAGAGACACCATGGCTCAGGAAAGAGTTAACATGGACGAGCTTGTTGCTTACCTTGAAAAGAAGCTTGAATACTGATATTATATAGCATGATGATGCTCCGATATCCTTATGGGTATCGGAGCTTTTTTGTGTCTTGAAACCGCTTACCAATAAAGCTATATACAAAAAGTGCCACACACGTTGATTCCGTGTATGGCACTTTTTATACTAATCTTTACACGTTCTATAGGCAAAGCCGACAGATGAAATAAGACCAGTCTAGGAAAGCGACTGCAGGCGGGCTTGGCGCCCGGCAAGGGAGCTTGACGAAGAATGGACTTATTTCAGCCGAGGATTTGTCTATAGGTCGATTGAGGATTAGTATTTATTAAGCTATGCAGTCTTATTCATAAAGGAAGCAGTAGAAAGCCTTGTAGGTCATGTAAACATCGACCTTTGAAACGATCTCAAAGGGAGCGTGCATGCAAAGAACGGGAACGCCAACATCAATGGTGTCAACATTCAGGTTTGCAATGTATGCCGCAACGGTTCCGCCGCCGCCAAGGTCAACCTTGCCAAGCTCGCCTGTCTGCCAGATAACGTTGTTGTCGTCAAGCAGCTTTCTTACTCTGCCCACAAACTCTGCGGAAGCATCGGAGGTGCCCGACTTTCCTCTTGCGCCTGTGAACTTTGTTACGCACACGCCGTAGTTGATGAAAGAGGAATTTCTCTTTTCCAGAACATCGGGGAATGTGGGATCAAATGCTGCGTTAACGTCTGCGGAAAGGCACTCGGACTTGCTGAGGACTGCTCTGCCCTCTTCGCCGAAGCACTCTGCCAGGTCGTGGATAAAATACTTGAGATATGCGGATTTAAGACCTGTGTTGCCGTCGGAGCCTGTCTCCTCCTTATCGGTGAGAACAACAACGGCTGTCTTTTCGGGAACGGTATTGCCGTCCATAAGAGCGGCAAATGCAGTGTATGCGCAAACCTTGTCGTCATGACCGTATGCGCCGATCATGCTGCGGTCAAAGCCGATATCCTTTGCCTTGAATGCGGGAACTGCTTCCAGCTCTGCGGAAACGAAATCGTCCTCGGTGATGCCGTACTTTTCGTTAAGGATAGCCATGATGTTGAGCTTTACCTTTTCGCTTACATCATCATCTCTGAAAGGACGGGAACCGATGAGAATGTTCAGCTCTTCACCCTTGAGTATCTCGCCGGCACTTCTCTTCATCTGATCCTGAGCAAGGTGGGGGAGAAGGTCGGTAACGCAGAATACAGGGTCGCTTTCGTCCTCGCCGATGTTTACCTTTACGGAGCTGCCGTCAGCATGGATAATTACGCCGTGAAGTGCAAGAGGGATAGTGCCCCACTGATACTTCTTGATTCCGCCGTAGTAATGGGTCTTGAAGTAAGCGGTCTCCTCGTTTTCAAAGAGAGGGTGCTGCTTCATGTCAAGACGGGGAGAGTCAATGTGAGCGGCTGCAATATGAACGCCCTTTTCCACAGGCTCCCTGCCTATGACCGCAAGGATAACTGCCTTGCCTCTGTTGTTGTAATAAACCTTGTCGCCGGGTTCAAGGCGCATATTTCTCTCAAATTCCTTGTAGCCTGCCTTCTTGGCAGCGGAAACTGTGAAATCCGCAACCTCTCTCTCGATCTTTGAGCAGTTCATAAAGTCCTTGTACTTTTCGCAGAAAGCGTCGCAGTCCTTTATCTGCTCCTCGGTCATTCTGAGAACGCCGTTCTTTCTCTGGGAGCAGAGCTTTTCCTGTAAAAGCTTTGCTTCGGATTTTTCGTTTGCCATAATATAAACTTCCTTTCAAAAGTGGATTTGCCTGTCAATACAGATTATTATATGCGTCATACGCCTGCATAACCTTTTTGACATAATGTTTTGTTACCGATGACGGGATATCGTCCAGTACCAGACCGTCCGAGCTGAGGGAGCTGTCCTCCAGCCATTTGTTCACATTGCCTCTGCCCGAATGATAGGCAGCCAGAGCCGTTTCCTCGTCGCCGTATTCGTTGTACAGCAGCATAAGCAGATACGTGCCGTACTGGATATTGTATTCGGGGACATACATGGAGTCGTAATCCAGCTCCCGTCCGTCCCCCATTCGGTAGCCCACCCAGTCGTAAGCGTCCTCCATGAGCTGCATAAGTCCTCTTGCGCCCACCTCCGACTCGGCTGAGGGGTCGAAATTGCTTTCGGTCTTGATGACGGCGAACACGAGATTTTCGTCCACGCCGTATTCTTTCGAGTATTTTTCCACAAGGTCAGCATATTTCCGTGGATAAACACAGTCCTTGCTGAGCTCGGGCAGCTTGTAGCAGCCTATGACCAGCAGAACGATGATGAGCAGCGGCAGAGCGATGTTCTTACGTCTGCGCACCCGCTTCGCCGTATTTTTTGGCATTGTAGTACTCCTTGATCTTGTCTGCCGCTTCCTCCGCCTTGGCGACCAGTATTTCGGGAGTTTTGTTGTTTTTGATAACAAAATCCGAATGGCTCACAAAGAAATGCTCCGAATACTGTGAATTGAAGCGCTTCCTTGCCGCCTCAGGGGAGATATGATCCCGTGCGGTTATTCTCTCTTCTCTAAGCTTTTCATCGGCGGTGACGCTGATGATAAGGTCGCACAGGTCGTCTGCGTTTGATTCAAAAAGGGTGGGAGCGTCAAGGATTATCAGCTTGCTTCCGCTTGCCGAAAGCTCCTCGATGCACCTTATTATCCTGAAAATGATGTATGGATAGCAGATGCCGTCCAGCTGACGCAGTCGCTCGCTGTCAGAAAAGACGATGCTGCCCAGCTTTTTCCTGTCAAGTGAGCCATCGGGGAGAAGTATGCCGCTGCCGAATGCCTCGGCAAGCTCGTTCAGGCACGGCTCACCCTTTCGGGTGACTTCCCTTGAAATAAGGTCGGCGTCGATAACGTCAAACCCCTCTCTGCGGAAAACTCCGCATACCGTGGTTTTTCCTGCGCCGCTCTGCCCTGTCAGACCGATAACATATGCACGTCCGCATGGGTTCACAGCCTGATCACCTCAAATCCCGCAGCCCGCAGCAGACGGTTATAGACTGCAAGCCCAACTCCTGTTTTTTCGGGGCATCTTGCATATACCTGCTCCATGCCCATATCGTCAAGGCTTCTAAGCACGCCGAAAAGCTCCCTTGCCTGCTCCTCGGAGGTGTCTCCGTAGGTAACGTGGGGATAGGGATATTCTGCGGCATCGGAGCCAAACATCATGGCGCACACCTTGTCACCCTGATGCTCCTTCATAAAGCCGATAAACTGCTCCGCACTGCCCTCCACAATGGTCACATTTGCCTTGGGAGAATAATGCTTGTACTTCATTCCGGGAGAAAGCACCCTTTCGCCGTCGGATATCTTTTCGGTAACGCCCTTGGCGCAGCTTACATTTTCGCTGCCCACAACGCCTGCCAGCTCCTCAAGGGACACAAAGCCCGGGCGGAGAAGCTTCACCTTTCCGTCCTTTTCAAAGGAGATGACCGTGGATTCAACACCCACATGGCACTCGCCGCCGTCAACAATGGCGGATATTCTGCCCCTCATGTCGTCCATAACGTGCTTTGCAGTGGTTGGACTGGGGCTGCCCGACAGGTTTGCGGAGGGAGCCGCAAGAGGACATCCGCTTGCCTTTATTATCGCCCTCGCAACAGGGTGAACCGGGAAGCGTATGCCCACCGTGTCAAGTCCGCCGCTGGTAACAAGGGGTATTATATCTTTCTTTGGAAGCACCATGGTCATAGGGCCGGGCCAGAAAGCCTTTGCAAGCTTCAGTGCGTTTTCGGGAACTTCCGTTACATATTTATATATGTCCTCAAACTCCGCAATATGTACGATAAGCGGATTATCCTGAGGTCTGCCCTTGGCTTTGAATATGTCCGACACGGCAGCGGGGTCAAGAGCATTTGCAGCCAGACCGTAAACAGTCTCGGTGGGAATGCCCACAACCTTGCCCTCCGCCAGCAGCCTGCCTGCAAGCTTTATATCATCGTCGGAAGCCGACAGCATTTTTGTTTCAAACTCCATAAAAACCATCTTTCACAGCAGCGCAGTTATTCGTCACCCTGCGCCGATAATTTTGCCGCCTGATTGGCAGTTGCCAGAGCGTCTATCACCTCGTCGATATTGCCGTTGAGCAGATATTCAAGGCGGTATATAGTAAGCCCTATCCTGTGGTCGGTAAGACGACCCTCGGGGAAATTGTATGTCCTTATGCGCTCGGAGCGGCTGCCTGTGCCTACCTGAGAGCGCCTGTCAGATGCTATTTTGTCGTTTCTCTCCTGCTCCAGCATATCATAAAGGCGGGAACGGAGTATCTTCATTGCCTTGTCCTTGTTTTTGTGCTGGCTGCGCTCGTCCTGACATTCAACCACAAGACCAGTGGGCAGATGAGTTATTCTCACCGCAGATTCGGTCTTGTTGATGTGCTGTCCGCCTGCGCCCGACGCACGGAAAACATCTATTTTAAGCTCTGTGGGATTTATTTCCAGCTCCACATCGTCCGCTTCGGGAAGCACCGCAACGGTAACGGTGGAGGTGTGGATACGTCCCTGGGACTCGGTCTCGGGAACTCGCTGAACACGGTGAACGCCGCTTTCGTATTTGAGACGTGAATATGCACCCTCACCCTCGATGCTGAAAGATATTTCCTTGAAGCCGCCAAGCTCCGTGGGATTGGCGTTCAGCACATCTATCTTCCAGCCCCTTGCCTCAGCGTACATGGAGTACATTCTGAAAAGGGAGTTGGCAAAGAGCGAAGCCTCATCGCCGCCTGCGCCGCCTCTTATCTCAACGATAACGTTCCTGTCGTCGTTGGGGTCCTTGGGGATAAGCAGTATCTTCAGCTCCTCGGAAACGGAAGCGATGTTCTCCCTCGCCTCGTCAAGCTCAGCACGGGCAAGGTCTTTAAGCTCCCTGTCAGCGCCGCTCTCGTCAAGCATTTCCTGAGCTTCCTGCTCCGTTTTCACATAAGAGCAGTACTCACGGTACTTTTCAACAATAGGGGACAAGCTTTTATATTCTTTCATCAGCTTGGCATAAAGCCCGTTGTCGCCGATGACCTCAGGGTCAGTCAGGCGATTGCTGATGTCCTCAAATTTTTCCTCTGTGGCTTTCAGTTTTTCAAACATGAAACAAACTCCGTAACAAAAAGAATGAACGGTTACTGTTCGGGCTCTTCCCGTTTAACCGCCTTGATATTTTTTTCAATTTTACTGCGGGGGACCATAAATTCATGGCCGCAGCCTGAACATCTGAGCTTGAAATCCATACCCGACCGCAGCACTACCATTTCCTTTGAGCCGCAGGGATGAGTTTTTTTCATAGTCAGCACATCGCCCACACGGATATCCACAAGCATCGTCCTTTCGCAGCAATGGAGTCTGCGGCTCCATTTAAAGATTAGTAATTTTATTATACCACACAGAGGAATAAAAGTACAATATTTTTGCGTCACTTTTTTGAAAATACAGTATAGCACATAAAAACTCACGTTATTTTTGGTAATTCTGACCACTTTAAAAGCGAAAAGCGGCAGAAAAAGCTTCCTGCCGCCAAATATTATGCCGCCTCTGCCGCAGGCTTTGCATAAACAATATCGGCAGATGTTACAGCCGTCCAAGAGCCGTTAACATACGCCTTTACCGCAAAGCCGTACTTTATTCCGTTGGCAAGATTTTCAATGTTGATTCCTATGGCATCGGTATAGCACTGAAATGTCCATGTGCCGTTGATGTAGCTATAGACTGCATATTGGTCAGCACCCTCAACCGCAGTCCATTCCAGATAAACACAGCCGTCGCCCGCTTCCGCCTTGGTTATCACGGGCTTGTCGCTTGTGACCGTGCTGCCCGCAGGCTGAGCATACACCATGTCGGCGCTTGTAACTGCCGTCCATGCGCCGTTTACATATGCCTTTACCGCAAAGCCGTACCTCGAACCGTTTGCCAGACC
>ULXN01067832.1_pt1 | contig 10325 bp, 9 predicted proteins | sample 1961311 | NCBI WGS metagenome assembly ULXN01 (sample SAMEA4835839, study PRJEB28245) | human gut metagenome | biome: gut microbiome; material: fecal sample | place: Denmark | collected 2008 | reverse complement strand
AGTACATCTGTCCAATGAGCAAGCATACGTTCTATCGGATAGAAAAACAACCAGTTTTTAAGAGGAGCACCTTTATAAAAATGAAATCCATGGGCGGTATATATTACCTTCTTATTGAATTTGTGACCACAAATTCTTCCTATTATTCCACCAATAGGAGTATTACAATGAATCACCTTAATATCAGGATGTTCATCCAATAACCTGCAACATTTTTTATATGCATTGTAATTGTCTTGAAAAGCAAAAATATTTCTATATACATGCTGATCATAATAGGTCAAATCATATTGCCTACAGCTCATCAACTCTGGATGGTCAACATTTGTTCCCAAATAGAGCTTATAGCCAAGTCTATTGGCAGCATCAATAGATGAGTGAGAAAAATTATTAATATCCACTATCGTTGGTTCAGACAGCTTCCTTTTTGGTTTAGAACCATTGGCTATAAAAAGATAGCCTTTTTTCTGAATAGTACACATATTATTCGTTATGGTCGAGTAAAGAGAGAAACTTTCACCTTCCCTTCTCATGGAACCATGCTAAACAGTCTCTCATCACACGATTCTTCGTGTTTAAGTCATTTGTTATTTGTTTATAATTCAATTGACACGCTTCATATATAGCTTATATCCATATCAATTACCCGACATACTTGAAGCATCCGCTCATGCGCCTTGGCAAAGGCATCGTGTGCGGATTTCTTTAGACGATATCCATACGAGTCTTCATGGAAGATTGTATTAAGAGTGGGCATGATGGAAAGTACCACCGCCATCTGCGCTATTCTGTCCGACAGGGGCGGTATGCCTAAAGGACATGTATCGCCATGTTTTTTTGGTATCCTATAAAAGTTTAAATCACTTCTACAAAAATATCGATAATATAATCAAAGAATCTTTGAAAACTTTTCCCAAAAAATTCGTCTAAACCTTCCTATTGTCATTAGTTTTTCTTTTTAGTTCTTTTTTCATCATAACACGAACTCTGCCATCGGGAAGTGTAATTTCTTCTACAGGCATTGCTCTATTAACTTTTAGGTGATATTTATAAACCGAAGTATTTGCTTTATCTACCTCAAAAAGCATTTCTCTAACACCTAAATCGTACAATATTTCATTTTTTATATTACTCATCTCTACCGATTTTAGGCTATCATCATCTTTTAGCCAACACCAATATTCACCTCTAACACCTTCTGTATGTACAAAAGAAGACGTGTTCTTACTATTTGAGAGAGACTTATATCTTAACCATACCTCTTTAAATAAAGATGGGTGTTTTATAATAGCACCTAATGCGGCCATTCCAAGTGAGAATTTATGTTTTTTTAGATTCTCAGCTTGTTTTTTAGCATCCATGGTAGTATTTGCAAATCCCAAGATTTTTCCTTCCTCATTAACTGCACATACGGCGACTTCCCATGGATCATCAAGGATGATTTTATAAAAAGCTCTTAAAAAAGACTCTCCCAATGACAAGAAAATACCTTGTGTATATCTTTCACGAACGTGCCAATGTATATTTGCAATTTCTTTAGCATCGCTAGGTTTCGCCAACCTAAACATTATTTTGTTCATTGTATTTTCATATAATTAATAGGCTCTACTAGCATTCGTTGAGTTCTCATCACCATGGTCCCCCACGTCAACCCCAGACCAAAAGCCGAACAGACCAAAGTCAAAGGACGTGCTGTTAACTCTTTCTTAAGATTATATATCATCAACATGGGTATAGAGCAACCACCCAAATTTCCAAACTCCTGTAAATCGTATGGAGCCTTATCTAGAGGAAGTTTCAATTTCTTCACTATTCTATCCACTATAAGTTTGTTCGCTTGATGTATAAGGAAGTAATCTACATTATCTATGCTTAGGTCATATTGTTGCATCACTTTCTTGATGCTTGCTGGTGGACGAGATATAGCGAAAGCAAACACATCCATTCCATTGATTAAAGTATCCTTTGGCGCACGAACAATGCCATTACCAAAATCTTCATACTCGAACGATTGAGGTGTAATAGGGTGACGAAATCCACCGTGAGGTGTCATTAGAGCCTCATATCCAGATCCTAACGTATTAAAATCGATCACTATATCCTCTGCTGTTGGATCATACTCTAAAGCTATAACCGTTCCACAATCTCCAAACAAAGGGACACGACTCTTATCTTTAGGTGATCCCATTCTTGTCGCGGTATCACCTACAAGCAGTAATGCACGCTTTACATTCCCATTTGTCAATAAATTACCGGCAATATTAATAGCATAGATACAACCACAACATCCCATAGGTATATCCATAACAAATGTCGATGTAGGCAAACCTAGGCGAGCTTGTAAAATACCAGATGTAGGTGGTGTCCTATAATCGGGGCATACAGATTCGAACAAGAGGACATCTATACTATCCTTTTCCCAGCCCAAGCCGGCTAACAAACGTTCTGCCGCATCATAGCATAGATCACTGGCACATATGTCATCTGTTGCCACATAACGCTTCTTAATACCTACCGTATTATCAAACGTATCTGCCTCTTCCTGCGTGAAGAGGCCTAAATCCATTGTAGTCTTAGGATTATTAGGCACAGTGCCGGTAACTCCCCTAAGAGCTACATTTTTAATTTGCCATTGAGCCATTATGATTCAATTTCGTATTTAGCAAGAATAGATTTAGCAGCCTCATAAGAATTACAGCCAATAATATCTTCAGGATCCAACATGATGTCAAACGTATCTTCCATAGAAGCAGTCAGAGACAACTGCCGAACGCTATCCCAACCATCCACGCTGTTCTTATCAAAGCCACTGCCCAATGCAGAGCCATCTACATTAAATACATCACAAAATATCTTATTCAATTTATCTATATTTGCCATAACAAACTAATTAATTATTGATTTATAACTTTTCCTGCCTCATTTCTAAGAATCTTATCCACTATTTCTACCTGAACCCGCTGATAAAACAGACGTGTCTTTACCTCTATAAAGGAAGGGATTTGGTTTGCGACACTCGCATTAGTTAACTTAACCAACAAATGCTCATCATCACCGCTACAATAACAGTCAGTATCGAAATTACTTCTGATCAAATTCTCTACCTCGTCAAGTCCTATACGTAATCCGAAAATCTTCAGGAAACGCTTTAAGCGACCTACGATAAAATAACAACCATCCGCATCTCTTCTCACCAAATCGCCCGTATGCATGAGCCCATGATTCTCATCCCCTTTCAACAAATCCTCCTTACTAGTAGCATAACCTAATGTAACATTCTCTCCGCGATACACCATCTCTCCAACAGCTTCTCCCTCAAAAGTCTCATTGCCTTCATTGTCTATAATTGAAAGTTGTCCACCAGGCTCAGCCATACCAATACTACAAATTTTGGTAGAAGCCAATTCCGCAGGAAGATAAGCCATACGTGCCGTACATTCACTCTGACCATAAGTAGCAATAAATCTCTTATCCTTTTCTTTTGCGTAAGTAGCCAATTGCATCCACATTTCTTCCGTCAACTTGCCACCCCCTTGAGTTACAATCTTAAGTTCAGGCAAATTCATACGGAAGAAGTGCAATTTCGAAAGGAGCTCAAAACTATAAGGGACTCCTGTAAAACTAGTAGCACCGTCTTTTAGCATTTTCCAAAAGCCGGCATCAAGCAAAGACTTAGCACATAAAAGCACCGTCGCACCCGCATATAAATGACTTGTGATCACCGAAAGTCCCATCGTATAATGCATAGGAAGCACTGCCATAGCTCGCTCAGAAGCAGTTAATCCAAACAGATTCATCACATTCTCGGCATTAGCCTCTATATTACGATAACTATGACGAACTAGCTTAGGACTACCGGTACTACCAGAAGTAGGTAATAATAATGAAAGCTCATTACACAAAGCAGGAGTCGCAAAACCCGTCCTCACAAGCGAATAACCAAAAGTTGAGTAAATAACTTCCTGCAAATTATAATCCCCTATCCTCGATGTTGGAAGCCAAAGGTATTCCGGCTGATATTTCCCATAGAGCACATCAAATAAGGATTGCTCAATATGACTGCTAATAATAAGCGGAACAATACCATTACTTAAAGCGGAAGTATATCCTAAAAGTGACCCATTACAATTCTCGGCAAGAATAAAAATAAGCGTCCGATAAGGAAGTGCCTCCGAAAACTCTTTCGCCTTCTCACACAGATCACCATAGGTTAATTGTTCTCCGCTACCATCAATGACCGCTAAAGTATTTGGATCTTTCCTATCTAAATTCAAAAACATACAAAACGAAAATTAAATTGAGGCGCAACCATCTACCCCTAAAACATGACCAGATATATAGCTTGCGCGATCAGAAGCCAAAAAAGAGACAGCGTCAGCCACATCTTGTGGGGTACCCAGTCGCCCTAACGCAATGCGAGAAATACGCTGGTCAATCTTATCGCCATCGCTCTCATACAGCTCCTTAAAACGTTCTGTCTCAATAATACCAGGAGCCACGGCATTCACACGGATATTCATAGGAGACAACTCTTTTGCCGCCGATTTCGTCAGAGCGATTACAGCCCCCTTCGTAGAGCTATAAGCCACCTGTCCTGGACTTCCAACAACACCGGTAATAGAAGCTATATTAACAAAACATCCTCCCCCATTACGAGCCATCAAACGTGATGCGATCTGAAGCATATCGATTACAGCGAAAACATTAACCGCATACATCCTCTCCAGTAAAGGCTTTGTCACCATACCTAATTTCTGATTCACTATAATAGCGGCATTGTTCACTACGCAATCGATACGTCCCTCAGCCTTGTAAATAGACATCAAGCCTGCTTTTAAAGCAACCGTATTCGTTACATCAAAACAAACAGGTACAACCTTTACCTCATTTCTTGAAGCACATTCATCCGCCCAAGCCGGCATATCCCCTTCTTGCAGATCATTGACATACACGGTAGCGCCATCCTGAGCGAACCGCTCTGCAATCACCCTGCCAATACCACGGCCAGCACCGGTTATTAATGCCATCTTATTATCTAACAGCCTCATACAACATTATTTAACCAATCTCCCACCGCCAGATATATCCAAGGAAATAGCTGTTATCCATGCACTTGCATCAGATAATAAAAACACAATTGCCCAAGCTATTTCTTCCGGTTTTCCATAACGTTTAAGTAAATACCTCGCCTTATCTTGCTCCATCTCTTCCTCGGAAAGCATTCCTTCTGAAACAAGAGGAGTCTCTACCATTCCTGGAAGGATAGCGTTAGAACGAATACCTTTCGAAGCAAACTCTATCGCACATGAACGAGCGAATGACTCTATTGCAGCCTTGGAAGCCGCATACATAGAATTACCCGCGGTTACAATCTTAGCAGCCTTAGAAGAAGTAAACACAAGCGAAGCTCCTCTGTTTAACTTCTTTTCCTTAGCCAATGCTTTCGTTAGCAAAATGCTCGCAAAGGCATTAATCTCAAAAATCTCGTGCAAAACATTTTCATTAATAAAATTGATTGGCTTACGTTTTGTAATACCCGCATTACAGACAAAACCATCTAAAGGAGGTATTGATTGAACCAAACAAGCTATATCTTCAGATTTGGTAACATCCGCAATAACCAGTAGATGATTATCTCCCTCCAAGGATTCAAAAGTTTCACGTAATCTATTCTCATTCCGTGCTGTTATAATTAGTTTCGCACCCAAACGAGAGCACTCAATAGCTGTTGATCTACCTATACCCGAAGAGGCTCCTGTAACTAAAATAGTTTTCCCAACCAAGGAAAATGGATTATTTCCCATTATTCAACTTTGCTACGACTTTATTGAATAAATCACATACTGTCACTGAAGATTTCATCTCATTAGCGCCAATAATAACACCATATATTTCATCTATCATCGCTATAACAGACAAAGCAACAAGAGACGAATAATCTTCAAGTTTATGAAATTCAGTCTCAGCTGTAATTATTTCAAATTCAGTCTCATCGAACTGTTCCGCAAAATTTTTAATAAAATCTTTAATTTCCATCATATACAATATTATAAAAAAAATAAAGTTATCCTCCCAATATAAAAGCTAGATATAATTTCCTAAAAAACATTTACTAACTCTTCATAAAACCAGAATACTTTTCAAAATTATCAAATGAAGTAAATTAGCGTATATTTAACTAATCCAACAGATATTCATCATTTTAGGACATGGCATCTTCCAGTATATTTGTTATTCTTGGTACAATTGCCTCTGGAGAATATTTGGCTTTAGCTTCTACTATAATAGACTCTGCTGAATAAGATTTATATGTATTCATCATTGTTTTAATAGCTTCAGCTAAACCATCAATATCACCTCTTTCAACTAATAAACCATTATTCTTATTAATAATGTATTCTGGGCCACCACAACGAGTGCCAATAACAGGTAAGCCAAACGACATTGCTTCAACAAAAACGACTCCAAAAGTTTCGTAATCAGAGGCTAAGCAGAAGAAGTCACTCTTGGAGTAAATCTGACACACTTCTTCATGACTTTTTAAACCAACAAAGTGGATATTACTATCCAAGCCTACTTGTTGTGTGAGATTCTTCAGCTCTTCTTCCAAAGGACCAGAACCAACAATAGTCAACTCCCAACTATCCTTGCTAAGGTCAACTTTAGCTAGGGCCTTGATAATATCATCTATTTTTTTTTGAGGAGTCAGTCTGCCAACTGACACAATTTTCACCTTCTTATCAGTTTTCTCCTTTTTCATGCCCAAATTATAGTCGATATCAACGATATTATTCACCACACTGCCTTCAACTCCAAACACTGAATTTATCCTATCCGCTAATGCCTGAGATACACATATCAATTTCGTCAGTCTAGGATAAGTCTCCATACCTATAGCCTTTATACTGGAATTCATCTCAGAACGATTAAGTTCACTCCAGTGTTCCACTCCAACTGTAGGAATATGAAATTTTTTTCCCAGACAAGCATTAAAATAATTCATCCATAAATAATGGGAATAGATAACATCAGGTTTACCTACATCCTTCACGATATAGCGATATAAGCGTCGACTTGCAAATTCAATTAACTTACGATACAATTTAGATTTTAAAATTAAGAAAAGAGGACCAGGCAAATAGTATCCTTCATATATTGTTAACCCTTGTATCTGCTTCTTAGATATACCAACCGGGGAGAAAATATTTTTTCCCCCATTTTCTCTTTTTGGAATAAGAATTAAACAAGCAAATATAACATTGTAGCCTGCCTGCTGTAAAGCCAAGGCCTGTTGAAACTCAAAGATTCCCCGAATAGGGTCACTATTAGTAGGATAACCACGCACAAAAAACAAAACATTCATACTAAATAATATAAATCATTTTTTTAATAGCAGCTAATCTATTACACGCCTAAGGACTTTGGACAGATCTGATGGACGGAAACAGGATCACTATCCAAATTCATACGCTTATACACATTTGGACGATTTAAAAGATCACACTCTTGCTTCAAAATTCCCTTTGTATCAACTGATTGATTGTTATCAACTGATTCGGAACGAAGTGTACCATCCATCCCATCAAAATCATCTTTCTCTTTATTACGATTTGTTCTTGCTCGTCTGGTGAACCTGACAAGGTTTTCTTACTTACCTTTTGTCGTCTTCTTACGAAACGCTCCTGATTCGCATAATCAAGCTTTTCCTAAAGAGACTTCAACTTTGGTTCAGCTGATTTTCGTTGTTTGCGTTCTTCTAGCAACTGCTTCCTCAAGTCTGATTGTTGAACTTTCTTCTCCTTCTGAAAAGATAAAAGTTCAGACATCTTTTCCTCAAGCTCCTTTTACTTGGCCATGAGATCCTCCAAGGTAAGCTCTATAGCCCTCCTAGTCAGTTCTTCTCCCTGATGTTGTTCCGCTAGATATTGAATGTATCAGGCTTTTTGATCGTTTTCCATACCCTCACTGTATTTTATAGGAGCCCGCAAGAAGATTCCCTACTCAACAACTCTCTTTTCAGTTTGATTATATGTTGCAATTCGATCATTGATAAATCTTTGATTTATAGTATTCAAGGTAAAAAATATCGAGAACGAACAAGCGTATAACCATAATAATCATATGATTTTAATATCTTAATCATAGTATTTCCCTATATTAAAACGACATCTTTCCAATCGATACGATAGATCTTTTCTGATCCTTCTCACTCTACTCGCATGGATTAATGACCAGCCACAAACTTCTTCCCAAACAAGCTATACGAGCGGTTGTGTTATACGTAAACATGCAGATGATTCTACGATTACGAGACATTACTATGAAAACATCTCCATCATTGAGTTCACGATGCAGCTACTCTCTAATTATTGACAACACGCGACTATGCCTACAACACATATCGGTGAAGTCTCGAACATAATAGAAATGATTCAAACCGTTGGCACTTAACATAGAACCTCTAGTTTTTCTATCAAATGAACCAAGCCACTATAGCTTAGATTTTTCTGGAATAGATGTAATCCATTAATCATACGAAGTTCAAAACAAATACGCACATCCGTTCCTTTATTACCATTAGTATCTAATGAACTTTGAGTGGATCCAATAGCATTATAGGAGGAATGACTCTCAGGCAGGCAGTCAACCAGCATCTCTACTATTTTATTACGTGTATCCTTATACCACTTTTGAAATATATTATAAGGAACCTTATTCCTTTTACAAAAAGACTGAACAGACTCTCCTCTTGGTAGTGACTCTCTCTAGTACAGAAAATAAAAACTCTCTAAATCTCCGCTGCTTGCTATACATAATCAATAAGTTTTTGTTCGCAACGAATATACTGATTCTATCTCTGAGCCCTAAATTGAGTACTTACATATCATCTAAAACAACATTATGCACGCTTCATTATAGCTACTAACTTCTCTTGTTCAGAACGAGAAAACAAGATTATAAAAACCACTCCTGCCGCAATACAAAATGCACCTAAAAAACAAATTATCAGCGCAATATATTCACAGGGTCGCATATTACAACTAGAATATATCAAATATATAGCACTCATAATAAGAACAACAATCATTGAAGGAAAAATTACATTATAAATATAATCTCTTATCATAAAATCCAGTTCTTTATATGCTAACATCATTATTGCCATCAGATTTACGAATTCAATAATAGACATTACAATAAACACACTATACAGAGGCAATTTCAGATGAAGCGCAAGCCAAGATACAGGTAAATTAAATAGCATAATAGACATTTCACATATTTGATAATTTCGCATGCATGCAGCCGATTTAAAAGTCATATCAATAGCATCATGCCAACAACGTATGACTACAAACAATATAATACATCTTATAAAGGTCGCAGCTCCTTCCGGTTGTTTTCCTAACCAAACTAGTAAAACCTCAGGAATGAATAAAAATAAAGGGAAACCCAAAACTATGCATATAGCAAATCTTGCTTTAGTTGCTAAAAATTGAAGATTATAAAAACGTTGTTTATCTGTTGAAAAAGCCATCATACTCTGGGGCTGAAAAGCAACAGTTATATCATTCACTAAAGTCTGCAATGCGTTTTTCACTTGATAAGAGATTGTACGTGAAGCATTAGCTGCTATTCCTCCAAATATATTAAGAATAAAATTTACACCTTCACTCGTGAGATAGTACCCCAAATTACCAAAAAAATTCCATCCCGCAAAAGCTGTCATCCGTTTAAATAAAACATTATCTTTTACAAAATGAAATCTCACTATAGTTTTAAAATTCTTATAACAATACCCCCCAATCATAAAAATATGTACAATTGCTACACACAAAAGTAACATCGCATAAAACACAACCCTTTGAATTGGACTAAACGGCAAAATAAATATCACACAAAGTCGTAGAAAAGAATCTATAATAGAAATAACAGCCAACGCATCAAATTTCTCATTCGCCATAGCAAGAGCATCAAAAGGGACTGCAATTATAGAGAGCGCAGCCGAAAACATAGTAAAATGAAGTATAGATCCTGCAACAATTAGTCTTTCAGAATTCAAATTAAGATTTGGGAGTAATATCGTACCTCCGATCTCTGCTAATAAAACAAAGACAACAGCAATCAGTACATGAATTATCATCCCCATGCAGAAAATTTCATTTTTCCTCGCAATATTCTCTTCCTTATTTACATTTAGAAATCTTTGAACAGATGCAGCGAATGTTGATTTAAGTGACGTGAAAACAAGAATTATACTACCAACAAGTCCATATAATCCGAAATCATCAATTTCCAAATATTGCAGTAATACTCTTGATGAA
>ULXN01055422.1_pt1 | contig 10332 bp, 7 predicted proteins | sample 1961311 | NCBI WGS metagenome assembly ULXN01 (sample SAMEA4835839, study PRJEB28245) | human gut metagenome | biome: gut microbiome; material: fecal sample | place: Denmark | collected 2008 | reverse complement strand
GCCCTCTGCCGTGACGTGGACGTCATCGTCGGCGCAAAGGACTCCAGCGGCGACACCGAGAACCTGAAGGCCTACATTCGCCTGACCCGTGAGCTGGACAAGGACGTTGCCATCTTCGCGGGCAAAGACGATGCGATCCTGACCTGCCTGAAGGAGGGCGGTGTAGGCGGTATTGCAGGCCGCGCCAACATCTGGCCTGCTACCGTCGTAAAAATCTACGACTGCTTCAAGGCTGGCGACCTCGAGGGCGCACAGGCCGCTCAGGACGCCGTCGCCATCCTGCAGCAGACCTACAAGTACGGCAATCCCCACACCATCATCAAGACCGCTGTGGCCCTGCAGGGCCACAACATCGGCAAGTGCCGCGCCCCCTTCAACTACGTCCCCGAAGAGGGTCTGGAAGCCATCAAGAAGGTCCTGGCCGAGAACGCTGCCAAGGGCCTGAACTGAGAAGAGCAAGGAGAGCACTGTTATGAATAAACCTATCGTTGGCATTACGATGGGCGATCCCGCCGGCTCCGGCCCGGAGATCACCATCAAGGCTCTGGCAGATCCGGAGCAGTATACCTACTGCCGCCCCATCGTTGTGGGCGACGTGAAGGTGTTCGAGCAGGCCAGGAAGTTCGTTGGCCGTGAGGACATCGTCATCCACCGCTGCGACAAGGTGTCGGATGCTTTGTTCACCCCCGGAACCATCGACGTGCTGCACCTCGACCTCATCGAGGACATCAACAAGTTCGAGATGGCAAAGGTGAGCGTGGAGGGCGGCAACGCAGCCTTCCAGTGCGTCAAGAAGGTCATCGAGCTGGCCATGGCCGGTGAGGTGGATGCTACCTGCACCAACGCCCTGAACAAGGAAGCCATGAACAAGGCTCTGGAATACTATCACGGCGAGAAGTCGGACGGCTACACCCATTTCGACGGCCACACCGAGATTTACGCCACCTACACCCATACCAAGAAGTACACCATGATGCTGGCCCACCACGACCTGCGCGTGGTCCACGTCTCCACCCACGTCTCCCTGCGCGAAGCCTGCGACCGGGTCAAGAAAGAGCGTGTGCTGGAAGTCATCGAGATCGCCAATAAAGCCTGCAAGGATATGGGCATCGAGAACCCCCGCATCGCGGTGGCCGGCCTGAACCCCCACTGCGGCGAGAACGGCCTGTTCGGCCGCGAGGAGATCGAGGAGATCACCCCGGCTATCGAGGCTGCTAAGGCCGAGGGCATCACCGGCGTTGTCGGCCCCTGCCCGCCGGACAGCGTTTTCTCTCAGGCCATCGGCGGCTGGTACGACATCGTGGTCTGCATGTACCACGATCAGGGCCATATCCCCCTCAAGACCGTGGGCTTCGTCTACGACCGTGAGAAGCAGGAGTGGAAGGCTGTGGAGGGCGTCAACGTCACGCTGGGCCTGCCCATCATCCGCGCCAGCGTGGACCATGGCACCGACTTCTACCATGCAGGCAAGGGCAACGGCAATGAGCTGAGCCTTGTCAACGCCATCAAGTATGCCGTCAAGATGACTGGCCGCGAGGCGTAAATTTTCCAATAGCTCCTTGCACACCCGCTTTTGCAGCTTTGCTGTGAGGTGGGTGTTTTTTTGCTTAACAGGCTGAAAGAAAAGTTCTATCCTGAAACGGATAAATCCGGGAGAGGCTGCTGAAATGTTCTAAAATGTTACGCTTTTAATAGAACATTCATGAAATATCCTGGAAATGTTTCAGAATGAAACGGAAACAAGGCGATTTAGCCGTTGTAAGGGCCTGCTATTTTGAATATAATTTAGACAACAAAAACGAACAAAGACTGTGAAAAGCGGCGACGCCGCAGAAGAAGGCATGAAGTACACAGTCCGGTTCGCTACACGAGAACCCCAAGAGAAAAGGAGAACAAGATTATGAAAAAGATTTCTCGTCGCAGCTTTCTGAAGGTTTCTGGTACTATGGCAGCGGCTGGTGCTCTGGCAGCCTGCGGCGGCTCTTCCTCCACCAGCACCGCAGCTTCCAGTGAGGCAGCTCCTTCCGTTGAGGCAAAGGCTGTGGACGGTCTGCCCGATATGAGCAAAGAGACTCTGAACTTCAGCTCCGATAAGGTCGGTTCTGGCTCTTACAATATGATCGTTGCAATGTCCAAGGTGCTGGAGAAGGCTGGCGGTTTCCAGACTGTCAACGTCAACCCTGACTCTCCGGGCGGTATGGGCGCTCCTTATCTGTTTGCTTCCGGCAACACCGATCTGGCCTTCATCAACGGTGCTCCTGCAAAGTGGGCAATGGAGGAAGGCACTCTGGGCAAGCCTGCTACCAGCGGCTATGCAGCGGTCATCGGCGGCCTGACTGCTGTCTGCTACATCAACTGCGTGTCCAACGCATTCCTGCAGAAGTACAATGTCTCCACCATCGAGGAGATCTTCGAGCAGAAGCTGCCCCTGCGCATCGGCTGCTCCGCAAAGGGCTCCATGGATGCTGAGGGCGCTTACCTGCTGCTCGAGTACTTCGGCGTGACCGAGGACGACCTGAAGAGCTGGGGCGGCTCCATCACCAACCAGGGCGGCGATGCCAACGCAGACGCCATCGCGGACGGCCAGATCGACTTCTACATCGACCACACCTCTTCTGCTTCTTCCACCATGGCTCAGATCGCTACCAGCGTGGATGTCACCTTCCTGCAGTGGGGCGATGACCTGTGCAGCTGGTTCGTCAGCGAAAAGGGCTTCGACCTCATCACCATCCCGGCCAACTCCTTCAAGGGTCAGGATAAGGAGCTGACGCTGCCCGGCACTCCCGACTGCGTCTTCTGCAAAGAGAGCCTGAGCGAGGATGTCGTCTACGCCATCACCAAGAGCCTGAGCGAGAACCGCGACGCTCTGGTGGCCGAGTACAATTCCCTGTCTCCGTGGGAGCCTGAGACCGCTTGGGAAGAGATGAAGCGCGGCGGCTGCCCGCTGCATCCCGGTGCTGAGAAGTACTACAAGGAAGCAGGCTACATGAAGTAAGTTCCGGCTTTGAAAGCTTTCGGCGGAGGCGCTCCGCACGACATCAGATCTATCCTTTGACCGTAGGCAGAGGCCGGACGCTTTGCGGTGTCCGGCCTCTGCTTTCACAAGGGATAATACGGAGGGAAATATGAGCAACGAAAAAGAAACCAAGGTATCGGATCTCGACGCCAAGGCCAAGGCTCTGGCAAACGAAGAGGACGAAGATACCAAAATCGCCAAGCTGCTGAAGAATATGCCGAAATGGCGCTTCTATTCGCTGGCAGTTCTTACCGTTATCTGGACGGTGTTCCAGCTCTACATCAAGCTGGTCAAGCCCCTTGACCCGTGGTTCCAGCTGCCGCTCCATATGTGCCTTGCACTGGTCGTGGTGTGGCTGTACAATCCGATGGTCGAGAAATCCAAGAGCCACAATAAGCTGTGGTGGATCTACGACATCTTCCTCATCGCGTCCAGCTGCTTTATCTGCTGGTTCTTCCTGAGCCACGCAGAACAGCTCAACTACCGCATCTTCAATGTTGACGTTATGACCACCACCGAGGTCATCGTGGCGGTGCTTCTGGTCATCAATGTCATGGAGGCCGTCCGCCGCGTGGTCAGTATGTCCCTGTTCTGGGTCATCTGCTTCTTCCTTGCTTATGCATGGTTCGGCCAGTATATCCCCGGCCTGTTCCGCTTCTCCGGCATCAGCTTCCCCAAACTGATGGAAGTCCTGATGTACGGCGAGAATGGCATCTTCGGCTCTCCGCTGGTCACTTCTCTGGGCACCCTGTTCTACTTCCTCGTTTTCGGCACCTTCTTCTCCAACTGCGGCGGCGGCGGTGTCCTGATCGACGGCGGCATGAAGCTCAGCGATAAGACGGTCGGCGGCCCCGCAAAGGCAGCTGTCATCTCTTCCGGCCTGCTGGGCATGGTTTCTGGTTCTGCGATCGCAAATGTTTCCACCACCGGCGTTCTGACCATCCCCCTGATGAAAAAGACCGGTTATGACCCCGAAGAGGCGGCAGCAGTCGAGTCTGTTGCTTCCACCGGCGGCCAGATCATGCCCCCCATCATGGGCGCTGGCGCATTCATCATGGCCGAGATCATCGGTGTGCAGTATGCGCAGATCGCAGCAGCAGCCGTCCTGCCCGCTGTGGCCTACTTCCTCGCCGTGTTCATCCTTGTCCACATGATCGCAAAGAAGAAGGGCCTGGGCAAAGACTCCGGCGTACATTACGAAGGCAAGCCCATCCTGCCCCGCGTGTACCGTCTGCTGCCCATCATCGTTCTGGTCATCATGATCATCATGGGCTACTCTCTGCCCCGTTCCGCGATTTACTGCACCATCTTCTCTATCATCATCGCAGCAATCTCTCCTGAGACCCGCATGGGTCCCCGCAAGCTGCTCCAGACCCTGATGGACGGCGTCCGTCAGGCCGCAAACATTGCAATCCCCACCGCTGCCTGCGGCATCATGATCGGCATCGTGGTCAACTCCGGCGTTGCCGTCAAGATCGCAAAGCTCATCGGTACCTCTGGTGAGGGCAGCCTGTTCATCGCACTGCTCATCGCCGCTCTGGGCTGCCTGCTGCTGGGCATGGCACTGCCTACCGTGGCCGCTTACCTGATCGCTGTCACTCTGTTCGCATCGGCTATCCAGGGTCTGGGCATCTCCGCTCTGGTCACCAATATGTTCATCTTCTACTTCGGTGTCGTGGCTCAGATCACTCCTCCCGTCTGTCTGGCATCCTTTACTGCAGCAGGCATCGCGGGTGCAAGCGCATGGAAGACCGGCTGGAAGGCATTCTCCTTCGCCATCACCGCTTTCATCGTCCCCTTTGCATTCGTGTATCGTCCCGCTATCCTGCTGGAAGGCACTGTGGTGGAGATCGTCACTGCATACTTCATCGTCATTGCAGCCACCTATCTGCTGGCCTGCGGCATCGCTGGCTACCTGTTCCGTCCCCTGAAGATGTGGGAGCGCATCGCCTGCTATGTCGTGGCCTTCATCTTCATCCTGCCCAGCTCCATGTCTGATATTATCGGCATTGCTGGATGCGCACTCATCATGGCTTACTGCTTCATGACGGGCAAGAAGAACGCCAATAAGGCACAGCCTGCCTGATAAGCGGTCCTTCCGAAAACCTTCTTCATAAATCACAGTTCGGCGAACCCCCCCGCCTCCGGTACTCCCGGAGGCGGGGGTTTCTTGTTTGTCCTTTTTGGGGCGGGAAGAAAAGAAAAACGGGCAGTTCGGATGCGAAAGATGACGGAACAGTTGTGTTTGGGGACGATTTGAGCTAAGATTCTTAGCCGCCAGACATAGCAATTCAACTTTTTAATGCAACAGCAACAGCGTTGAATTGCATATCGCAAATATGCTGTTATCCTATTGCGTTCTTTTCTTGACTTGCGCCAGACATGAAAAAAACTCCCCTCTGGGCGGGAGGGGAGCGGAAAAATCAATATCAATCGTCGTCGCTGTCGAGTTTGAGCACGGCGGTGAACGCCTCGCTGGGCAGGGAGACGCTGCCGAGCTGGCGCATCTTCTTTTTGCCCTCTTTCTGCTTTTCCAGCAGTTTTTTCTTGCGGGAGATGTCGCCGCCGTAGCACTTGGCCAGCACATCCTTGCGCATGGCCTTGACCGTCTCGCGGGCGATGATCTTGCCGCCGATGGCCGCCTGAACGGGGATCTCGAAGAGGTTGCGTGGGATGTTGTCCCGCAGCTTCTCGCAGATGCGGCGGCCCTTGGCGTAGGCGTTGTCGCGGAAGACGATCATGGACAGAGCATCCACGGGGTCGCCGTTGAGCAGGAAGTCCAGCTTGACGAGGTCGCTCTCGCGGTACTCCTTGAACTCGTAGTCGTAGCTGGCGTAGCCGCGGCTCCGGCTCTTGATGGCGTCGAAGAAGTCGTAGACGATCTCACCCAGCGGCAGGGCGTAGTGCAGGTCCACACGCACATCATCCATATACTTCATGTCGATGAGGACGCCGCGCTTGTTCTGGCACAGGTCCATCAGGCTGCCGACGTATTCGTTGGGGGTGTAGAGGTGGACGTCCACGAAGGGCTCCTCCTGCTTGACGATGTTGGAGGGGTCGGGGTAGCTGGACGGGTTGTCTATCATCTCCACGGTGCCGTCGGTCAGGGTCAGACGATAGCGGACGCTGGGTGTGGTGGTGATGAGGTCGAGGTCGAACTCGCGTTCCAGACGCTCGGTGATGATCTCCATGTGGAGAAGGCCAAGGAAGCCGCAGCGGAAGCCGAAGCCCAGAGCGGCACTGGTTTCCAGCTCAAAGGTCAGGGAGGCGTCGTTGAGCTGCAGCTTTTCCAGCGCGTCCTTCAAATCGGGGTACTTTGCGCCGTCGGCGGGGTAGATTCCGCAGAAGACCATGGGCTTGACCTGACGGTAGCCGGGCAGAGCCTCGGGGGTGGGGTTATTCGCCAGTGTGACGGTGTCGCCGACGCGGGTGTCCTGCACGGTCTTGATGCTGGCGGTCAGATAGCCGACCTCACCGGCCTGCAGCTGGTCGCAGGGGGTCAGGCTGGTAGCGCCCATGTGGCCCACTTCCACCAGCGTGAACTGTGCGCCGGTGGCCATCAGGCGGATGGTGTCGCCGGGCTTGACCGTACCTTCGAAGACGCGGATATAGACGATGACGCCCTTGTAGCTGTCGTAGATGCTGTCGAAGATGAGGGCCTTGAGGGGGGCGTCCGGGTCGCCGGTGGGGGCGGGGATGTCGCTGACTACACGCTCCAGCACCTGATCGATGTTCAGGCCGGTCTTGGCCGAGACGCGGGGCGCGTCGAGGCAGGGCAGGCCGATGACGTCCTCCACTTCCTGTGCCACTTCGTCCGGGTGGGCAGAGGGCAGGTCGATCTTGTTCAGGATAGGCACCAGCTCGAGGTCGTGTTCCAGCGCCATATAGGTATTGGCGAGGGTCTGGGCCTCCACGCCCTGAGTGGCGTCCACCACGAGGATAGCGCCCTCGCAGGCGGCGAGGCTGCGGCTGACTTCGTAAGCGAAGTCCACGTGGCCCGGGGTGTCGATGAGGTTGAACTCGTACACCTTGCCGTCCTTGGCGGTGTAGTTCATGGTGACGGCGCGGGCCTTGATGGTGATGCCGCGTTCCCGCTCGATGTCCATGTTGTCGAGGATCTGGTCCTCCATCGTCCGCTCGTCCACGCTCTTGGTCAGCTCGAGGATGCGGTCGGAGAGGGTGGATTTGCCGTGGTCGATGTGCGCGATGATGCAGAAGTTGCGGATGTTGTCTCTTGCCATGTAGTTCCTCCGAAATTTATAGGATCCAGTCCTCGACAGCTTTGATGCCGCCGTTTTCCAGGTAAACGCGGGGTACCCGGCGGGAAACGCCGCAGAGCACCTCGTAAGAAATGGTATCGGTCTTGTGGGCGATGGTCTCGGCGCTGTCGCTCACTTCGCCGCCCCACAGGATGGCTTCGTCCCCTTCCTGCACGTCGGGCAGGGCGGAGACATCCACCATGATCTGGTCCATGCAGACCCGGCCCAGAACCGGGCAGGGCATACCCTTTATTTCCACGATGCCCTTGCCGCAGCTCAAAAGGCGGGGGTAGCCGTCGGCGTAACCGGCACAGAGGGTGGCGACCTTGGTGGGCTTTTCCGCGGTGAAGCGGCGTCCGTAACTGGCCGACTGACCGGGCTGCATCTCCTTGACCATGCTGACGATAGTCTTGAGCTTCATCACCGGGCGGAAGATGCCGAAGCGGACTTCGTCGCTGGGGTCGAAGCCGTAGAGGATGATGCCGGGGCGTGCCATGCAGTGGGTGCGGGGCAGTCCGGCGGGCCAGTCGGGGTGGAGCATCACCCCGGCGGAGTTGTCGCAGTGGACGACGGCAGGCTCAAAACCGGCCTCGGCAAGGCCCTGACAGGCCCGGACGAAGAGCTCGTGCTGCTGGCTGGTATAAGCCACGCTGTCGGCGCTGTCGTCGTCGGCCACAGCGAAGTGCTGGAACAGGCCGGTCACGTCCAGACCCGGCAGGCGGCAGGCATCCAGCATCCCGGCCAGCGCCGCGTCAAAGTCGGTGCGGAGCGCAAAACCGATGCGGCCCATGCCGGTGTCGGCTTTGAGATGCACTTTGACCTTCACGCCGGCGGCACAGGCGGCCTCGCTGAGGGCCCTGGCCTGGGGCAGGGAGTAACAGGCTGCGGTGATGTCCTCCTGGATGAGGACGGGCGTGCAGCCCGGCTCCACATGGCCCAGAATGAGGATGGGCAGCGTCAGCCCGGATTTGCGCAGCTGACGGGCTTCCGCCAGACAGCTCACAGCCAGCCACGCGGCCCCCTCTTCGGCAAAGACCTTGGCGCACTCTACGGCACCGTGGCCGTAGCTGTCGGCTTTGACGACAGCGCACAGAGGCATCTCCCCGGCCCGGGCCTTCACGGCGCGGAAATTGTGGCGCAGGGCGTCAAGGTCTATCTCGGCCCAGACGTGTTTTTCAAATGCGGGCATCTGCATGGGCTGTGTCCTCCTTTTTTGATGTACGGGCCGGGTGCAAAGGACGCCAGCCGTCGATGCCGCTCTCCTGCAGAGCGTGAAGGGTCTTCTGCCGGAAAGCACGGTCGGTGCGGCACCGCTCCCGGACAAAGTTTTTTGTATCCTCCCGGGTGGTCACGCCGTCGGCAGGGCAGTGGCTCTTGACGATGGGAAAGCCTTCTTCCTTCACTGCACAGCGCACCTCCTGCTCTGTGGCGAGCAGGAGAGGCCGGATGAGGGTCAGCCCCCGGTCGGACAGCTCTGTCACCGGCGAGAAGCAGCCGATGCGGCCCTCCCGCCAGAGGTTCATATAAAATGTCTCGATAGCGTCGTCCAGATGATGTCCCAGCGCCACCTTGTTGCAGTCCAGCTCTTCGGCAGCGGCGTGGAGCGCGCCCCGGCGCATCTTGGCGCAGAGGGAGCAGGGATTCTTCTCGTTCCGGTAGTCGAAGACGATGGGGCCGATGAGGGTGCGGCGCACCTCATAGGAAACATCATACTGCCGGAACAGCGCTTCCAGCGCGGAGTAATCCACCGGCTTGCCGCCAAACTGGGGGTCGAGGGTGACGGCCACGACTTCGAACGGAAAGCCGAGGTACTGCCGCAGCCGCGCGAGACCGATGGTCAAAGCTACGCTGTCCTTGCCGCCCGAAACGCCCACCAGAACGCGGTCGCCGGGGGCCAGCATCTCGTACTGCTGGACGGCTTTGCGCATCAGGCCGCAGAGCCGCTGCATCGCTTTCGTGTCGCTCATGACAGGCTCACGCTCTCCACGAGGTTGACAATGTCGCTGATGGAGGCCAGCTTGGTCAGGCCGGAGACATAGATGACGTCGCCGCTGTCGTACTCGATGGTGGCCAGCACGGCGTAGTAAGCCTGAATATCACAGCGCACGGCAGTGACGGCGGCACCGTCGATGCTCAGATTGACTTTTCGGGGGCTGATGACGCCGTAAGCCTGCTTGAGCTCTTTTTCCGACTGGCCGATGAAGTCCTCATAGGTGTCTTTCGTGCCTTTCTGGAAGAGCACGACCTGATAGTTGGCGTCGTCGCTGCTCTGGGCAGAGGCCAGTTCCAGCGCACGGCCAAGGGTGGCGTCCTCGGTCATCTCGCACACCGGCCAGACGGCGGACTCGTAGTAGACGGAGATGCCGTTCTCGGCGGTGTAGCGGGTGTCAGGCGAAGCGGGGGTGCGGCGGTTGACCACGAGGGTCAGTACAAAATAGGCCAGTGCGCCCAGCAGGACGATGATGCCCATGGCCAGCAGCAGGCGGGAAGAGCGCTGCTGCGCGGTGTCGCGCTGGTGGATGTCTTTCGGCATGAAGGAATGTCCTCCTTATAAATGTAAGGCTCAGCCCCGGGGGTGGGGGTTGCATCTTTATTAGTATAACATACTCGGGACTGAAATTGTAGCGCTCTGCCGCAAAAACAGAAACGAAAATGCGATTTGAGAAAATACGAGATTTCAAGAGAAAACAAGAGAAAATGAGAGACTCAAAAAACTGAACCGAAAAAATCGAAAAATGATGTTGACAGGGGCGTTCTTGTGATGTATACTGACACTCGCGCCCCAAAAGGTGCATTGAACCGTTGAAACACTTATCAGGAGGAAATAGATATGAGCACTACTCTCGTAAAGCCCGCTGAAGTCGAGCGCAAGTGGTATCTGCTCGACGCAACCGGCAAGAGCCTGGGCCACGTCGCTGCTGAGGCTGCTGTTCTGCTGCGCGGCAAGCAGAAGGTCGATTATACCCCCAATGTTGACTGCGGCGATTTCGTCGTCGTCATCAACTGCGACAAGGCTGTTCTGACCGGCAAGAAGGCCGAGCAGAAGTTCCACATCAC
>ULXN01029562.1_pt1 | contig 10518 bp, 16 predicted proteins | sample 1961311 | NCBI WGS metagenome assembly ULXN01 (sample SAMEA4835839, study PRJEB28245) | human gut metagenome | biome: gut microbiome; material: fecal sample | place: Denmark | collected 2008 | reverse complement strand
CTTTGACATCATGTACAATCTTAGTACATATGTGACTCCGCTGCGATTCGAACGCAGGACCCCGATATTAAAAGTATCGTGCTCTAACCAGCTGAGCTACGGAATCATCCGCAGAAGGCGCGTTATCAAAAACATGTAAACTGTACAATGATTAGTGCTGTACGCCTTCTTATGTTTCACTAAATCGAGAGTGGGCTGACGGAATCGAACCGTCCTAACCGCTTTTGCAGAGCGGCCCCTAAACCTCTCGGGCAAGCCCACGTATCAATACGACTTATGGGCTTAACTATGAAACAGGTTAATCAAATCATAAATTAAAAGTTGTTGAGTTGGTTGTTGAGTTGATTTGATAATTGTTTAGTGAAACTATATATTATTGTGTTAATTATGGTTCTTATTAAAACTACTCTATTCTCACGAACGGAGTAGTTGTCCACATTTATTATTATGGGATTATCAGCATCCTCTCTTGGATGCTACAGGGGGTCGGGATGACTGGATTCAAACCAGCGACCTCGTGGTCCCAAACCACGCATTCTATCTACTGAACTACATCCCGGACTACAGAAGTCTCTTAGTTTAATTAAAATCATAAAATATGAAACACTTTCTTTCGTGCCGTAAGACTTCTTATTCAAAGCTATTGAAAATTGTTGTATTGTGGGTGTGCCTGGACTTGAACCAGGGACCTCATCCTTATCAGAGATGTGCTCTAACCAACTGAGCTACACACCCATCATCAGAAGACAATAGATTCATTTACTTATGCCAACATACAGGAAATTGCTGTGTGTCTTCTTAACATTCTGAAAATGCAAATGTACAATGACTGTAGTTGCGGAAATGGGAGTCGAACCCAATATAACTAGCTTATGAGACTAGTATGATTTATATATCCGTTTCATTCTTCCGCAAGTGCCCCATGTTGGACTCGAACCAACGCCATACAAGTTTAGAATTTGCTCTTCTACCACTGAAGTAATGGGGCGAATGAGGGTTTTACGAGATTACCCACAACTCATCAACTATTCGATAATTTGATTCCACTGTTCAAGTGTAAGTTCCTTGACTACTATGCCAATTAACTCACACGGCTTATACTGATTGCCATTCTCCTCTACTAGGATAATCCATTCATGACCTGGTTGAGAACTATAATCCTTTATAATGTCCTTAATAGTTTGTATTCCGAACGGAGTTAAAACCTTATCTCCAACTTTATAAAAGTATTTGTTTCTAGGCTCCATTACATTATATGGCATAATGGCGTTCTTAGTAATAATTACCTGTTCGTCACCTATACTGACATAATAATCTCGTTTGTATATCATTCTCTTACTAATTTAAGTTTCTTGAACATGCGACCGTCATCTTGTAATGCGATTGCTGTTAATTGATTGTCAAGGTCTGGTTCATAGAATGAAGAATAGTCCTTATTTACTAAGTCTAATCTTACTTTCCATTTGTCTAAGTCTGCATATAAGTAGATTAAATAGCTATTATTCCACTCTTGATTAGGATGTTCTAATAACCATGTACATCATATGACATATGAGAACCCCAGCAACTAAGCCAATCAGCATCCTCAAATGTAGTACATATACACACACTTAACCCAGCATCCTCTAGTTTCTTACGAAGTTCTGGAGTATTCTTCTTAATAAGACAGTGTTCACTCATGGATTTAATACACATAAACCACCTTTTTCGGAATCTCTAAGCACATACCTGGAATACCAGGACCTGATACCTTATAAATGGTTAGTTCGTTAATAAATTCATACTGCACTCTGTTGATTTTATAATCTCCATTAGTAGCAGCAGACTCATTAATTGATGCTTTACTTGTGGTTGCAAATAATGCCAAGAAGGTAAATACTCCACATAATCCACCAATAACACCTGCCTTAAATGATGTCTCTTTCATAATCTCATCTATTATTAATAATGAGCGGGATAACAGAATTGAACTGTCATCTTCAGCTTGGAAGGCTGTTATAATAACCATTATACGAATCCCGCAGTTTACTTCTACTATTCTCTCGAACCATAGAAGGGTTTGTCGAGTTTGACCTCAACAGATATTGTATTTAATTATCGCAGTGTGAGTGGGCATGGTAGGATTCGAACCTACTCAGCCATAGGCAACGGTTTTACAGACCGCCCCAGCTCTCCAACTCTGGCGCATACCCGAATCACACAATCCATATTAACTGTGAATTGTGAGTGCAAAGGTAATGAATCTTTCCCACATATAAAAGTTAATATGTATTAAATACGATAGAAGTTTGCTCGGTATTAAACTAAGCTCACATATTCTCTCGAACCGATGAGCTTAGTAGTTATTCAACAATTGCAGATACTTTAACTCGTAATAATGACTATGAGTCGAGATAGAAATGACACTGCATATGTTGAAAGAATCATATTAATAAAATGGTGTAGAGATAACCAGATTCGAACTGATGTTCTTCTAAAGATTGACTTTAGCTGTTCTACCACTGAACTATATCTCTATCCAGTCCCTATGGAATCATCCAATAAATTCCCACCTAGTATCACTAGATATGCACAAAGATTACTATACCAAATATGCGCTCTTCTCCATGCATAATGAAATCTATCTTCTATCCAATCAGAACATTAATTCAACTATTAAATAAACGGTGCGCGAAATACTTAGGCCTTCACAGGCTTCTTCTGCACGCTTGCATTCTTCTTGACAACATCCTTCTCTAGAATCATCATATTAAGCAACTCTTGATTCATAGCATGCTTAAAGATGTCTCTAGTGGTTTTAGGCACCTGGAACCTCTTCTCTCCAGTAATAAATGAGGATGTTGAATTATTAAGTCCATTTACTAAGAAGCAATTTGACACTCCTGGAACCAAAGCCACATTAGGTCTTCCCTTATATGCTAAAGGAACTCTCCAAATGATAACTTTGAATGCTCTTACAAATTCCTTACTGAAATTTGCTTTAAGCAGTCTTTGCTTAAATTCCACGAATGCTTGGTTGTTCAACTTGGTAAAATATGTATGGTTAGTAATTACCACACAGCCTCTAGGGAACTTTCCTTCATCCACACCATAATCTTCTTTCATTTTACACAGCATTTCTGCTATATTAATAATAGAAGGATTCTGGCATAATGCTTCTTCTTTGTCAGATTTCCATTTCTCAATGACATTCTGACCTTTGAACTTACGTAGAACCATGTTATCCTCTAACACGGCATAGGAGTTCTTGAATATTGTAGGAAGTAATTCAGAATGATATAAAGCATATGCTTTACCCAAACTGTAAGCAGATGTTTCGCTATTCTCTATCTCACCATTAGCAGAATGACTTATATCTCTTACTACCAACAACGGAGCTACTCTATTGCGTTTAGCATTATCAACAAATACATTGAAACTTGCATTAATAGAAGTTTCCATAAATTCTGGAATCTCTTCGGCAATTTTATCCAGTCCATATGGTTTGAATAAAGTATGTAGAAATCCGCTATTAGAGGGCTTCTTACGGTTCTTCAACCAGTTCTGATACTTCTCTTTAAGACCTTGATGTTTGAGGAATTTAGAGCCTACTAGCTGTGCCAGCGCCTTTCCAGTAACAGTGTCAAAATCAATTTCCAAGAATTTCTTTTGACTGATTAACTGCTGCCATTGGGCTGCTTTCCCGCTATTCTTCATCTTCCTATATTTACGATAGGTTGAATAGTCTCCTTTGTCCTTAGGTTTACCATAAAGGCCTTCCGCCAAGAATTTGGCTACTGTGTTACGTGCTTTTGCCTCATCTGTCTTACATGCAACACTGGAACGAACACGGGGAAGATACTTCTTTACTAAATCACATGTCTGACCATTAGCAAGACCTGCAAATATGACTTTCTTGAAGAAGTCCCAATCCAATCTGTGCTTAAAGCCATGGAGTTGAACATCTAAAGCCATCATAGTAATGAAATCTTTCCAGCATCCAGCTGCTGCAAAATAAGCAATGTTGGCATGGAATGTGGGTTTGTGATAGATTGCCAACCACAACATTCTCATTATACCTTCATTCTTCAAACCTTCTCCTTGCTGTGTATCAAGTTGTATAACTCCTTCCGGGGTAGTTATTCTACATTTACGAGTTATCATTCTCGTATATGCAGTAAACTTAGTACATAGTAATGGATTAGCTTTCCATAAAGGATACATATCTTTAGCCACTTGCACGTAGGTACGTGGCTGAAGACATTTCTTAAGATTAACAAACTGGTCTATGAATAACTGATTAGTATCCACAAACTTAGGTTTATTCTCATCCCGCCTTTGACGTGTGGCATTAGGGTAAGGCCTCCTTGGCCTTTGTGCTCCTTTCATTTCCATCTCTTTGTTTAAATTTATTGTTATGAGAGTCTTTCTTTATTCTAAACAATAAACAAGCGGCATTACGGCAATCGGACATGCGTTAATCCGCTCGCCACTTACAGACCGTAATGCACACTTGACCAGGCAGGAAAGAGGTTTGCTTGGTTACCTGCCCCACAATATTGATTTGCATAGTGGGGCTACGAGGATTCTCTCTACTCGTGATGCTGCAAGCACAGGTTTCAACTCTTTAATATAGCCTTTAAGTCACAGATGCATTCTAGACTACATCTGCTGGTTCTTCAGACCAAGTTTGCTACCACTACTCGTCAATAGTGGATTTACGGTATTAGATAGTCCACACGAAGGTCTACCGTCTCTTCGTTTGCTTCTAACACCACAGTCGTCGAAAGAATGTCAGGATTGTCAGCCGTAGTTATCATACTCACAATATCATGTGGGGATTCTAAGTACAAATAACCTCTACCGTCCCAAGCTGGAACATATCCGCCTCGTAGAATGTTTCGAGACGGAATAGACTTATAATAATAGTGTGCTGGCCGGTAGTGAGCGAATGATACGTTAATAGCTGATTGGTGTGTGCCTATGGTAAAACCACCCAGGACTGTTGCCAGTCTCATCACCTTACTAACGTATTTTGAATCGCCTACTACATCTAGTCTTATGTTCAAGCCTGGATAGTAGAATTTAGCAACTCTCCTGCTTATATCCTTCAACGTTTGAAGAGATTGAAATTCAGCAACATCAACATAGTCTTTCTCCGATTCAGAACTACCGAAGATACAATTAATTGGTATTGGCTGATTGGCTTCAATACATTCTTCCAAAATAGTGATTGCTTCGGACGGAATAGCTTCATTACCAAGTCTGATTCTCTTAGTCCCATATAAGATATGAGCTATAATCTGACTAAGTGGCAATGATAATTTCTCCTTGGCAAAGTTGCTTTCCAAATCATATAGATATTGGCAAATGTGTGCACTGAATGGCGTGTTCCCTTGTACTGTAAACTTCATACTATCTGTTCAACTGTTATTAATTTAGTGATTCTGTAACCTCTTGATTTCAGGAATTTAATTGCTTCCATTTCAGCTTGTGTAATAGGAATCAGATGTTTGTCTTCTTCCGCTTCTGTAACAGCTTCCATTTCAGCTTGTGGCTTAGGTTTGGGAGGTGCTACGTAAGTGCCAGCTTTAATAGCCATTCTCTTAGCATATGCATCTCTCTGTATCTTAGCCATTTCTTTCCTACTGATAGTTATCAATTCAATGACTCTAGTCTTATACAAAGGGCCATGTTCTTTCCACATAAATCCTTTAGTATAGATAGCACCGTCAGGTTCAATCACTCCCTGCTTACGCAAAACAGCCATGAAGTTCTCTGGCCTTGGGAAGCCATTCTTCTTCAAATCCTTGACTACATCTGTAATCTTAAAAGGCCCAGGATTCATTGCCTTTACCGTGTTAAAAATCCGAACGATGTCATCGTCGGATATTGACCTCTTTCCCATAATTTCAATAACTTTTAGTGAAACAATTACTCTTTATATATTCTAATTCGAGATTTACACAGATGTACACGCATTCGTTTAATCTCGGACAGAATCCAATTACGTCTGCATTGATGTAACCATGCAATTACATCCTCGTCAAATAATAATTCTTGACCACAGTAGTATGTGCCACTGTAGTAAGTATCAAGCTTTGGTCTTAATATGTCATGAGGACTATCAGTAACTATGTATTGATAATCCTCACCCCTTATTAATTTCAGCTTCTTTGACTCTTTACGAAGTTTCTTTAATAGCTTTACCTTCATTTTAGTAATTCCAATTAAGCGTTAATAATAGTGGACCATCGCGGACTCGAACCGCGGTCTTCACAACTCTAAATAACAAGATTACGTGTGTCTCTATTTTATTACATCAGCTGTTGAGTTCAGCATGTAGGTAGTTTTACTAAGAAGCTGAGTGTTAATTCACCAATTACGTCTCCTCGTAAGGCTACGACTTAGTTGTTCACAAACTACCAAACTGGGCTTGACCGAACGGTCGCTCCACCACTCCATTTACGTTGGAGAACGTTTCTATTTGTAACCCATAGATAGGTAGTGGAGATTTCAGCTTTACTAACCTTTGGCTTTCAAGTTAAGTGGGCTGCCCTATATGCTTCTTCCCACACCTCTTCTGTTTCTAGGTCTCTCCAATTAACCCGACTTAATCAATGACGTCCACTAATTAAGCCAGCAGCTTAGGCTGCCATTCTGTAAGTAGTGTTTCCACTTAAATTGCCGTATCATTATTAAAGAGTTGGTACGAACTCTACACGTCTTACTACCCAGTCATCATGAATCAATTCCATGTATGGCCCATAAGTGGCATGATTATACTCTCATGCCAGGAGTCTCATTTAAAATAATGAATATAGCAGCCAGTATCCTCCTGTGCCACATTGAGTGGCGTACCCATTATGGACTTGGCAGCTTATAAGCTATTTGTTCCATTTAAAATGGTAAGTTTCCTTCATGTTTCATCCAACTATAAACTACAATTTCATAATCTGGGAAATCGTTAGCAAGTTTAATACAACTGTCAAACGATAACTCTGTTATACATATAAGAGGGTAATCATTGTCAAGCCATTCTCTAATTACATCCTTATCAGGAATATGCTCGTCCAACGACCATTTAAGCTCACGTTCAAGTCTTTCACGTATTGTATTCAATTTAATATGGTCATGCGTTCCATATATAACATTTAATATGTAATACAATAAATGGCTATTGAACTTATCAACATCGCTAATAAGGATATGCTTCTTAGCATTCCTTAGAGAATTAACTGCGTTTTGATTCATAAATTTACTAATTAAAAGCCCAAGTGTGTTTCACAACATGACTGGGGCAAGCCTAAACTATACAAAACTTTAAAATGATTGGGAGAGGATGGGAGATTCGAACTCCCTCCGCCAGTTCGCAACTAGCCTTCTACCATTAAACTAATCCTCTCTTGGCATTATTAACGCTTCACAGCTTCTTCAAAGTTCTTTACAATCTTCTCTGCCTTCTCACGGGAACAATCAAGCATGTGCATAGTAAGATGAATGCGCTGTTCACGCATTAAATCTTCTACGGCTCCTTCATTGCCCTCTTCTCTGGCCTTAAGAGCTTTTAATAGCTCTTCCGGCGTTTCAACACCTTCGACATCAGCACCGATAGCTTTGGATACGCTCTTCAGAAACTCAAACAGAGCTTTTTTGCCTTCTTCAACTTTGAATGTAGAGCCTTGTCTTTGGTCTCTCATTTTCATAAGAATGTCAAAGATTTCACGGGCAGAAGCCTCATCCTCTTCATTCAGAGTGACAGCATGACGTTCATGAGGTTGAACACGAATAGATTCGTCCTTAACTTCCATAACGAGTAAGTCTTCACCGTCGCCACGAACAATGATGATTTCACGGTCTTTCCTTTCATCATAACCGCCACCAACAGTGAAATTCTTGTAAGGAACTTCTCTGCCTTCAGCGGCATCGAGCACATGCCCAAGAATAGTTTCAGCTTCTTCTACGATAGAATCATAGCATGGGTCTTTCTTTGGATTGAAATCAATACCAGCTTTCAGGCGTTCTTGTAATTTCTTCATTTCCTTCTAAATTTAAAGAGTTTGATTTATTAATTATTTGATTAATCTGGTAAGAACCAGACTCCTATGGCCGCAACAATACCTATAGCTCCGGCTACATATGTAAAATCGCCAGCTGTAGGCAACATGATATTAATAATTACTAATGCTCCAATAGCAGAACTAATTATTATATTGTCTTTCTTATTCTTAGTGAGTTTCATAATTACTAATATTGGTTAAGAGTGACTCCACCGTGACGTGCCAAGTCATAGTGAAGTTTCGTCGTAATTTTCAACGACTCATCAGACTCTCTTTTAGACGGAAAGGAGATTATGACATATAATTATCAATAGAATCTCCAGTTGCTGCCCTAATCTGTTCCCATGGAATGTTCTCTTCTTCGCAAAGCTGTTTGGAGGACTGTATCCACTCCTTGGCGAAGTCTATAAAATCACCGCATTCTCTCTTAGCCATTACCATAGCTTCTTTGCAGCTGTAAGCGATGATTCCGGGAAGAAGAGATTTGTCATTGTTAATTGCATGTTTAACTATAGGGCTGTTCTTTATATCCATTGTTTAAAGGTTAGATTGTTGTTACACTGCTGATAATAGAATAATCAATAATGATTGAAAGCATGCCATTTAAATCAGATGTCTCATAAGGAACTTGATATTTGGCAATTTGTCTTTCGGCTTGTTGCATCATGGGCTGGTTAGTTCCAAACCCAAGAAGCAACTTACCTTCACGAGAAGTAATAGATTGATGATTGAGAGTACATGGTATTCTCTGTTTCCTAAATTGTATCTGCGATAACATTGTTACTTAGTTAATAAGTTAGCAAATCCTTTCCAGAAGTAGCGAGGGAAGTGTCCAGTCAGTTGTACATAATTAACTCCTGCTGACACCTTATGTCTAGCTGTAACCTTATGTCCGTCAATGGACATCGTGATTAAGCTGCCAGAAACTGTCACATCACTATCTGACATATCATACAAATCTCCTAAGTCCTTAATAGGAATCCACTTAGATGTAGTTTCATCTTTGTAGCTATTAAGACGAGATTGTAGTTTGGCATCAGAAGGCTGGCCAGTTCTCATATCAATAACCTCACCCTCACAATCTGCAAGGATGAAGTTCTGTGTATAGTTAAAGTATAGTTTCATGTGTACTGAACTTTATATCTTTTAGTTCTTCTAGTTTGTAGATTAATAACATCTACCGAATCAGTACCTGCCTTTACGTAAACCTTACCAGATATCTCTTTGATAAAGTCATTCTCTGATTTACCTTCAAAAGTTCCGATAAGGCATAGTGTTACTCCATTGACAAGTACTTTGGTAAATTTATCAACCTGTATAGGAGCCAAAGGTATTCCTTCTTCTCTTACATGGTTAAATGCCTTAGTGTAGGCTCTATACCTCGCAAGACGATGTTCATAATTAGCACCTTTAGAGGGATAGCTGGCAAGTACTGAAGTATCCTTAATTACCACATACTCTTTACCAGGCAATCCACCTTCATACCATGATTTAGATATTACTTTGATACCGGATTTTACTAATAACCATTTGTCTACAGCATCACATAAACGCTCTTTACCACATGTCTGTAACAATATGGGTATTAAGTTACGTTTAAGCTCTCTGTATTCCTCTGCTAATTCATTAGTCATAGATAAGTTGGCAGTTAACCTACTCACTGCCAGGTTTTAAAATATGGAAATCTCACACTCCTTTGGTTACTTAAAGATTATTGCAGACGTGATATTAACGCGGATGTTCTCTTTAGAAGAGATATATTTATTCCACAGGTCAGTCACAACCTTTTGTTTGTCCTGACCACGCACAGACAGCAAACGATTACGACCACTCGTATACAACGGAAGTGTGCTTGTAGATACTTTGTTCCAGAAGTCGTCAAGAGTATCTAATTTATGCTTCTTATCAAGAACAAGATAAGCTGTTACACCACCAATCATAGATGCATGGAGTAATCCTTTAGTGTACTTCTTGTACTTGAGTGCAAGTCCTGTAACCTCATCAAAGGTAGTTTCATGCTTTCTGTACATGTTCAACAAATCTTGACGAGTCAGACCAGTCCTTTCATGTAATTGGAACGTTCGTAGCTAGTAAGACTGAATCCCTGCCAGTTCTCCAGACACCATGCTACATAGAATGGATTGAAGTAACAGACGTCTTTCACTTTCTGATTCTTATATTTGCCAACATTGAAGAATCTCCACACGCTCATTCCTATAGCTGTGGTATATCTATTGTCAACTCTGTGACAATCATCGTATTTACTCATAACTATGTACACTTTACCTATTCAGTGTGAGGTTTTAGTGATTGATGCCTGAAACTTACGTATAGTCGGTTTCTCATGCCGAATGCTTCTCTCTTTAATCAACAGCTTGCTAACTCTGCGCACAGTGTTAGTAACCTATCTAACATACTTCTATACGTAAGAAACAGGTGTCTAAAATTATGAAATATGTAGACTCCTGCTTTAACGTTT
>ULXN01008260.1_pt1 | contig 10553 bp, 8 predicted proteins | sample 1961311 | NCBI WGS metagenome assembly ULXN01 (sample SAMEA4835839, study PRJEB28245) | human gut metagenome | biome: gut microbiome; material: fecal sample | place: Denmark | collected 2008 | reverse complement strand
GTGCTTAAGCCGTAAGGCAGGAATTGTGCGGTATTGCCTTATATCTGAAACCAAAGAGAACAATGCTTTCCGCAGGCATGCGGGAATTCTCAGTTGCTGTGCAGGGCTTTGTGGGTGCGGCGCTGCGGGTTCATCCGGCGGGCAAGTTCTTCATGCGAGCGCTTGCTGCGCGCAGCGTTTTGCGCGTTGCCCGCCCGCGATATGCTTAGTATAATGCCCATCTCACACAATAGAATCAGCAAGCTGGTACCACCGGAGGAAAAAAACGGCAGGCTGATGCCGGTATTTGGGGCCACATTGGTGACCACCGCAATGTGGATCATGGTCTGCCAGGCAATTTGCGACATAATGCCAATACCCAGCATCGTACCAAAATAATCCGGCGAGTTCAGGGCGATGATAACGCCCTGAATGATCAGTGCGGCAAAAAGGCCCATACAGATCACCGCGCCGATAAAGCCCAGCTCTTCGCACAGAACGGAAAAGATAAAGTCGTTGCTGGCTTCCGGCAGCCAGAGGTGCTTTTGGCGGCTGTTGCCAATGCCCAGGCCGGTCAGCCCGCCGGACGCAATGGAATACAGGCTCTGCTGGGTCTGGTACAAAATATCGCCCTCGTCACCGTTCCATGCGCCGAGGCGCTGCTGAACATAGTTATTCTGTCCGGTCAGCATTTTGTAAATCACAAACGCAGCCGCGCCTGCCGCCGGGATGCACCAGAACCGGCCCACACCGCCACACAAAATCATACTGCCCGCAATCAGCAGGATCAGCATGATAGCAGAGTTATGGGGTTCTTTGTACAGCAGAACCACCACCGGCAGCAGCGGCAGCACGGGCAGCACAATGCCGTAAAGCAGTGTTCCCCGTTTTTCATAATACCGGTCCGCAAAGCAGGCAAGACCCAAAATAGCCGAAAACTTTGCCAGCTCCGAAGGCTGCAGGGTTGTGCCAAACATATACACCCAGCGGTAACAGCCGTTGTACGGCTCACTGAACAGGGCCCACACCAAAAGCAGCAGCGTTAAAATGTATAAGTACCAGTTCATGTGGCGCAGGCTGCGGTAGTTGATGTTGGAAATCAGATACATCAGCACCAGCCCCACCACCGCCAGAATTACCTGCGGGCGGATAAAGTGGTAAATATCCCCCTTGAAGCGGTAATACCCGGTGGAGTAACTGGCGGAGAACAGCATGATCAGCCCGTAAGTCAACACAAGGATCAGCGTGCCGACAAGGCCATAGGAAAGTTTGCCGCGTTCCTCTTTTTTGAACGCGATTTCCTTAAAAAACCTGCCAATGTTGCCAAAGGCCAAATCGAAAAGCTGGGCAAGCGTCATTTGCGGCACAGCCCCCTTTCTGATATTTTATGCCATGTAAACGTACATCAGGCCCAGCACCACGCCGATAATGGCGATCAGGCTGAAGAAAAAGTCGATCTTGACTTCTTTCCAGCCGCGCATCTCGAATGCGTGGTGGATCGGTGTCATGCGGAAAATGCGCTTGCCGTGGGTCAGCTTGAAGTAAACGCGCTGGATCACAACGGTCATGGCGTCCCAGATATACACAATGCCAAAGAAGAACACCAGCTCCGGCCGGCCCATGATAAAGGCAAGGGCCGTTACCATACCGCCCAGGAACATGCTGCCGGTATCGCCCATGAACACTTTGGCCGGGTAGAAGTTCCACACCAGGAAGCCCGCTGCCGCAGCAGCCGTTGCCGCCGCCAGAACGGCCACATGATAAAAGCTGAGCATGCTGGCAGCCAGCAGGTAGCCCAGCATGGAAACAAAGGTCACACAGGAGCACAGGCCGTCCAGACCATCCGTCAGGTTGACGGCATTGACCAAAAAGATGATGCCGAAGAACGCAATGGGGTAATACGCCCAGCCCAGATCTACCGCACCGATAAAGGGCAGCATAATGATGGTGGTCAGCAGGCCCTGCATGTGCAACCCCACCAGGAAGCCGCCGGTAACAATGAACTGCATGATAAGCTTTTGCCAGGCAAGCAGGCCCAGGTTGCGGTGCTTGACGACCTTGATATAGTCATCCAGAAAACCGATAAAGCCGGAGCCAAACGCCAGGAACAGCGCCAGCAAGGCGGCGCGCACCTGCACAATGCCCAAAAGGTCCTGTGCATAGCGGTAGAACCCGGCATACACCAGGCCGCAGGCCACCAGAATGCCAAAGATGAAGCACAGGCCGCCCATGGTGGGTGTGCCCTGTTTTTTGTTATGCCAGGTCGGGCCGGATTCCCGGATGGTCTGGCCGAAGTGCAGCTTGTGCAGTGCCGGAATTACAAAACAGCCTGAAAGTGCCGTAACGGCAAACGCACCGATTGCCGCGGCAACCAGCATCCAAGAAACGATCATTCCCATGTGATATTCCCCCAAAATATGCAATTATGCGTTTGGCAGCGCCGCGTAAAGCTGCTTTAATACATCATCCAGCTTCATGGCGTGGCTGGCTTTTGCCAGCACAACATCGCCGGGGCGGACGTTCTGCCGTAGATATTCTACTACTTCCTCCGCCGCTTGGCAATGGATGGTTTGCAGCCCTTTCTGCCGGGCTGCTTCGGCCATGGCTGCGCTCAACGGGCCGTAAGCCACCAGCAGGTCGGCGGCATCGGCAACCCATTTGCCGGTCTGGCGGTGGCCGGGTTCACTGGCAGCGCCAAGTTCCAGCATATCGCCCAGCACGGCAATGCGGCGGCCGCCGGGGCCGGGCTGGCGGTCATGCAGAATCTGCAAGGCTGCTTTCATGCTGTCCGGGCTGGCGTTATAGCAATCCTCAATAAAGGTCACACCGCCGTGCTGCACAATGTTCTGGCGCATACCGGTGGTCTGATAGCTGGCCAGCGCACGGGCGGCGCGGGCACGCTCCAGCCCTAAGCGGGTGGCTGCAGTGTAAGCAGCAAGGGCATCATACACGGTATGAACGCCTGCCGTGGGGATGGTTACACTGAACTCATAGGTTTCACCGTCCACGTTATCCACCAGGGTAAAGCCGGTACCCTCCCCTACGGTATGAATATTGATGGCGCGCACATCGGCGGAGCTGGAACGGATGCCGAACCACACCGGGCGCAGGCGGCCGGGGATCTGCGCGGTGGGCAGCAGGTCATCGTCCGCGTTCAGCACCAGCGGGGCGCCGTCCGGCAGGCCCTGGCAGATTTCCATCTTTGCCTTCAATATATTCTCCCGTGTGCCCAGATTTTCCAGGTGGGAAACGCCGATCATCGTAATGATACCGGCAGACGGCCGCGCTGCGCGCACCAGGCGGGCAATCTCGCCCAGGTGGCTCATGCCCATTTCCACCACAGCATACTGGGTGGTATCCTCCAGGCGGAACAGCGTGTTGGGCAGGCCGATCTCATTGTTCTGGTTGCCCTCTGTTTTTAAGGTATTGCCAAAAGCCGAAAGAACCGCATAGCAGAACTCTTTGGTGGTGGTTTTGCCCACGCTGCCGGTCACACCGATCATCAGCGGGCTAAACAGCGTGCGGTAGTTGGATGCCATACGGATCATGGCAAGGTAGCTGGATTCACAGATGACAAGGTGATCCTCCGGCACGCCCTCCACGGGATGGTTGGCGATCACATACTCGGCCCCGGCCTGGTACGCCTTGGCGGCATAGTCGTGGCCGTCCACACGCTCGCCGGAGAAGCAGACAAAAATGCAGCCCGGCTGCACCTTGCGGGAGTCCGTTACAACGGCGGTGATGGGCACCGGGCGGGCCAGTGCCAGCCCGGCCAGAAGTTCGTTCGCGTTCATGGGTTTCATGGGAACACGCTCCTTTTGGTTGGTTTAGTTGCGGCATGTTTCAGTTTGCTGTGGGGTCCCCCTGCCGTGGCCGGGGTTATTGCTGCTCGGCATCGCTGCCGGTATCATCCTGGGTCGTGCTATCCTGATCGTTTTCACCGGCGGCGTCCTGGGGCGTATCGTCCTGGGCGGCATCGTCCTGCGGGGTATCTGCATCCTGCTGGGCATCGCTGCTGCCGTCGGGTTCCGTGGTCAGGGTAACGACTGTGCCGTAGGGCACCACACTCCCAACCTCAATATCCTGGCTGACAACACGGTTCGATGCACTGCCCGAAATTGCCACATTGACGCCGGAAGCCTTGAGCATCTGTGCGGCAAAGGTTCCGGTTTTGCCGGTGGCATCCGGCACGGTGGTGGTGGCGTCGGTGGTGGACTGGGTATACAGGTAAACCGTGGAGCCTGCGGGCACCACGGTGCCGCCTGCGGGGTACTGATACACAACATCGCCGTCGCTGGTATCCACAAACCGGTGGGAAAGCCCGGCGGCGTTCATCTTGACCTGGGCGGAAGTCCAGCGGGTGCCAATGGCATTTGGCACTTCCACACTGCCGTTGCTATCATAAGAAGCATCCCGTTCAATGCCAAGATACGGCGCGATCTGGCTGATGATGTTGCCGGTAACAGGGGCCACAATCTGGGAAGCGGAGTCAATGATCCAGCGCGGGTCATCCATCATGACCAGCACCAGAATTTCCGGGTCGTCCGCCGGAAAGATGGCGGCGAAGCTGATGGCCTTGCGGTAGTCGCCGTCCGGGCGGTACTTGTAAGCGCCTTTCCAGTCCAGCTGTTCTCCCGTACCGGATTTGCCGCCGATGCGGTAGCCCGCCACATAAGCGCTGGCACAACCGTGATAGTCCAGGTCATTGCTGGTACCGGTGTGACCCACGTTGTTTTCCATCATGGCGCGGATCTGCTCACTGACTTCCTCGCTGACGACCTGGCGCTTTATGTCGGTTTCAGCCTGCCATACCACGTTGCCGGTGTCGTCCGTCATATTATCCACCACATAGGGGGTCATCAGGTAGCCGCCGTTCACGGTGGAAGCCACGGCGGCTGCCATCTGGATCAGGGTCAGCTTTTGGGACTGGCCGAACGCGGTGGAGTACAGGTCCGTTTCCACCTGCTCCATCTCCTGCTGGGTTTTGGAGATGCCCTTTGCCTCATACGGCAGGTCAATGCCAGTGGTCTGGGTCAGGCCAAACGCCTGGTAGTAGTTATAAAAGAATTCGGCGCTCATTTTTTCCGCCACCTGGATAAAGTACAGGTTGCAGCTGTGGTTCAGCGCCCCGGCCATATCCAGCCAGCCGTGAGCGTTGCCCTCGGCGCAGTGGTAGCTGTGTTCCCACTCGGTATTGGGGAATACTGTCAGGTCGCCGCCGCAGTAAAACTGCTGGTCCGCCCCCATCAGGCCGGAATCCAGCGCCGCAGCGGCCGTCATGAGCTTAAAGACTGAGCCGGGGTAATACAATTCCGTCACGGCTTTGTTCTTCCACTCGGCCTCACGGATCATGCCCTGCAGCTGGCTTTTTTCGCTGGGAACGTCGATTTCGTTGCCTTCTTCGTCGATGCTTTTTGTTCCGTTGGGGTTCACAACGCCGTCCGCAATGATATCAGCTACGGCGTCCTGCCCCAAACGGCTTTGCAGGACGGAAATATCGTCCTCCGTCAGCGCCGTTCCGGCATTATCCAGGATAGCCTGCAATTTGGGTTCGGTGATATTATACGGATCGTTGGGGTCAAACTGCGGCGCCGTTGCCATACCCAGCACCGCGCCGGTGTTCACATTCATCACAATGGCGCTGGCACGGTTCTGCACATCATAGTCATCAATCGCGTTGGAAAGCTCGGTTTCCAGCACGGTCTGGATGGTATCGTCAATGGTCAGGTTCAGGTTATAGCCGTTGATAGCCGCGTGGGTATCGCTTTCCTCGTTAGCCAGTTCATAGCCCCATGCGTTCTCGCTGCTGATGCTGCGCCCCGGTGTACCGACCAGTTTCTCATCATACGATTTTTCCAGGCCGTACATGCCGTTGCCGCTGTCATCACAAAAGCCCAAGACCGAGGAAAGGTACATTCCGTTAGGGTATTCCCGCGTGGAGGAGGATTCCTTGTACATGGAAAGCACCGTTTCGTACTTGGCATCCGGATCCCCCTCCGCCTTGCCGTTGGTAATGCGTTTGGTGTTGGCATAGTCAATAATGGATTGCGCCGTTACCATATCAATGCCCTTGGCAATCACGCGGTACTGGCTGTTCGTTTTGCTCAGCTGCTCCTGAATTTTTTCCGCGCTGACGCTCCCGTTCAGCAATTCGCTGATTTTCTGGCTGGCTTCCGCCACATAATCCTGGTTGCACTTGGACGGGTTGGCAATAATGTTCCACACCACACTGCTTTTGGCCAGCAGTTTGCCGTTAGCGGAATAAATAGAGCCGCGCGTGGCGGGGATCTGGGTATCGGAAAGCTGCTGTTCCGCCGCCTGAACACGGTACTGCTCAGCATCCCGGATCTGCAGGGTATACAGCTTATAAATCAGAACGCCGCACCCCGCAGCGATAAAGCCGATCACCAGCAGCAAAACCATGATGCGTCCGTTCAGCGTAAGCGCATGATTCTGCCCCGGCTCCGGGCTGCGGCGGTTGTGATGACGCGTGGATTGATTCTTGTTGTCGGGTTGCTTTGGCATAGGTTCATTCCTTTACAGAAAAGACTGTTTGCACGAATACGCGCCCGCCCATGATGGCAAAAAAAGCGTGCTCCTGTTGGGATGCACGCTTTGGCGCAATGTAAGGGCAGCACCGCATGATTCCCACCTGACGGCTTGGGCACCCAAAGTTATGCGGTATTGCCTTGACCGGATCGGTTACGGGTCAAAACTGCCAAGCAGACTGAGCGCTGCGGTTTTGATACCGGCAAAAAACTTGTCTGCTGTGCCGGCTGCGCGTTCGATCACGCTTTCATCCTCCAGCCGGACATACGTCACCTGGCTGGGGTCCATTTTAACCAGCCCCAGCCGATCCTCCGCTTCCTGCTGGACGCTGGTGCTGTTGGTGATCTGATCCATGGTGGTGGACAGATAGTCGTTATAGCTCTGGGCATTGGTCAGTTCCGACTTGGCGTCATCAATTTCGCCGGAAAGCTGTGTGATGCGTGCCTGGCTGGCGACAATGCTGGCAAACAAGCCAAAAAAGATGGCAATGACCAGCACCGTGCCCGCCGTGCGGGCAAACTGGCGTGCCTTGCTCAGGCCGTAGCGTCCGCCCTTGACAACGCGCACCCGCGGTGTGCGGGAGGAACCGGAATGATTGTTGGTTGAAATTTCTGCTGCTGTGGAAGCCATGGGCGCCGCCCCCTTTCTCGTATCGTAAAATTTCGGCTTTCCTTAAGCTGTGCGGCATGGTCACAAGCGCCATGCCGCGCTGCCAATGTTCCCTCCTGGCACGCTTATAATTTTTCCAGTACGCGCAGCTTGGCGGAACGGCTGCGGCGGTTTTCTTCCAACTCACCAGCGTCCGCTTCAATCGGCTTGCGGGTAATCAGTTTAGCTTTGGGTATCCCGCCGCAGGTGCAAATAGGCTGCTCCGGCGGGCAGGTGCAGCGCTGGGCCCAGCGGCGGAACTTCTGTTTTACCAGCCGGTCTTCCAGGCTGTGGAACGTGATGATGCAGAACCGCCCGCCGGGGGCCAGGCGGCTGAAAATCGCCTCCATCCCCTCGTTCAGGGCATCCAGTTCCCCATTGACGGCAATCCGCACTGCCTGGAAGCTGCGGCGGGCGGGGTTCTTGTTCTTGCGGCGCTCGGCAGGCGGCATAGCGGATGCAATCAGGTCCGCAAACTGCAGGGTCGTCAAAATCGGGGCTTCCTCCCGTGCTTTCACGATTTTACCCGCAATCTGCCAGGCATACGGTTCCTCACCATAATCGCGCAGGATGCGGGTCAGTTCCTCACGGTCCAGGGTGTTCACCAAGTCTGCCGCGGTGGGTCCCTGCTGGCTCATGCGCATATCCAGCGGGGCATCCGCGTGATAGGAGAAGCCACGCTCGGCATCGTCCAGCTGGTGGCTGGAAACGCCAAGGTCCAGCAGCGCGCCGTTGATGAAGGGGATCTCCAGTTCATCCAGCACGCGGGCGGTTTCGCGGAAGTTGGCCTGAACCACCTGGGCGGGTAAGCCCTTTAGCCTTGCGGCAGCGGTTGCCACCGCATCCGGGTCCTGATCCAGCGAGATCAGCCGCCCGGTGGTCAGGCGTTTTGCTATTTCCTTTGAGTGGCCTGCCCCGCCGGCCGTTCCGTCCAGATAAATCCCGGCAGGGTCAATGGCCAGTCCATCAAGGCATTGGCTGAGCAAAACGGGGATATGACTAAATTCCACGGTGTTCTCCTCTTTCCCCGTTTCACACGGTTTAACATGCAGGGGTACACCCCCGCTCAAAGTGTATCTTAAAAATCAAGGTCTTCCATTGCGGCGGTAAAATCTTCATCGCTTTCCGCCTGGCGGGCTTCCCAATCCTGGGTGTTCCAGATCTCCGCAAAGTTGCGGTTGCCGATCACGCTCACATCGTGGTCCAGGTTGGCGTATTCCCGCAGTTTTGCGGGCAGCTGAATGCGGCCCTGCTTATCCGGTGTTACTTCCACCGCAGAGGAATACAGCATACGGCTGACATTGCGGCCCTTTACCATACCTTTTTCGGCAATGCGCTGGGCCACTTTTTCAAACTCCTCCGGCGGGAACGCGGCAAGGCAATGGTCCAGCCAGCGGGTCACGATAAAGGTTTCGCCCATTCCATCCCGGAACTTTGCGGGGAAATTCAGACGGCCCTTTGCGTCCACTGCGTAGTCATACTGACCCATGAACATTGTCGAACCCGCCCCCTTCCCGGTTGGAACTGTCGCTTTTTTAGCGTTTCAGCGGAATTTCGCGGTTAACAACCCTGTGGAATGTGTGGATAACTCACCACTTTAACCCCGAATTGCCCACTTTTACCCACTGGAACACTTATATAGTACCAAATCGCGGGGCAAAAAGCAAGCCCACAGCGCCAAAAAGCGCTGCGGGCCATAAAGTTTTCACAAATGCTGTCTTACTTGTTGTTTGCGGGGCAGGAACCGTGCAGATCTCTTTCACAAAGCCCGCACAGGGGGCCGATTTTACAGATTCGGTTTCTGTGGGCCATGGGGGCCGCGGCTGGCCAGGTTGCGCAGGTTCATGCGGGTATTTTTGATATCCGCCACACTGCGGGCCAGAACTTCCTCCGAGTTTTTGAGGATATTCTCACAATAAGCCGCGGAGGCATTGTTGATCTTTTTCGCCTGTGCCTGTGCGGCGTTCACCAGCTCCACGGCCATCTTCTGTGCGCGCTTGGTGATCTCTTTGTCCGATACCAGCACCCGTGCGCGTTCCTCTGCCTGCTTGATGATGTTATCCGCATCGGTCTGGGCGTTCTTTAAAATCTGCTCGCGGTCTGCCACAATCTTTTTGCTGTCGCGCAGTTCATCGGGCAGGTTATTGCGCACCTCATCCACGATATCGCGGCAGCGGTCCACATCTACCACACGCTTGGCGGCGGCAAACGGCACAGCGGTACCCTCCTCCAGCGTTTCCTCCAGCATATCCAGCAGTTCCTCAACATTCATAGCTGTTCCTCTTTCTCATAGCGGCTTACCAAAATCTTGCCGTACTTATATTGTTTTGCCAAAACAAGCCCCTCAACCTGTTCCGGCAGCTCGGCGTCCAGTTCTGTTTCACACAGCACCACACCGCCAGGGGCCATGTGCGTTGCCAGCTGCGGCAGTGCTTTGGCTACCGTGCCGTGGTGGTACGGCGGGTCCAGCAGGGCAAGATCAAACTCTTCCTGCGTGGTGGCCAAAAAGTGGAACGCATCATCCGGGATGACCCGGCTCTGCGCAAACACGCCCGCCGTTTTGCAGTTGGCCAGCACGATCTGGATCGCCTCGCGGGAAGCATCCAGGAAAACACAGCGCTTGGCCCCGCGGGATAATGCCTCAATGCCAAGCTGGCCGCTGCCTGCAAACAAGTCCAGCACGCGCGCGCCGGGCACAGAGAACTGTACACTGGAGAACATTGCCTCCTTTACGCGGTTAATGGTGGGGCGGGTAACATCCTCCCCCGGTAGCGCAGCAAGGTTTTTGCCGCGGGCTGTACCTGCAATCACACGCATCATGTTAGGCTGCCTGCCTTTCATTTGTTATATGGCAGCCACCCATCCCGCTGGGAAGCTCAAGCCAGAGCACTCCTATTCGGGATAAACAGTTGCACTTATACATTATGGATGGTTCAAATCCGCTTGTCAAGGGAGTTTACCGTCATTCATTCTTATTTTACAACCCAGCCTGCAATCCGGCCGGGCTTTCCCCTCTCCTGCCGTTGCCGGCGTTGAGTTTACTGGCGCAGAGCATTATAAATGTTCTCCGCCTTGGCGTGGCTGATGCCCTTGACCTCTTCCAGGTCCGAAATAGACGCCTGCTTGACTGCCGTTACGGTTTTGAAATGTGCCAGCAGTGCCGCGCTGGTCTTGGGGCCAACGCCGGGCAGCTCTGTCAGGGTTGCCGCATAGGACTTTTTGTGCATCATCCGCTTGCGGTAATCGTTGGCATAGCGGTGGGTTTCATCCTGGATATTGGTCACAAAGGTAAAGATATTGCGGTGCCGGTTGATGGCGATTTCCCCGCCCGCATCATCCACAATGGCGCGGGTGCGGTGGTGGTCATCCTTGACCAT
>ULXN01018698.1_pt1 | contig 10805 bp, 8 predicted proteins | sample 1961311 | NCBI WGS metagenome assembly ULXN01 (sample SAMEA4835839, study PRJEB28245) | human gut metagenome | biome: gut microbiome; material: fecal sample | place: Denmark | collected 2008 | reverse complement strand
CCCCCCAGCCGTTATTATTAAATTTAGGTGGTAGATTTAAACGACCATAAGTAATATTCTTGCTTCCACTTGGATTACCTCCTGTATTTAATAATTCTGTCTCGTTTATAGTCTCAATCCCCCAAGCGTTATAATCTGTTCCTTTATTTAAATCGTATACCGTCTGGATTGAACGTTGTTTAATCACGAACGAGGCATCCGAAGTAAGAGTACTATTTCCCCCAGATGTCTGTTTCTGAGTTTTATCCATAATAAAGAATTCACGATCAAGTGTATTGACAAACTTTGGCCACTCTATAGTTTGATAATAATACTCATTCACAAAACAAACAAACTCGATAGATTCCTCTCTTGTGGAAGTTAGAAGAGAATTTTCTCCCTTTATCCATTTATTCAACGCATCCAATAATTTTTCAGTGGTAAGCAAGTTCTCATTGCCATCACCCGGGTATTTAAAGGTTTCGTCCGCAGGTACATCTTTAAGCGATTTAAAAGAAACCCAATTTTTTGATTCCTCCTTTAGTTGAGAGAATTCAGTTAATTGGAAATTAGTCAAAGGATCTTTTACATAAACTCTCAAATCGGATGTGTTAAAATCTGATTTACGAAACGTTATTTTTCTTGCCTCAAAATGAGCGTCTAACCGAATTGATTTTCCTTCTCCCGAAACCGTTACATCTCCTTCTTGCCGCCAAACATTATTATCGGTAGCTGTAACTTCCGTTTTTATACTTTCAACCCCTTCTATCCGAATATTATACGTATAATTCATATTACGCTTTGTTGAAAAATCTTTATGATCAACGTTAGCGCCACTCCCCGCTCCTAAACCTAAATGGACACAATATACAACTTCCGCACTGGTTTCTTTTCCGTCTATATCTTTTGCGTAATAAGAACCTTTTAATAATACATATGTGGCAGGGTTATCGACATATGTAAACCCTCTTTTTTCCGGAGTTGAATTTCTTAAAGACCCTTTCGATAATTTTTCACGATCATCCGCAGAATTACAACCCTCTTTTCCATTAGCTATATTTTCAGGCATATAAAAAGTAAAAAAGCCTTCATCTTTTGAGATTGTCAGTTCCGGAGTTGAATAAGAAGCAATCGTTCCTAAAGTAGACCCTTCCCATACATTTACCTTTTTAGGAACTTCACAAACTTGGTAACTTTTCAATTTAAATTCCCGGCCATCTGCCACTTCAATTTTAAAAGTCACCTTAGCCGCTACTCGCTTTAAGTAAATTTTGCCTTTCTCAACCAATGTCCCATCCACTTTGACAGTACAATAATCTTTTGTATCATCCTCATTATTCCATAATCCACTTACCAATGAGGTAGTATTCGCAAACTGGACCGCTTTATCTCCTCCAACTTCCGCTAAAAGAGAAATCAAATCAGATTTTGAAGGATGATTATTTTCCAACCACGACTCTAATCTTTCCGAAAGTCCCGGAAACATATCATAATTCACATTTCCTATCGCAAAAATCCGTTGTTCTCCGGACAAGGTAGAGAAAGATATGGTAGATCCGGAAAGTTCCGTATACTTTTGAGCGGTTATAAACTCATCATTATCCTTTTTAAAGGAAAACACATATAAATCAGCAACACCACTATCAGAAAAAGCCTTTGTCTCAATCTTACCGCTCATAGGAATCGCCACAGATAATTTCACCACCGTAGGGATACCTTCTTCTACTTCTGTTCTTTGAGCCAGATACTCATCGTTTGTGCAAGCGCTTAGGATTAATAATCCTAATAAAAACATAATATATTGTTTCATCATCTTGATTTTTTTAGCCATTAGACATACTTTCTATTTATTCAAAAGGGTCAAGAGCGACATTCTCGTTCCCAACCTCTTCTAAAATCCATTCTATTTCCGTAGAAGGTTCATATAGACCTTTTATCTCATAATAGTTGCCCTTTACAAACTTATTGGCAGGAAAAGAAAAACTTTTTGTCTCTGACCCATTTTGTTGTACACTCAATAGAATATTTTTATTCGCGTCACTAATTTCATACGTATAAAACGTCATCGGTTTATCTTCCGAAGGGTAAGTCAATGCATCGAAAGCTCCATTTTCCACAGAAGAGGTATTAAAAATAGCGACTTGCGAACTAGCATTTAAGCCTTCCACATTTATTAATGAGAATTGATCGTTAATCAAGTCATTGTTATTCTTATTATAGATCCCTTTATATTCTATTTTAGCACTTAGCTGAATCAATAAGACTCTAATAGCTTCATTAGTCCCATTATATTTTAAAGTAGCATTCGATTTTCCTATTTTCACCAACTGAGAAGATTGAAAAGATGTTGTTTGTATTGTTTTTGAGGTATAATCAGTATAGGTAGCACAGTCGTTAAATAATGAATTATCCGCATTTGTCACAACCAACACCGACACCGCTTTGTCTTCCTTGCCGAATGTACGCACACCAACCAACCCTAATTCATAACCCGATAGATTATCGATAGCTTTCATTTCTCCCATATTCGCAAAATCCTGAAAATGGATACGATTTCCATCCGTGTCAAAAACAGCCACATGACAATTCTGAATCGTGATTTCCTCTGTAGTGGCATATTTGTAATTAGGAGCCGAAGCCTTCGTCTGTATATCCCCCATCAATAAAACTAAAGACATATCTAAAGTCTGAGAATCTATCGGTTCTTCGGAAGAGCAGGCAGATAATCCACCCAATAAGCCCAACGTCAACATAAATAAAATTACTTTTAATCTCATAGCTCAATATTTTTATTTATTACCCTATTATTTAAAATGTAAACTCAAATTCATGATCCTTATCAAAAATCCAATCCTGTGTCACACACTGCACCGCTACATCAACAGTAGCATTCCTAAGCGTCACCTCTAACTTATACAGATAACCAGCCCATACAGCTATACTAGGATCAGAAATCTCTTTTAAACGGGATTTTATCGGGAAACTACAACTTCCTATTTCTCCATTATTATATACATAATCAATCTTCAATGTTGTTGGCTGACTAGATGAGGTATTTTCATAGCTATACAAACGTTCTGTAGTGTCATTAACGGATTGCACTCCGTATAATTGCTCACCAGAAGAAACCTCACCCGCTACTTGACCTATAGTCTTAGAATTCAGCAAAGATAAACCTGTGATTTCCACATTATCATACTCAGTCCCATCAGACTTTAGAATCTTAAACTGCTGCAACATGATAGCCGCCGTACGCTGGATAAGTTTTACCTCGACAGGGGTATTAGCGGGTTGATCCAAACCCAGAATCTTCTCGGATATGTTCACGTAGACACCTCCTTTATCATCCGGATAGGTTCCTCCATCTCCCTTTGCTATTTCAGTTTCTCCTACTTTTACAAAAACATTAGGAACCTCAACCAAGGTCTTACCCTTTAAATCCGCATAAGAAATCTGGCTAGCTGAAGCTAAGCCATATTTGGATACGGACGCTGCCGCATTCGCGATTACCACGATCTTGAGATCCGTACGCTCTGATTTATCTTTTGGAATCTTAAAAATTAGGGATTCGCTTATCGATCCGTTCGAGGAATAATAAGAAGTTAAAAAGTCCCCTACATTCTTAGTCTTGGAATCATACTTAAAGATAGCGATGTAACAATCAGAAACAGATCTCTCATCCTTCGTCATATTCTCCTCCGTTCCGTCAGTTGGCCCAGTAAGTTCAGAGCTTTTCGTAGTAACATTCGAATTCCCTACAAGGAGAGAGAGATCTAATGAGGCATAAAGCTCTGTGGCATCGATACCTACAGGTCCTTTCGTATCCACACCACTCAAAATATCGTCTTCCATGGAGCAGGACACTCCAATACAAAGGAAGCATAATAATGCTAGTATATTCTTTATTTTCATAATGGATTGAATTTTTCTCTTGTTTTACGCTAGCAAAATTAGAGGAATCCATTATTCGGCACGATAGGCGTTACTTTCAACTTTAAGGGGTAAAACTAGCATATCAGAAAATGCTTTTTGGGGGTGTGGTTAAAGCTATCTTAGGCGATAGGGATACCTATGCAGGGTGCAAATCCATCCATCATAGGACAAAAAAACGGAGCCCGGAAATTCAGAACCCCGCCTTTCGCTGTTTATTTAAATATAAAATAGCCTATTCAATTAACATCATCCTCTGTTTGCGTGATGACTTTCCAAGGCTCAACCTTCATACTGAAACTGATGCAAGCATTTAACTCACTTGTGTCAGGGTCTTTAGAGCCTTCACCGGTTATCGTAGCATATATCTTATAGATAGTATTACGTTGTACACCGATAACACCACTTGTCGCATCTTGTTTAATCGGTATACGGTAGTAGCGATCTCTTTTAACCACATCATTACCGAGTCCTTCCGTTTTTCCATTTGGATACCAATTGCCTCGAAGAATTAACATGGTCTGTATTTTTCCAGATGGAGAATCGCTTTTCCCGGGATCTGAAAGCATCGATTTATCCCCCTTCATTTCAAACACATAAAATTGAGGCATCTCTTTATGAGCTTCATCCCCATTAACTGTTTTATCATCAAACAAGAACCAACTTTTACCATTATAATTTATGGAACCGTCCCCATTCAAATTTGAGGCGTGATTATGCCCCGTCATCGCAATATCTACCCCAGCATCCATTTCCTTATGCAAAGCCTCATTCATAGTACCAGCAACCAAGAAATAATCTTCTCGGTGATAACTACAACCATGAGAGTAAGCGGTAGCGTTGTCCAAACTATACGGTTCCGTGTCAGCATAGATAAGGGAGGTATTGCTAGCGTTGGCGATATATACATCTGTCAACTCAAATGATGCGTTAGCATAATTGTTCTTGAAGTCGCAATCAATAGCTTGAAGTTGGACACGGGCTACATGGCGGGTTAATGGGATATTATCATTAGTATCTGTTGTCAGATCGGGATAATAAGTTTTAGTACCATCTTGCTCCCATTCTCCATCCTTATAGATTACAACAGGATGTCCAGCTCCCTCATTAGCTTGCTTTGTATGTTTTATTGAAGAAGAGGCACCTGCTATCACCCAATTATCATAACCGGTACCAGCCAAAAGTTCATTATCAGCACCTCCAATTGTGATAAGTTGGCTGAACATCGGCAAATATTTCGTACTACCGGGCTGATGAATATTCTCAAAACCAAAATCCCCAACGCTACCTAGCGACGCATTTAAATCAGCAAGCGTAGCCGGATGTGAAGCAAGTTTCGTATTCGCCAATATCACCATTTTCAATTGCGTATCGGAAAGTTCACCTACCTCAGTCGCTTTGACCTTCACTACGATATCATCTATTTTTTTTACGGGAATAGAATTCGTAGAGGTTACGGTTTTCATCGCCGCAAACTTATTATCATCCGCATAAAATAAATAAGCGGTCAGTTCATTTATAAAAAGCTCTTTATCATTTCCCACCTCCGTTTTTGTTTCTCTGGATTTGGTTGACAGCCCTGTAAGCGCAGCCGATGAAAGAGATATATTCGCATCTATCATCTGATAGTTCTCTTCCGGTATCTCGATGCCATTCGAGCTATCGTCCGAGCAGGAGGCGAAAGTGCATGCGGCGAAGGAGGCTAATAATAAATGTCTTAGTTTCATATCCTTTTGTTTTTTCTTGTTTATACTAAATTTCATTCCCTATGATTCCATTACTTAGTCTATTACCGGATGCTGCATTACCGGGCCCCAGCCTACTACCTGCACGGCTATATTCAAGTTGGTATCTACCTCGGGTTCCGGATCCGGGCCCGGGTCTGGCGTTACGGGAATATTGTCGAAACTTTCGCCGTCAAAATAAATACGAAGACGGTAAACGTAGTTGCGACGAATGAAATTATGATCATAATCGTTCTGAAGGCCACTCGCATTGATCACCGCCGTGAAGATTTTCGTATGGTCCTGATAACTGGAATTTCCCCGTAAGGTAGCTTTTACGGTGATCATCGTGTGATCGTCGCTTTTCATATTTTCCATTACATAATGAACGAATGGCGTATTGGATATCGAAGCGCCATCATTTACCAACAGATCCTCGAACGAGGTATCCTCCGAATTTCGCACGGCATCGGGAGCCTCTGTCTCTCCCCAATCCGCCTCACTGAAATAGTAAGACTTTGTCTTCATATTGTAGATACCTACCGCATCGATTCGCACCTCACGTCCGGCGAACGGCGTTCCGGCAAAACGAGTGGATATATTCACCAAATCAATACGTGCGGCTACACGGGTCAAAAGGATCGGGTCGGAGATGCCATCCACATTCTGATCGCCGAGATCCTCATATCCTAAATAGTTATCTTCCTCAGATAAAGCGGATTTTGTAACGATCACTTGACTACTCATCGTTAGGTTCGTTTGCGATTGCGAGGAGAGGTCTACCAAGCGAGTCTGGAACTCATCGTATGTAGAAACGGTAGATAATAAATCTCTCGGCACGTTCGCCAAGACAATGATCCGTGCCCGGACAGCCTTCGTTGTCGGCACATCGGCTATTATGGCGGAATGTTCCGCCCCGGAAAGAGCCTCCCATTTATAACCGAGCAGTTCCGTGCCGGTCTCATTAAATACTACCACAGCCAAATTATTGATATAAGCCTCACCCTCCAACTCATTCACGTCATTGGGGTTATAGGCTTTCGTAGCCGTACCGGACGCCTTGACAGCGACGGACAGCTTAGCGCCTTCCAAGGGAAGAACCGGATCCTCATCTTTAGAACAACTCACACAAGCGAGAATCGCCAAACCGGATAAAAATATGTTCGCTAATAATTTCATGTTCGTATCGTATTTCTTAATTATATATGATGAGGTACCCTTTAATGCATCGGAATATCTTCTTCCACTACTCCCCAAGGACGAACGGTTGCCCGGACGGATAAGGTTCCGCCCTCACCCCATTCAAGGATCAGATGGGTATTCTCTCCTGCGCTCGTATAAATAGGATCACCGTTCTCGTCTACCTTAGCCGAGCCTAACGAGACTCCATTGGCGCTTATCGACACTGCCATATCCTGTCCCGGACAAGCGGTTTGCATAGTAGGGGTTATCCATTCAACCCCGGACTCGTTCCACGCACCTTCCGGATTATAATATACGCTATCGCCAATCTGCGTGCCACGGTAATCAAAACCACTTAATGTATTATTCAAGTAGAAGTCGCAATCCACGGAACTTCTCAACCCCATCCTGCCGAGTTGCTCTTGCAACCCTCGAGTCTCGATCGTGACCGTACCCACTTTCGGACGAATCACAATCTCAGTCTCCTTCGCTACGCCTCCGGCTTTTGTCAACACTTGTTCGCTACCATAATAAAGGCTGTCCGGGGTAACCGCCAAACCATCTTGGCTTTTCAACATCACTTTCAAGTCCTCTATGGTCTGGGCCTCCGATACGGATTGCTTTTCACCCAAGGCATTCACGTTGCCCCATGCCACGATACGTAGACTACGATCGGCGGTATAACCATCCAAAACAATCTCATTGCGAGAACGGATAAAGTTCTTATCCAAGCTACGTTTCTCCAAGTAATTCAGATTCTCGTCGAATATATACAGATCGGTAGATTCCATCCATCCGTATTCCGTTATATCGTCTCCCTTGATATTCTCGACCTTCAGTTTGAGCGTATAGCATTGATCCAAATCCTCCTTGATGCAGCTAGTCGCTATCATAACGAACAAAGCCACAACCGAGAGAAGCAATTTCTTTGTAAACAGTATGTGTTTCATAATCCTAATTTTTTCTTATCAATTATTTTACCCTATATTGCTTTATTCTACTTCCTCATGGATAGTCTTCACGTTCCATGGCTCCACTTTCACGGATGCGCTCACATTGGCGGAGATCATCGGATCGTATGGGATCTCGGAACCGGGGCCGATGATGGTTAAGGAGATCGCGTATTTGTAGTTACGCCTAACATAGAAGCTTTCTTCTTTTTTCCCGTCAATCGTAACTTCCGCTCCTACAGGTATCGCATAATAACAATTTTCTTTTTTCACATAATTAGTTTCAGTATCAGCCAAACCATTCGGCAGATAGGTATAATCTCCTTTTACGATCAATAAGGTGTGGTTGGCGTAATCCCGGTTCGCGGAAGCTTTGTCCGCTTCAGCGATCTCTCCCAATTTATTTTCATAGACATAGAATTCATGATTCAAGGCTGTATTGTCTTTTGTATGAGCCTTTGCTAATTCATCTCTTTTTGTCTGAGTTCCTTTTTTATAAGAACCCTCGTCGATATTCGGAGATCCTGAGAATTCTTTACCTACCATATAATTTGAATATCCAAAACCTGTGTTTGTAAAGTCAAATGTTTTCTCTATTCCCCCCCAATTGGATGCGGAAGCTACGCAGGAAACACCCTTCGCACTGGCGATAAAGACTTCTTTTAAAACAAAGTCTTTACTTATATAATTCGCATTATTAAGATTGTCGATCTCTGCAGAAGCCAAAGCGATCGAAGCAACATCGCGGACTAATCGAACCGGGCCTGCTCCATAAATTTCTTTACCGGCTTGACCCCCTACGGTTATATCATCGCCTTGCTTCGTACTATAACCAATACAATTAGTCGTATTCGCAACCAAAGTTACTGTAAGCACCTCGCTGCTCATAGTCAAACCTTTTTTCAGAGTTTCCTCCTCCAGCTTAATCACCGTAGCAAGAAACGCGTCTTTCGTACCGGCATTGGCCAACGCTGCCTGAACATTTGCCGAAGCATTGGCCACGACAACAACTTCCGCCGCACCCGCATATACCTCTTTCGGACCGATTTCTTGCGTGGTCACATCTGTACTTGTAGAGGTCGTTATGTCCTCACCGCTCACCGTATATACCATACTCCAACCCGTACCGAACACCCCGACCGTAAGCGTATTCACGTCTGCGTCCGTAGGAGTAGCCTCCTCTGCCGCCTTCGTCATCGCACCCTTCTCGCTCTTGATCGCCAAGGCCAGTTGCGCTTTCTCCAGTACCGGCGCTTCCAGAATCTCTATCGTGTTATCGTCCGAACAAGCGACCAGACCACATAACACCAACGATAAAAGAATATATCTCTTGAATCTCATAGTATAATATTTTTTATTTCCACATTTAATATGTGACAAAAATAGAAAGGATATATCGTGGCGCTGATAGGCAGAACTCTCTATAATAAGAGATAAATGTATCAATTTCATAAAAGTGATAGGTTTCCCTACCTTTTGCAACTTTCACCTATAGAAAAAGGCTCAATCCGTGTATTTTATGCTACCGGGGTGGTACTCGGATCATCCGGGTAACAAATATACATAATCACTTAAATTCAGCAAAATCATGGCAAGAAAAAAGCAAGACCCATTTCCATGCAGGGATCACCTTGATCTCCTTGCCTTCTCTATTGAATGTATTTTCCTCGTCTTTCGTGACAATGATAAGATTCTCGCATCCGCTCACCGAGGCGGCTTCCAGCAAGCCTTTGATTTCCCTTTCTCTCGTACTCGCATCCACCATATCCCAAGTGACCTGTATGAGTTGTATCACGTTATCCTCCCGTTGAAGCACAAAATCGCACTCACAATTTCCTTGATAGTAGGTAATCTTGTCCGAAGGGAGCCGCATCCGGTTCAGTTGCATGAACACGGTGTTTTCCAGATTTTTCCCATTGTCGTTGCTCTGCGGCATAAGCACGGCACCACGCATACCGTTATCTATACAGTAGTATTTATCAAGCGATTTCTGTTCCTTTACCAGCGAACGGTCGTATTTGGAGATTCGTGCGAACATGAAGATGTTACAGATATAATCAGCCCAAAGATACAGGTCATCCTTACTGACTTTAAGCCCTTGGGACTTGATGTCCTTGTAGATGGCATTGATGGAGGTAGGCTTGGTGAGATTGGCCATGACGCGCTTGACGAAATACCGTACCACACCCGTATTGGATATCTTGTAATGTTCGGCCAAGTCCTTCAATATCATCGTGTCGAAATAGCCGTGAAGCAGTTTCAACTGCTCCGACCGGGATGACGTCAATACGATTTCGGGAAAAGCGCTTGCTTGATTGTATGCCTCGAAAGCCATCTTCAATCTAGCCCTGTCCTGTTCCAAATAGCTATTAGTGGCGATCCCCTTGAAGCGGCAATATTCATTGAACGAAAGCGGGTAGGTCTCGTATTCCAAGGGATATCCGCGCAGAGCCGAACTTAACTCTGTGGACAGCATGGTAGCATTGCTTCCGCACACATAAATGTTCTTACAATAAGATTTATAGACACGCAAGACGAAGTATTCCCAATCCTTAATCAATTGTATCTCGTCGAAAAACATATACACATCTTTTATGGGTATATCCGGAAACATCTCCATGTATGAAACTATCACATCATCCAAATCATCGGATGACATATTTTTCAAACGCTCATCATCAAACCCCAGCCATAATATGTTTCTAGGGGAAACCCCTTCACGGACAAGCCCATTGATAGCGATCTCCATTAATGTGGACTTACCGCAACGACGCACACCCGGAACCGTAATGATCTTGTTTCGGTTGATCGGTAACTTTATGTCTCGCTCAATCACATCAAACGGAATTTCGCTTTGCTTGATGGCAATAAGAGATTTGATGACATCTTTCCTCATGATTTCTTTTTTTATAGGACAAAGATAGGATTTATTTCCTAAATTACAGGAAACAAACATATTGATATTTCCTTGAAATTAGGAAATACTATACTGAAAAACTTACATAATCACTTAAATTCAGCAAAATCATGGCAAGAAAAA
>ULXN01067891.1_pt1 | contig 10922 bp, 9 predicted proteins | sample 1961311 | NCBI WGS metagenome assembly ULXN01 (sample SAMEA4835839, study PRJEB28245) | human gut metagenome | biome: gut microbiome; material: fecal sample | place: Denmark | collected 2008 | reverse complement strand
CCAGAAAAGAGAAAGACACCGGCAGATTCTGTAAGAAGTGCTTATGCAGGAGTGCCTACACGAAGCGGCTTATCTTCAAGAAATGTAATAGGTGCTGCAAGAGGTGCAGATATAAGTGCAAAATCTTCAGGTGGACTTGGCTACAGTGTTGGTGATATGGTGAGCCATGTGAAATTCGGCGAAGGAAAGGTACTTGCTATAGAGGATTCAGCAAGAGACTATATGGTAACAGTTGAATTTGCAGAGTACGGACAGAAGAAAATGCTGGCAGGATTTGCCAGACTTAAAAAACTATAATGACAAATGTTTAACGCTATGCTATAATACATTTATTAAATCCGTGGTATGAAAGGAGATATTGTTATGAGTAAAGAAAAATTAGATGAGCTTATCGCAGCTACTAAATTAGGAGAACTTATTAGCAAGAAGGAAGATGAAGATAAGAAATGCTGCAAGAAGTGCAGCACAATTATCATAGCTGTTCTTGCTATCGTTGGTGCAGTTGCAGCAGTTGCTGGTATCGCTTATGCTGTATACAGATATTTTACACCAGATTATTTAGATGACTTCGATGATGAAGATTTCGAAGACGAAGATTTTGACGATGATTTCGAGGATGAAGACATCGAGAAGTAATGTAATAAGTGCGATATGATTGAAAGCCACAGCCGGCTTGATATGTCCATTAGGATATGTCAGCGGTTGTGGTTTTTTTATTGCATAATATTTAATTATTTCTTAATTGACATATGGGTGTAATCAGTGTTATATTACTCAACCCTGTCATTAAGAAAAATTTAAGGGGAGGAAAGGAAATCAGGAATTTATGACATTTTATCAGGAATTACAGTTAAGCTCGGCTGGTTCAAAACAGCTTATCAAGAACACACAGGATTCTAAGGAGAAAAGAAGACATATTCTTATATATAATTTTAAGGTGTATCTGGTTATGATATTCTGCGTCGCAGTAGTTACAGTATTCAGTAAGCTGCTGGGGAATAATAATAGTGTTGTCGGAGTTACAGTGCTTCTTGCGGTGCTGGTATTAAGACAGGCGGATTTTGGAATTAAGACATCACATGGATTGATTTCGATAATGGGAATATATGCGATATTGATAGCAGGACCGAGGGTTTCCAATATGGTACCGCCAGTTGCTGCATTTGTAATAAATGTTGTGTGTATTATGCTTCTTATGATAATGGGATGTCACAATGTAATTATGTATAATCATTCAACATTTGTTCTTGGGTATCTATTGCTACAGGGATATGATGTCACAGGCCATGAATATATGATGAGAGTTGTGGGACTGCTTGCCGGGATGTTAGTATGCATGATTATTTTCTATAAGAATCAGAGGAACAGACCATATAGAAGAACATTCTGGGATTTGTTTAAGGAATTTAATATTAATTCAGCAAGGACAAGATGGTACATTAAGCTTACATTTATTGTATCAAGCGCTATGCTGATTGTTTCACTGATAGGACTGCCTAGGGCAATGTGGATTGGAATTGCGTGCATGTCAGTGTGTCTGCCGTTTTCTAAAGATGTTGATAAGAGAATTGGAAACAGGGCATTGTTTAATGTTGTTGGATGTGCGATTTTTGCAGTGATGTATATAGTTCTGCCAGAATCAATGTATCCGTATATAGGCATGATAGGTGGTATCGGAGTCGGATATTCCGCTGGTTATGCATGGCAGACAGCTTTTAATACATTTGGCGCATTATCAATTGCGGCGGGACTTTTTGGAATGCCTTATGCAGTTGGATTACGTATAGGACTGAATGCTGCCGGGGCTGCTTATACATGGCTGTGTGACAAGGTACTTGAAAGAATACATTCTGCAGTGCAGGCAAAGAATGTCAGCGTGGCGGAGTAAATGTGACTACTATACTTTAGCACATTTTTCTGATAAAATTATATAAGGTATGCCGTTATGTGAATAAGTGCTGCCAGAAACTATTAATATGTTAATAACAGGCACAATTCATGTGCGGAATGGAGTATAGATTGAAAAAAGGAAGCGTATACGAAGGTAAAGTTGAAAAGGTTGATTTCCCTAACAAGGCGACAGTGTGGGTGACAGATGAGGACGGACAGAAGGAGAAGGCAATCGTAAAGAATGCAATTCCGGGACAGACTGTCAGATTCTGCGTGAATAAGAAAAGAAAAGGACACTGCGAAGGCAGACTTATGGAAGTTGTTGAGAAGAGTCCACTTGAAACCAACCCGGCATGTCCACATTTTGGCAAATGCGGTGGCTGCACTTACCAGACAGTAGCTTACGAGGAACAGTTAAAGATTAAGAGCGCACAGGTGGAAAAGCTTCTTAGCGAAGTTGTTTCGGGTGAGCTTCCATTTGAGGGGATAATAGGAAGTCCGGTCACAGAAGAATACCGTAACAAGATGGAATTTTCATTTGGTGATGAGTACAAGGACGGACCGCTTGCACTCGGACTTCATAAACGAAACAGCATGTATGATATTGTTCCGGTTACAGAATGTAAGATTATTGATGAGGATTACAGAAAGATTCTCACATGCGTTCAGGATTATGCAATAGAGAAGGAGCTTCCTTTCCAGCACAAGTTAAGCCACGAGGGGTATCTGCGTCATCTTCTTGTAAGAAAGTCAGTAAAGACAGGACAGATTCTTGTTGATATCGTAACAACGACTCAGATTGAGCATGATTTCACAGAGCTTGTAAACCGCCTGACATCAATTGAATATAAGGGCACTCTTACAGGTGTTCTCCATACATTTAACGACAGCCTTGCAGATGCAGTAATTAACGAGAAAACTGAGCTTCTGTATGGTCAGGATTATATTGAGGAGGAACTTCTGGGCTTACGTTTCAAGATAACACCGTTCTCATTCTTCCAGACTAATTCTCTTGGAGCGGAAGTGCTTTACTCTAAGGCACGTGAGTATGTGCTTTCTGGCGGATTTGGAGATGTGGCTGGCAGCAAACCGGTTATATATGACCTGTATACAGGTACGGGTACGATTGCGCAGATGTTATCTCCAGTTGCCAGCAAGGTTATTGGTGTTGAGATTGTTGCGGAAGCTGTTGAGGCTGCCAAGAAGAATGCAGCCCAGAATGGTCTTACTAACTGTGAATTCATAGCAGACGATGTCTTAAAGGCACTTGATAATATTGAGATTAAGCCAGATTTCATCGTACTTGACCCGCCTCGTGACGGAATTCACCCTAAGGCACTTGAAAAGATTATTGATTACGGTGTTGACAGAATGGTGTACATTTCCTGCAAGCCTACTTCACTTGCAAGAGACCTTGTTACTTTGCAGGAGAGAGGATATAAGGTGGAGAAGTGCTGTTGCGTTGATATGTTTCCTAATACGGGGCATGTGGAGACGGTTGTACTTCTTTCCCACAAAAAACCTGACAGCGTAATCAATGTAAAAGTAGAGTTTGGCGAGGGTGAGGGCAAAATTCCTCTTGATAATATTGAAAAGAGAGCAGAAAGTTATAAGCCAAAAGAGCGAGTAACCTACAAGATGATTAAGGAGTATATAGAAGCAAAACACGGCTTCAAGGTACATACCGCATATATCGCAGAAGTAAAACGAGATTTAGGTTTGCCAATGTATGATGCTCCTAATGCGGTAGAGGAATTGAAACAACCGAGGAAACACCCAACACCAGAAAAGGTAGAAGCGATAAAAGATGCCTTGAAACATTTTGAAGTTATCTAATCGTGCGGGCGTATCATTAGAAATAGTGGTACGCCTATTTTTTTTATCCTGATTTGCAGATTTGTTCTTTCTCTCACTTCTGGATATAATGAAGCCAAGAAAGGACGGTGGAAATTATGAGAGATAAAATCTATCACGCATATTTGGATAGCCACGAAAGGCAGATAGTTATACATAGCCTTGTGGAGCTGAAAAATAAACTCATACAGCAAGGCAGATATACAGACTGCGTTGACGAGCTGATATTCAAAGTCGCCAACGCCCCTGTTAAGAGAATGAAAATTGAATATGTCTAAGGCACATTACACCGAGCCGCGTATTCTTATTGATTTTAAGAGTAAGCGGCTCTTTTGCGTTCTCTGATATGGTTACATAGCCGCCTTGACAAAGCGGCTAAATAAATGCGAAAGGAGGACGCACCTATGTCAAATTGCAAAGTGATTGCTCTGACTAATCAGAAAGGCGGTGTCGGAAAAACAACAACGGCGGTCAATCTGGGTGTGGGTCTGGCAAAACAGGGCAAGAAAGTCCTGCTCATTGATGCCGATGCACAGGCTAATCTCACAATGGCTCTGGGCTACAACAGACCTGATGATATTCCCATAACCCTCTCTACCGTAATGCAAAGCATCATAGACGATAAATCTTTTGATGCTTCTGGAGGTATCCTGCACCACGGCGAGGGCATTGACCTGCTCCCGTCCAACATTGAGCTGTCAGGCTTTGAAGTCAGGCTTATCAATGCGATGAGCCGTGAGCGTGTTCTGAAAACCTATGTGAATGAGGTCAGGAAGAATTACGATTATGTGCTTATCGACTGTATGCCCTCTCTCGGAATGATAACTATCAATGCTCTGGCGGCGGCTGACAGCGTGATTATCCCGACACAGCCCCATTATCTTTCTGCCAAAGGTTTAGAGCTTTTGCTTCGCTCGGTGTCAATGGTCAAGCGGCAAATCAACCCCAAGCTGCGGATAGACGGTATCCTTATGACAATGGTAATGCCACGCACCAACATTTCTAAGGAGATTACCGCAACCGTTAAGAGTGCCTATGGGCAGAGGATTAAGGTGTTTGATACGGAAATCCCTCATTCTATCCGTGCGGTGGAAGCTACCGCAGAGGGCAAGAGCATTTTTGCCTATGACAAAAGCGGCAAGGTAGCTGCAGCTTATGAACAGTTTGGAAAGGAGGTGGCAGATATTGGCGAGAAGCAGAGAAAGCAAAATCGAGCTGACTGCATACGATGACCTTTTCCAAACAGACGAGAGCCGTGAAGAAGCAAAGTTAAGTAAAATCAGGGATATACCGATTGCAGAGATTGACGAATTTCCAGACCACCCATTTAAGGTTTTGATGGACGAGGATATGGAACAGCTTGTCGATAGTATCAGGCGAAACGGTGTTATGACCCCTGCTACCGTGCGGCTCAAAGAGGACGGACGGTATGAGCTTATCAGCGGTCACAGGCGTAAAAAAGCGTGTGAGCTTGCAGGGCTTGATACGCTCAAATGTGAGGTTAAGGAGCTGACCCTTGATGAAGCCATTATTGTAATGGTGGAAAGTAACTTGCAGAGGTCAACGATATTGCCGAGTGAGAAAGCCTTTGCGTACAAGATGCGATTAGAAGCAATGAACAGGCAGGGACAACGCACCGATTTAACTTCTGTGCCATTGGCACAGAAGTCGGAAAACAAAACTTCCCGTGAGAAATTGAGCGAGATTGTTGGCGAAAGTCAAGACCAAATCCGCCGCTTTATCCGATTGACCGAGCTTGTTCCTGAAATCCTGCAAATGGTGGACGACAGACAGATTGCTTTTCGCCCTGCGGTGGAAATCTCCTATCTGTCCGAGGAACAGCAATACACCCTGCTTGAAGCGATGCAGTACAACGATGCCACCCCGTCACTTGCACAGGCTATCAAAATGAAAAAGTTTATGCAGGACGGAAAGCTGACGGATGAGGTTATCCAGAGCATTATGGAGGAAGAAAAGCCTAACCAAAAGGAAAAGCCTGCCTTTCGTGATGAACGGATAACCAAGCTCATTCCAAAGAATGTCCCCAGAGGGCAGGAAACAGATTTTGTTGTCAAGGCGTTGGAGTTTTACAACCGCCATCTGCAACGAAGTAAGGCTCACGAAAGGTAAGCCACACACCGAGGGAGGGGTCTGTCTATGCGGAGGATAGCCATTTTTTCGGCTTCCCCCTCTCCACACCTCACCCCCTTAACTACTACCAAAACTATCCGAGAAAAGAAAAACTATGAGCTGTCCGATACAGGGCAGCTTTTTAGGTTAGTAAGGGAAATTTTCAATATCAACATTATCAGGAGGTAAGCGATGAAAATTCGTGGATTATTCAAAAAGGCTGCGGCTACGCTTATGGCTGCGGTCACGGCATTGTCGATTTTGCCTGCAACGACGGCGTTTGCAGCGGGTGACATCGGCACGATTTCCTTTAGTCACACCTACGACAGCAGCGGCAATGCTATGAGATACAATTCGAGTGCCACCTTTGACGGTCATACCGCAGGCGGCACGGGAAACTATAAGTACCGTATGTTTGTGGACGGAGAAAACGCCTTTTGTATTCAGCCCGGTGTACCGCTGAAAACAGGCAACACCTTGAAAAAGGCATCTTCGGACACTTGGAACGCCCTTTCTGCCAATCAGAAAAAGGCAGTCGGGCTTGCCCTGCTCTACGGGTATCAGGGCAACAAAGGAAATCTGACAGGAAGTGATGATGAGAAATGGCTTGCGACACAGACCCTTGTATGGGAGTTTGTCACGGGCTGTCGTGAAGCCACAGGCTCATTTAGCAAGACGAGCGATAAGGTTTACAGCCTGCACTTTGGCTCTAACTATGCTAACAGCGGAGCAAAGGCGGCATACGACCAGATTGTTTCGCTGATGGGCGGGCATCACACCATTCCGAGCTTTATGTCGGGCAGTAAAAACGGCATCACAAAGGAGCTTGCCTATAAGGACGGCAAATATACGCTGACCTTTACGGACAGCAACGGCGTCCTTTCCGATTATGCCTTTTCAAGCTCTGACAGTAAGGTAAGTGTGTCAAAATCTGGCAACAAGCTGACTATCAGCTCTACCAAAGCCTTTGACGGTATGGTACGCATTACCGCAACAAGAAACAATGTGCCGACAGTCAGCAGTAGTGCAAAGCTGATTGCCTACGGTGACCCGAACTTGCAGGACTTGGTAACAGGCGTTGAAAATGCCGATACCGTAGCCGCCTATATCAATGTGGAAACCCCGACAGGCACGATTGCCCTGAAAAAGACTTCCGAGGACGGCATTGTAGAGGGCATCCAGTTTACCATTAAGGGCAAGGACTTCAACCAGACAGTTAAGACCGACAAGAACGGTAATATTACCGTGGCAGGCTTAGTGCCTGACACCTACACCATTACGGAACAGGCGATTGATAAATATGAGCCGCAGCAGACCCAGACCGTTACCCTTATCGGCGGCAAGACCACAACCGTCACTTTCAGTAATGTCTTAAAGCGTGGAAGCCTTGAAGTGGTTAAAACTTCCGAGGATAATCTGGTGGAGGGCGTGAAATTCCACCTTTACGGAACTTCCCTTAGCGGTTATCCCGTTGATGAATATGCCGTAACCAATGCAAAGGGCGTTGCAAAGTTTGAAAATGTCCTTATCAGCGGCAACACCCCTTACACCTTAGAGGAAGTAGATACCGCAATCCGCTATGTCGTTCCTGCTTCCCAGACCGCACCGATTGAATGGAACAAGGTCACAAACCGCAGTTTCCACAACATTCTCAAAAAATTCAATGTGACGGTCACAAAGACCGATGCAGAAACAGGAAAGCCGCAGGGCGACGCTTCCCTTGCAGGTGCGGTGTATGGCATTTACAAGGGCGAAGAACTCATTGACACTTATACCACCGATGCAAACGGTCAGTTTACGACCAAGTATTATATTTGTGACAATGACTGGACTATCCGAGAAATCAGCCCGTCCGAGGGCTATCTGCTCGACACCACCATTCATAAGGTCGGTGCAGAGCCAGAGCTTTATACCGTGGAACTGAACAGCACGGAAAACGCCGTGAATGAACAGGTCATTAAGGGTAACATCTCCATTATCAAGCACACCGACAACGGCGAAACACAGATTGAAACACCTGAAGAAGGGGCTGTTTTTGAGGTTTATCTGAAAGCCGCAGGCAGCTATGAAGCAGCAAAGGAAACCGAGCATGATACGTTTACCTGCGATGAAAACGGCTTTGCCCAGAGTAAGGATATGCCATACGGCATTTATACCGTGAAGCAGACCTCTGGTTGGGAGGGTCGTGAGCTGATGAAGCCTTTTGATGTATTTATCAATCAGGACGGTCAGACCTACCGCTATCTTATCAACAACGCAAACTTTGAGAGTTATATCAAGATTGTCAAGAAAGATGCGGAAACAGGCAAGACAATCCCGTATGCAGGTGCAGGCTTCCAGATTTATGACCCAAGCGGCAGCCTTGTATCTATGACTTTCACTTACCCCGAAGTGACAACGATTGATACTTTCTACACCACCGCAGACGGCGACCTTATCACACCGCAGACTTTGGAATACGGCAAGGGTTATTCTCTGGTTGAGGTGCAAGCCCCTTATGGTTATGTGCTGAACTCCGAGCCTGTCTATTTTGATGTGGTGCAGGAAAATTCAGAAGAAGAAAGCGGCATTACCGTTATCGAAGTGGTACGCTCCAATATGGCACAGAAAGGCACAGTTACCGTAACTAAATCTGGCGAGGTGTTCAGCACCGTTGCAGGCGACAAAGGCTTGTATCAGCCTATCTTCTCTGTCGGCAATCTGGAGGGTGCGGTCTATGAGATTACCGCCGCCGAGGATATTTATACTCTGGACGGAACGCTCAGAGCTTCTAAGGGCGAGGTTGTGGATATTGTTACCACAGGCAAAGACGGTACGGCAAAATCCAAGGAGCTATATCTTGGAAAATACGAGGTCAAAGAGGTTACTGCTCCGTTCGGTTTCGTACTGAATGAGGAAATCCACGCCGTTGAGCTTGTGTATGCAGGTCAGGAAATCGCCGTAACGGAAACTGCCACAGGTTTTGTGAACGAGCGTCAGCGTGTGAAAATCGACCTTGTGAAAGCCCTTGAAATTGACAAGGATTACGGCGTGGGCGAAAACGGCGAGTTTGCCGATGTAACCTTTGGCTTGTATGCAGCCGAGGAACTGACTGCCGCAGACGGAAAGACTATCCCTGCTGACGGTCTGATTGAGGTCATCTTCCTTAATGAGAATGGTCACGGCAAAGCAATCAGCGACCTGCCGATTGGCAGCTACTATGTGCAGGAAATCAAGACCAATGCGGCTTATCTTACGAGCGATACCAAATATCCTGTAAACTTTGAGTATGCAGGTCAGGAAACCGCTACTGTCCACATCACGGCAAACGAGGGCAACGCCATTGAAAACAAGCTGATTTACGGCTCTGTAAGCGGTAAGAAGTCTGATGAGGACGGAAAAGCTCTTGGCGGTGCTGTTATCGGCATCTTTAAGGTGGGTACAACCGAGTTTACAAAGGAAAATGCGATTAAGACTACCACATCGGCTGATGACGGTAGTTTTTCTTTTGCAAAAGTACCGTATGGAACTTGGGCAATCCGTGAAATCAAAAGCCCGAAAGGTTTTGTACTCTCCGAGGAAGAAATCCCTGTTACTATCGGCAAGGTGGACGAGGTTGTGGAAATCGAGCTTGTCAACTTCTATATCACAGGCAAAATTGAGCTGACTAAGGTGGACGAGGATTACCCTGAAAACAAGCTGACAGGTGCGGTCTTTGAAGTCTATGCCGATAAGAACGGCGACGGAAAGCTCGACAAAGACGATGAGCTGCTCGGAACAATGGGCGAAGTGGAAAAAGGCGTTTACCAGATGGGCGACCTCAGATATGGAAAATACCTTGTCCGTGAAAAGACAGCCCCAGAGGGCTTTGTACTTGACGAGGGCGTGTATGGCGTATCCATTGAGGAAAACGGCAAGACCTATGTCGTAGAGAACAAAGCAGGCGTTGGCTTTATCAACACTGCACAGAAAGGCTCTCTGAAAATCGTTAAGACTTCCTCTAATGGAAAACTGGAGGGCTTCTCTTTCAGGGTAACAGGCACGGACTATGACCAGACCTTTAAGACCGACAAAAACGGCGAAATCTTCATTGAGGGCTTGCGTATTGGCGAGTACACCGTTTCCGAGGTCAGCGACAATGCTTCCGCAGGCTATATTCTCCCTGCCGACAAGCAGGCAACGGTCAAGGTCGGAGCAACCACGATTGTCCAGATGCACAACGAGCTTCGTGACACACCGAAAACAGGCGATGACTTCAATCCTGCCTTGTGGGTAAGCCTTGCGGCAGTATCCCTTATCGGTGCAGGCGTTCTCGGCGTTGTTGGCTTTAAGGGCAGAAAAAAGAAAAAGGAGGACTAAGGAATGGACGCAAAGACTATCATTGCCATCGTGTTTGTCGTCTTTATCGGCGGTGCGGCACTCTGGCTCAATATCCGTCACAGAAAGAATAAGTGACCCATAAAATGCAGGAACGGGGGCGGCTGAAATATGCCGCCCTCTTTCCATATATGGAGGTATCCAATGCGGAACTTAAAGACCGTTGAAAAGAAAGTCAGGGCTATTCTGGAAAAGAACGAAGATGCCCGAAATGACGATATGGTGCTGTACCTTGCCCTTTGTAATGTGTGCCTGAAAGATGCGGGGGCAATCCCCCTTGCGGAAATAATGACACAGTATAAATATCTCGGTCTGCCGAGCTTTGAAAGTGTCAGCAGGACACGCCGCAAATTGCAGGCGAAGCACCCAGAACTGTCAGGCAACGCCCGTATGCAGCGGCTTCGGGCAACAGGCGAAAAGGCATATCGGAAGTATGCCAAAGAATGAGAGGTGTCTATGGACGAAGAAAAACGCTCCAATGGGAGCTATGAAATCATAGAGAGCTGTACTATCGGGAGTAACGAGCTTGTCATCGGTCATAACCCTAATGCCCCTAACCCTTATGTGTGTTGGTACTGTAAGGGCGGCGATAACTATTTCTGGGGCTACTACTGCAATGATATTTCTGTCGCACGGGAGAAGCTGAATGAACGGTATCAAACGGAGTGCCGTATGCCGTACAATCAAGCTGC
>ULXN01055699.1_pt1 | contig 10937 bp, 10 predicted proteins | sample 1961311 | NCBI WGS metagenome assembly ULXN01 (sample SAMEA4835839, study PRJEB28245) | human gut metagenome | biome: gut microbiome; material: fecal sample | place: Denmark | collected 2008 | reverse complement strand
GTTTGCATAGGCCTCGGCAGCATCACGAATGCGGCTCATTACATTTCTGTCCTTTGGATTTTTTTGAAGGTTCAAATCAAAATTCCTAAAGTTTTGGGCAGCACTGACACCGGAGCTTTCAAACACGGTGTTGATTGCAAGCTGGACAACGCAGCGGCAAAGTTCCCCACCGGCAACGCGGCCGGTATCATGACACAGCGTACACTCATATTGCGGGTCAAGATAATCGGCGGGAAAACCGGAGGATACAAGCAGTTCTCGACGCTCGCGCTGTTTTTTTTCTATGAGAGCGTTGGCGAGCCCACGAATTTCTTCGGAATTTCCCGCATTCATAAGCTGTCTGCCCATGTCGAATGCGATAGTCGCAAGGTTGTCATCAAGCTTTTTTATTTCGGGGTTGCGTGAATAGACCTCCTGCAGGCGGGAACTCTCAATACGGCGGGTTCTGCGCTTGCGTTCCGAAAGCTCGGTTTCAAGTTTTTTGCAGAAGGCGGCAGATTTAATCTTCATATACATCATCTCCGAGATCAACACCGAGAGCACGGAGCTCTTCGGCACTGTATTGACGTTGTTTGTAATTTAAAGCACGATTAACAGGTTTCCCCTTTGATGCAGCAGCTGCCGGATGTGCGGCATTGCTGAGCTCGGTTTCTTCCCGTGCAGCAGAAACCGATACGATTCCGCGTTCGTGCCAATCCGAAAGCATCCTTTTCATTTCTGCAAACGGAGTACTTTTCTTTGACGCAAGTTCGGCGGCATAAAGAATCAATTCGGAATTCATGCACCAGTCGCTGCACCAGAGTTCAACCTGCTGTCTGTCGGATGATGTTGGCGTGCGCTTAAGTCCGGCTCTGGCAAATGCGCGGCGTGCAAGCTCGGCAAGCATATCCTGCTCGCGCAGCAATTCGCGCATCTTTTCGGGCGAAACACTGCCGTTTTCATGGTATTTTCCGAGAATTGCATCAAGGTATTTGAAGTTCGGTTTATCGATTGCAACAACATCGCGGCAGGCGATTTCAATGGCTTCGTCACTGAAGCCCCATTGAGTTGTCCATTTTTTATACAGTTCAAGTTCGTCTTCGGTCGGAAGGCGGCTGTTGCGCCAGCGCTTTAGAATTGCGGCCGCGCCGCTTGCAAGATCGTTTTCCATTGAGAAGCTTTCCGCCACCGAATCAGCGGTTGTACGGCCCTCGGAAATAAGACGTTTGGCAACCGAATCCATATAGTTGATATGCACCCGTGCGCCCTTTTTTTCTATGCAATGCTGAACGATGAGCAGAGCGGCATCATCCTCAAACCCGAATATTTCCACCCAATCATAAACTTTCTGCAATTCCGCACCGGACATGTTCCTTGTTCCGAGAACAGCCTGCAAACGCTGAACAAGCTTTGAGTAATGTGCGTTTTCGTTGTCAACGGGTCGCTTATCGGGAAGAGAGGCAGAAAGATTAAGATACTCTACGGAAAGCAGACTGCCGTCGATAATTCGCACAATACCGCATTTTTCCCAATAGCGGAAGGCTTCGGCAACCTGTGCATCGCTGAGCTTGAGTGCATCAGAAATCGAAACGGGGCTCGAAACCGCGCCGCCGGCAAGCATAAGCCCGTACAGATACACGCGGACGGCATTTTCGGGCGCATCCGGCACGAGTTCGGAAATAAAACGGTTGTCGATGACGGTAGTTCCAAAAAGGTCACGTCCCCTGAGTATTACTGTGTTCTGCATCGATTACCTCCTGTCCATCCTGCTGCGGCGAAACATCGGGTTGGTTTCGCGTTCGAGCTGATTTTAGCATTTTACGGTTCATCTGTCAATCAATTCGGGGTGATAATGCGAAACATGCGGGAAAACAGGCAACGCATTGAAGCAGCATTAATGTACATAACCAAGAAAATATCTGCATGGTCTTCACAGATTCGGTTTTGATTTCAAACTCCATTGACAGGTGCAAGTTATCCTGAAGCTGAGAATACCCTGAACATAATTGTATATCATGATCTTCCGAAAAAGTAATCGATAAACATTGACGACAGGCGAGGAATATGCTATACTCATAGAACACAATGTTTTGCGGCTGAGTCGGTATCACCCGTGATTTTCCGAAGACGGCAATGCATAAAAAGCCAACCGTTGAATGAATTCCGCGGGGCCGCGATGTGACGCAAAGCAAAAAAGAAAAACATTGGAGGAAGAAAATGAACAGATGTTCAAAACGCAGCTTCGGAATGAAGCTCATCGGCCTTATGACGGCAGCAATTATGCTTCTTGCATGCTGCATGCCCGCATTTGCAGCGGAGAGTGAAACACGGACCAACACCGAAAGCTTTCAGCTCCTGACCTATTCGGAGGATTCAGCATCCATGGGCAGCGGCTGGACGTGGGAAATCACGCTTCGAATTCGCAGCATCAGTCTTTCTGCAACCGAATGCATGGTTTTCAACCCGATGGAAACCGTTTATTCCTGCATTAAGAATCCGGTTTGCACAAACGACCTCGGTGTATACAACTATGAGAATACTGCGGTCCGCTACGACATCTATGCAAGCCGGGGAAACGCAAATTATTCCGGTGGCGAACAGCCTGCAATCGTTTGGAATCTCGGTGAAATCAACCCCGGTGATGTCATAACGATGAAGTTCAGAATCGATATTCAGGACTATTACTATGCCAACTTCCAGCTGCTCAATCAGTTCCTTGACGAGGGCGGAAGACTGTTCACAACCACCGGCACCGATGAAGGTCCGCGGTTTGTTTATAACGAAAACGGAGAGCAGGGCACTGCGGAATTCGATGTGCCGCAGGCGGATGTTTCCGGCGGTTTTGTTCTTAAACATCACTACCTTGTAAATTCCGAGGGACAGCCAATTGATGAAAACGGCAACGTCGTCGCTGCTCCCGAATTTGCAGCAATGGTTGCAGATCCCGAGTACTACACCATTGACGGAAGAACGAGTCTCTATTTCACGGATAACAGTTGGTCTCCGTATCCGTATTATAATGTGGAAACGACGGACGAAGTTGAGGGTTACACTCGCGTAGGCTTCGTTTATAATAACGGAGAGTTCTCCACCGAGCCTACACATGAAGTCCACATCAACTACAACCAGAGCCTCAATAACCTTTGGATTGCATACGAGAGCAACGGTTCGGCATTTGTTCCCGGCGATGTAAACGGCGACGGACAGGTTATGACAGACGATGCGCTGACCGCCATGCGCTGCGCACTCGGCCTTATCAACCTTGATGCTTCTCAGCTTCGCGCTGCTGACATGGACGGCGACGGGGCGGTTTCAACAGCTGATGCGCTTACGATCCTGCGCCTTGCAATCTGTGCTCGCTGAAGCATCATGAATGCAAGCTTGCCGACAAAGCATTGCAGCGGACAGAGCCAACAACTGTTCTCGAAAATGCTTTGTTGCCGGCAATTATCCGAAGGACAGTGTCGGTCTTAACTCTGCCCGAAGAGAAAATGCAATTATCTTGATGATTGCGGTGTCCTTGGCCGCAACTCATGCGTGATTCCCAAACAGGAAGGGAAAAAAGAACGGGACGAGCCGTACCCAACATGCGGTGCGTCCTTTTCTTTACGACACGATAAATATATAGGATATTGCAAAAAAACATGAAAAAACTCCTTGCAAGCCTATAAGGAAAATGTTATAATATTATGCCAACACCTTGCGCCGCAGCAAGTGCGGTGCCATATGACCATAAGGAGGTGAATTAAGTGAATAAGTACGAATGTCTGTATGTTATCGTGCCTGAGCTTAATGAGGAGGAGACCAAGTCCGTAATCGAAAAGTTCAACGGTGTTATCACCGCAAACGGCGGCATGATCGAAAATGTTGATGAATGGGGCAAGCGTCGTCTTGCATACACCATCGACTACAAGACCGAAGGCTACTATGTTCTCGTTGTGTTCGACGCACCCGCCGAGCTGCCCGCAGAACTTGAGCGTAACATGAAGAATGATGAAAAGATCATGCGCTACAAAGTGACCCGCCATCATGCATAAACCTTGAGAAAGGATTTAGAATGAACAAGATATTTCTTATTGGTAATCTCACGGGTGATCCCGAACTGCGCACAACGCCGAACGGCATAACCGTATGCACGATGAATCTTGCCGTCAATCGACGTTTTTCGGGCAATCGCGAAGAACGTCAGACAGACTTTTATCGCGTGACTGCATGGAGACAGCTTGGCGAAACTTGTTCAAGGTTCTTGAGCAAGGGCAAAAAAATCGCTGTTGTCGGCGAGTTTGTGCCGCGTACATATGAGGGGAAGGACGGAGCAACCCGAGTTTCTCTCGAAGTCACGGCTGAGGAGATCGAATTCCTTTCTCCGCGCGATGCAGCAGGCGGTCAGAGTTATCCGCAGCAGGGATATCAATCCAACCAGCAGGGCTACAACAGAAATTATCCGCCTCAGGATTATCAATCCGCACAGGACGGCGGCAATTTCTCCGCTTCCCGTCAAAACAGTTGGCAGGACGGGAGGGGGCAGCAGTCTGCGCGTGACGGTTTCGCGGCAAATTCTTTTGATTCCGCAAACAGCTCCGGCAGTGCAACTGATGGCTTTACTGAGATTTCCGATTCGGATTTACCGTTTTAATTTTGCGAAAGGAGTAAATTTCAATGGAAGACCGCAAAATGAAGCCCCGTCCCAGGAAGGGCAGGCGCAAAGTCTGTCAGTTCTGCGTTGATAAGGTTGAACATATCGACTACAAAGACGCTGCAAAACTCCGCAAGTTCATCACTGAGCGCGGTAAAATCATGCCCCGCCGTATGAGCGGTGTATGCGCAGAGCACCAGAGGGCGCTCGCATCCGCAATCAAATCTGCACGTCAGGTCGCTCTGCTTCCTTACGTCCAGGACTGATTACAATAGCTGAACCGTATTGAGCGTTAAACTCATAAATAACGGAATGAACATGATTAGGCTGCTGTCAACAGTGCTTTGTTGGTAGCAGCCTTTTTACTGCGAAAAAACGGCCCCTTTCGTTCATGTTTTCAGCAGTATAAAACAAGCCGGAAGATGCGAATGCCCGTTTATCTGCTTATGCAACAGATAAACGGGCATTTTAATGCTGAATGGTAAATCAAAAGCAGTCAGTAATTAATTAATCCAACATCTGTTTGGGGCCTGCATTAATGATGTTTTCAGGCATGTTGTTATATTTGCTGAAATTCTTTATGAACATTGCTGCAAGTTTTTTGGCCTGTTCATCGTAGGCATCCTTATCGGCCCACATGTCGCGCGGGTTAAGAACCTCGGCGGGAACGTTGGGGCAAGTTTGGGGAACGAGTACGTTAAAGATGGGGTGAAGCTTATATTCAACATCGTTCAGTTTGCCTTCAAGTGCGGCAGTGACCATTGCGCGTGTGTATTTTATCTTCATGCGGCTGCCGACACCGTAAGGACCGCCGGACCAGCCTGTGTTGATAAGGAACACGTTTGCGTTATGTTCATCGATTTTCTTACCAAGCATTTCTGCATATACGGAAGGATGCATCGGAAGGAAAGGCGCACCGAAGCAGGTTGAGAAGGTCGCCTGCGGTTCCTTAATGCCGCGCTCGGTTCCCGCAAGCTTGCTTGTGTAACCGGAAACAAAGTGATACTTTGCCATATCTTTTGTAAGCTTTGAAATCGGCGGCAAAACACCGAAGGCGTCAGCTGTCAGGAATATGACGGTTTTGGGGTGATTGCCCATGCCGGGAATCACACAGTTGGGGATATACTCAACCGGATAGGCGGCACGTGTATTTTCGGTTATTGAGGAATCTGCAAAGTCGAGTTTGCGGGCATCGTCCATAATGACGTTTTCGACAAGCGTACCGAACTTTATTGCATCCCAAATCTCGGGTTCGTTTTCCTTTGAAAGGTTGATACATTTTGCATAGCAGCCGCCTTCAAAATTGAAAACGCCGTTATCGGACCAACCGTGTTCGTCATCGCCGATCAGCCAACGATCGGGATCGGCGGAAAGCGTTGTTTTGCCGGTTCCGCTGAGTCCGAAGAACAGCGCAGCGTCGCCGTCGTCGCCGATGTTTGCAGAGCAATGCATGGGGAAAACACCCCTTTGCGGCATGAGAAAATTCATAACGGAGAACATGCCTTTTTTGATTTCGCCGCTGTAAAGCGAGCAGGCGACTGTTACACGATGCTTTTCGAAATCAAGTATGATTGCCGCTTCGGAATTCACACCGTCAGCAGCGGGGGAACACTTGAATCCCGGTGTGCAGAGAACGGTGAAACCGGGAACGAAAGTATCGAGCTGCTCCTTTGAGGGGCGAACAAATGCCTGAGTTGCAAACAATGCGCTTGCTGCGTTTTCGCAGACAACACGAACGGGAAGCGCATATTGCGGATCTGCACCGACAAAGCCATCAACAACAAAAACTTCGCGGTTTTGCATATATGCACACATTTTAACATAGATTGCATCTGCTTTCTCACTGCTGATCGGCACATTCACCTTGCCCCAGTCAATAAGATTATGCACGGAAGGTTCATCAACGATGAAACGATCATCGGGGGAACGACCCGTGTATTTTCCGGTGTTGATAACAAATGCACCGGTGCTGCAAAGCTTGCCTTCGCCTCTTTCGAGTGCATGTTCAACAAGTTCAGCAGGTGCGAGGTTGCGATAAACAGCCTTGGGGTTAAGAATGCCCATTTGTTCAAGATATGCTTTCATATTCATGCTCCTTTCAGCATCAATCGCTTTATTGAACGGTTTTATTTCCTGATGAAGAGAATCCCGAGCGTCCTGGGGCCGCAATGGCTTGCAACGGTACAACCGGCCGTTGTCAGAATGACTTCATCAAAGTCCGCAATTTCACGCACAAGCTTTACACACTCCTGAACAATTTCGTCGGGAGTTTCCGTGTAAGTAATGAATATGCGATGGCTGCGGATATCATTGCGCCCTTCAAGGCGCTCTTTGATATAGTTTTTGAGGCAGCGTTCCCATGACCCGCGGTATTTTTTGGCAACACGCATCTTGCCGTTTGCGACTTCAATACCGGGATGCAGCTGCAGAAGGTTTGCCCCGAGAGCGGATACAGCCGAACAGCGTCCGCCGCGAACCATGTAGTCCAGCCTGTCTAAAACGAAGCTGGTTTCAACATTCGGGATGATGTCTTCATCAAGTGCCTTTTTAATCTCTGCACCGTTAAGACCCTTTTCGGCCATGTCACAGGCTTCGAGCACAACGTGTCCAACGCCGCTTGAAAGGTTGAGGGAATCAACAACAAAGACCTTATCGTTGCCTTCTGCAGCAATGCATGCATTGCTGTAACTTGATGAAAAGTGAGAGCTTATTGTGATAAAAACAACATCGCTCCCGTCCGCTGTCATCTCCGCAAATGTCTTTTGCAGAGATTCAACGCTCGGAGCGGCCGTTTTGGGAAGCGTTTTTGCTTCGCCGCACCGTTTGAGCAGCTCGCGCATTGTGATATCCACACCGTCGCGATACTCCTCGTCGCCTATCTGCACATAAAGCGGCATAACGGTAACGCCGCGCTGACTGTACAGATTTGTTCCGTGAACCTCGTTCAAAAGGTCCGCCGTGCTGTCACAGCAAATTTTGACCATAAAATAACTCCAAAAAATAAAGAAATATAATACCTCTGTAATTGTAGCACAACCTGCTGCAACTGTAAAGCCGATATGCATGTTTTTTGCAGGAATAACAACTAATATATAAGTGCTTTCCTCCCGTAAGGCATGTGATTCGGCATTCGATGCAAAAAGCCCCGACGCCGTGGCTGAGGGGGCTCATAAAATATAAAACCTTTTGCCTAATGTTTTTGTCCGCACGGAGAAAACATCGTTTCCGTGCGGCACATTAATGCAGGCAGGTCGATGCTCTATTCTATGCCGAGGCAAAGACGGGCAAGTACAATTGCATCATCAAGCTGAACAGCATCATCTGCATTTATATCCGCATCATCAAGCTCAAGCTGAGGTATAATGCCCATTGCGGAGCGCATTATTGTCAATGCATCGGGAAGTGAAATGCTTCCGTCGGCGTTGACGTCGCCGCCGTAAACCATAGTGACGTTCGAAATGCCGTCCTCCGCACCAATGACGAAATCACCTTCGGCATTAGAGCCAATCAACTCACCGCTGCAAAAATACCTGTGCATTGTTGAGTCGCTGTAGGTTGACGAACGGAAAACGACACTGCGGCCCGCACGTTTCATGTCGAGATAGCCGCGTCCGAGACACTTGACGGTAAATGTGTTTTCAAAACCGGCAAGGTCAACACGAACGGATGAAATTCTTGCTTTGACATCGAACCCGGTAACGGGAGCTCCGCCGACGATTTCAATATCGTTTGCGCGGCACACGGGAGTAATAAAGCTGAATGCAGTAAGATTCGGACAATTATTTGCATGTATGGACGGAGTTCCCGCCATGAACAGACGAATTTCGCTCACCTGCGTTTCGGAAAGAATCAGATTTCCTCCGAGAAAAACGTCCGCACCGAGAAAGCAGGGATTCGGAATGTACGGTGTAACATAGTTAGTAAATGTGTGCAAATAATTGTTTTCCCACGTCATGTTGTTCATCAGCATGAGCTGTTCGATGCTGTCGGGATCATATTCTGTCGGACGCTGATAGAATGTGGACAGTATCTTGGTGCCGTTGCTGATATCCGCATTGTGGCAAGGTTGTGAATAGAACTCCTGCATAAGACGGATATCAAGGGTGAGTTCGTCATCCGTTGCCGCAAACGCGGAAAACGATGAAAGAAACATTGCGGCACTCAAAACGAGCACAATAGACAGTTTGAAAAGTCGATTCATGGTAACCTCCGTATCTGATCTGAAAGATAAGTTGAAAACCTGCTGCCTGAAAGGGCAGTATCAGGCGCTCAAAAAGCTGCATTGCAAAATTCAAAGCATTTTTTTACTTCAATCTATTATATCATTCTTGAACCTGCTGCGCAAGTGCATAATAAAATATATTAGAACGGATTCTGCAAATGAGCATATTCTTTTTTTGTCACCGTTGATTCGAATTTGGGTATTGATATTATATTCGCGGCATAGTATAATTCAATCTAAGAAAAGCTTGCTTTGCTTTTGCAGCTGAAATGAAAGGACACTCGTGATTGTCGGGTGAGAAAAACATATGCAAATTAACTACATTGATGATAACTCCTCAGAACGGCTGCCGGAACCGGAATCCTTTGACAACATCTTTGCAAATATCGGCGAACTGCGCGAATTGCAGCATATACACACTGCTGCCATGATGCAGCTGCGGCTGAAATTTGAAATCCTCAACAGTGAGTTCAGGGTTCATCATCATCGCAATCCGATTCATCATATTGAGAGCAGACTTAAATCGACCCGAAGCATGTACAACAAACTTGTTCAGCGCGGCTTTCCCACGAGTATCGAATCCGCGAAGAAGAACCTTAACGACATTGCAGGTGTGCGCGTTGTGTGCTGCTATATTGACGATGTTTATGATATGGAAGATATGCTTCTGCGTCAATCGGATGTTAGGCTCATTGAACGCACGGATTATATAAAGAATCCCAATTTTAACGGATATCGCAGTCTTCATCTTGATGTTGAGATCCCTGTGTACCTGTCCTCAAAAACCGAGTATGCTCGTGCGGAAATTCAGCTCCGAACTGTGGCAATGGATTTTTGGGCAAGCCTTGAGCACGATTTGCGTTATAAATCAACCAAGAACATTCCGGAAGACATAAGCCGTGAAATGTTCAACTGCGCAGATGAAATTGCAGCAATAGACGTACGAATGCAGCGCATATATAAACAGATTCAAAAGCTCTGATTCTCGGATGCTTAACACTTTTTTCTGATAACAAAAAGAGCAGGGCTGACATTTGTTTTTGATAATTGAATCAAAGATTATCGGTTTGACCGATGCAGCACTGCTCTTTTAAATGTGTACGTAAATGCATCTGTGTTTGTTACAGAAATTTTAATACTGTGCTCTTTCGCCTCCGATGAGCTTGGGGCGGTTGCGTGCCATGGTGACATTTGCGCAGCCGATTTTTGTGTTTTCATTATGAATCGGAACGCAGACCGGACGCATATGCATTCCGATGAAAACGCCGCCGATATCTATTCCTGCACGGGCGCGCATCGTAATATCCTCAACAACGACCGGATCGGTAAACTGCTGCATTGCCTGAACGCTCCACGCTCCGCCGGCGTGCAGTGCCGGTTTAACTGAAACCTGTTCAAAATCATACTTTTCCATGCATTCGCGTTCAACAACAATTGCTCTGTTGAGATGTTCACAGCATTGACACGCGAGAAAAAGGCCCTTGCCGTGAACATAGGGGAGGACTGTTTCCATAATTGCTCGCGCCGCATCCTCTGTTGAATGGGTTCCCATATGGAAACCCATCACCTTGCTCGTGCTGCATCCGATGACGAGTATGTCTCCCTTACGGAGCGTGTAATGTCCTTCACTGCAATTGCGGAAGAGTTCTTCCATAACTGCTGCGGTTTCCTGCTTAAGGGTTTCGATTGAAAAATCCATTTTTATACCTCATTGTGCCGCGCTCATATCATGGCGGACGGCATCCTTTCAAAAATGATTCCAACGGTATTATACCCCTGCAGCGGTGCTTTTTCAACCGGATTCGGAGAGTAATTAAAAGAGAATGCCGGGCAGGGGATCAGTCGTCGTGCTCCTTGAATCCTTCGCCGTATGCGGCATCAACGGATGTTATCATGACAAAAGCCTTGCTGTCACATTCATGCGCAATACGCTTAATGCTGAAAACTTCGGCTTTTGAACACGTGCAGAACAGGATCTGCTTACTGTTGCCGGTGTATGCGCCTTTGCCGTCTGCAACGGTGACTCCGCGTTCGATCTCTTCGCCGATGCGCTTTGCAACATTGTCTCCGTTGGAAGTGACGATGATAAGAAGTTTGCGG
>ULXN01001082.1_pt1 | contig 11055 bp, 5 predicted proteins | sample 1961311 | NCBI WGS metagenome assembly ULXN01 (sample SAMEA4835839, study PRJEB28245) | human gut metagenome | biome: gut microbiome; material: fecal sample | place: Denmark | collected 2008 | reverse complement strand
ACGGCGCGGTGCAGGCCGAGACGTTCCGTACGGAGGTCAGCTGCCATACAGCGCTGAGCGAAAACGGCCTCTGCGAGGCCGTGTGTACGATCCAGCCGGAGGGCTACGCCTCGGCGGGCAGCGGCGCGGTCGAGCTGCGCTATGACGCGGTCTTTCAGGTACAGACGTTTTCCCGGCAGACGCTGCAGAATCTGTCCGGCGGGACGCTCGACCTGACGAAGCAGCAGAACACGCAGCGGCCGTCAGTCGTCATCCGGCGCATGAGCGAAAACGCCGCGCTCTGGGACCTTGCGCGGCAGTACCGGACGACGGCGCAGTCGATCCAGCAGGCCAATCATCTGACGCAGCCGGAGGCGGACGCCGGACGGCTGCTGCTGATCCCCATGTGAGACGGGAGGCGGGAATATGGAACAACGTTCGATCTACGCGCAGATCGCGGACCGCACGGACGGCACGGTCTATATCGGCGTCGTCGGCCCTGTGCGGACGGGAAAATCCACCTTTATCAAGCGCTTCATGGAGCAGCTCGTGCTGCCGAACATCGAAAACGTCTATGAGCGCGAACGCGCCACCGACGAGCTGCCGCAGTCCGGCTCGGGCCGGACGATCATGACGGCGGAGCCGAAATTCGTCCCGAACGAGGCCGCCCGCATCAGCCCGGACGGAAAAACGACATTGCAGGTGCGGCTGATCGACTCTGTGGGCTACATGATCCCCGGCGCGGTCGGCGACACGGAGGACGGCAAGCCCCGCATGGTCACGACACCCTGGGCCTCCGAGGAGCTTCCCATGGCACAGGCGGCGGAGCTTGGCACCAAAAAGGTCATGGAGGACCACAGCTCCATCGGCGTGGTCGTCACGACGGACGGAACGGTCACGGATATCCCGCGCGAGGATTACCGCGAGGCGGAAGCCCGCGCCATTGCGGATATGCAGAAAACGGGCAAGCCGTTCGTGGTCGTCGTCAATACGCAGGACGCGAAAAAGGGACAGGCGGACGCGATCTGCGCCCGCATCCGGGCCGAATACGGCGTGCAGGCGCTGACGATGGACTGTGCGGTGATGCAGACGCAGGATATTGCGCGGCTGCTCGAAGCGGTCATGTACGCGTTCCCGGTCGAGGAGCTGCGGTTCTTCCTGCCGAGCTGGGTGCGGGCGCTGCCGGACGATCACCCGGTCAAAGCCGCCCTGTATGACGCAATGCTTGACCGCGCCTCAAGGCTCACAAGCCTCAGCGAGGCGGAAAGCGTCATGGGGTCGCTGCGGGAGCTAGATCCGGTCGACGCGTTCCGCGTGCGGGAGGTCGATCTCGGAACCGGCACGGTCACCTGCGAGCTGCATCTGCCGGAGACGCTGTTCTACGAAGAACTGTCCAAGCAGGCGGGCGTGGAGATCGCGGACGACGAGGCGCTTATGCAGATGCTGCGGGAGCTTTCGCAGACGAAAAAGCTCTACGAAAAGGTACAGACCGCGCTCGAACAGGTCAAGGCGACCGGTTATGGCATCGTCATGCCGGGCGCAGAGGAATTGAAGCTCGAAAAGCCGGAAATCGTGAAGAAAAACGGCAATTACGCCGTCAAGCTGCGCGCCAGCGCGCCGTCCATCCACATGATGCGCGCGCAGATCGAGACGGAGATCAGCCCCATGGTCGGCGGCGAACAGGAATCACAGCAGCTCATCGACTATCTGCTCGGCGAATATGAAGAGGACACCGATAAGCTCTGGCAGAGCAACATCTTCGGCAAATCGCTCTATGAGCTTGTCTCCGAGGGCGTCACGGCCAAGATCATGCGTATGCCGGACGACGCGCGGCAGAAGCTCACAAAGACCCTTGGCCGCATGATCAACGAAAACACCGGCGGGATGATCTGCATCCTGCTGTGAATACCCGCAGCGCCCCCTGTCATGCTGTGACATGACAGGGGGCGCTGGTGCGTGCTGATATTGTCTGTGCGTCCGGCGCGGTTACGCCAGCTTGTATTTTTCCTCAAACGTATTGTACTGCATCAAAAATTCGTTGCTGCCGGATTTGACGTCGCCGAGGTACTTGTGCAGATCGATACGCTCGTTCTTCATGTCGAGCAGACAGCCTGCGATGTTCGAGCAGTGGTCGGCCACGCGTTCCAGATTCGTCAGCAGATCGGACAGTACGAAACCTGCGGCCAGCGAGCATTCGCCGCGCTGGAGACGGGCGATGTGATTCGTGCGCAGCTCGTCCTTCAGCTTGTCGATGACCTGCTCCAGCGGCTCGACCTGCCGCGCAAGCGTCAGATCGTCCTGCAAGAACGCCCGGCTCGTCAGATCGACGATCTCGCCCACGGCGTTCAGCATCGTCTGCAGCTCCTGCTTTGCGGAGTCTGTGAACGAAACGCCCTTCTCCTTCAGCTCCTCCGCCGATTCGATAATATTGACGGCGTGGTCTGCAATGCGCTCAAAATCGCCGATCAGATGCAGCAGCTTCGACGATTCCACGCTGTCCTGCTCGCTCATCGGCTGCGTGGCCAGATGTACGAGGAAGGTTCCCAGCGTGTCCTCATAGCGGTCGGTATCGTCCTCCCGCTGCCGGACGGAGGCGGCCAGCTCCGGCGTAAAGCCGAGCACGGCCTGTAAGCTCTCATGCAGCGCAAGCTCGGAGTCCGCAGCCATGCGCTTGGCCAGCTCCTCGCTCTTGACGAGCGCAATGGCGGGAGTTGCAAACAGGCGCTCGTCCAGAACAGTTGCGGTGTCGGTGCTGCGGCCATCCGGGATGATCCGGTACGACAGCTTTTCCAGCAGTCCGCAGCACGGCAGCAGCATCAGCGTGCAGGCCAGATTGAAGATCGAGTGAATGAGCGCGATATGGAACGTATCGATAGCGGTCGAGACGAACGCAAAGCGGAAAATTGCGTTTGCAGCCTCAAACAGCGCCAGCCAGACGACTGTGCCGATGATATTGAAGCTCAGATGCACGACGGCTGCGCGCCGCGCGTTCTTGTTCGTGCCGACGGAGGACAGCATGGCCGTCACGCACGTGCCGATGTTCTGTCCCATGATAATGGGGATCGCCGCGCCGTAGCTGACAGCCCCGGTCGAGGACAGCGCCTGCAGAATACCGACCGACGCGGACGAGGACTGCACAATGCCCGTCAGAATCGCGCCAGCCAGAACGCCCAGAATGGGATTCGAGAACAACAGGAAGAATTTCGTGAAGTTCGGGTCGTCCCGCAGCCCGGAGACAGAGCCAGACAGCGATTCCATGCCGAACATCAGCGTCGCGAAGCCAAGAAGGATCAGGCCCGTGTCCTTTTTCTTGCCCTTTGCGGTCAGATACAGAATAATGCCGATCACAGCCAGCACCGGCGTGAACGACGACGGTTTCAGAAGCTGCACGAACAGGCTGTCCCCGCTGATGCCGGACAGCGACAGCAGCCACGCTGTCACAGTCGTGCCGATATTCGCGCCCATGATAACAGGAATGGACTGCTTGAGGCTCAAAAGCCCCGAATTGACAAAGCCCACGACCATGACCGTCGTAGCCGAGGACGACTGAATGACCGCCGTAACGGCAAGCCCCGTCAGAAGCCCGGAAAATTTCCCGTTCGTCAGCTTCGCCAGAATGGCCTTCAAGGAACCGCCCGCGCGTTTTTCCAGCGCCGTGCCCATCACACTCATGCCGAACAGGAACAAACTCAGCGAGCCGAGCAATGTTAAAAAGTTAAAAATCGTCATATCCGCACAGACCTCTTTCCAAATTCGTTTTATCTGATATAAATATAGAAAGAGAATGTCAAATGCGCGTCCAGAATTACGTTAAATCTTCGTGATATTTCCCGCAGAATCTTAAATCCAAATCAATTTCCGGTTAAACCGCCGACAGTCCGGCGAATCCGCACGCACCCAAAGCCTTCCCCGCCGGGGAAGGTGGCCCGAAGGGCCGGATGAGGGCGGGGAGCAGCCGCGAATTGTTGAAGCTTCACAGCATCGCCGCCCATCCGAAAAAACTTTTTCTCCAAATTCCCCACAAATAAAGCAGCCAGCATCTTGCAATTGCGGCACAGTTCGTATATAATTATTCTACGAATACTAGGGGTAGTGTAGACTCTTGCAGCACCCAGTTACAATTTCACCCCGATTGTACGTCCGACCGAGATGAGGAGGAATGCGAAGAATGAAACGCAACCGAATATTGGCCATAGGTATCGCACTGCTGCTGGCGGTGCAGCTGCTGACACCGCTTGCCTGCGCCGCAGGCACGACGCTCAAGCTCACAGCCCCGGACAAGCTGCCGGACGTTGGACAGACCTTTACCGTCACGGCGGAGCTGACCGGCAACACAGGTCTTGCCGCCGTGCAGCTCAGTCTGGGCTACGACGATTCCGTTGTCGAATGCACCGGCATTGAAAACGGCGCGCTCATTGCCGGTATGCTCGCCGCGAGCAACCCGTACGCAACGCGTGACGGCGTCGGCGCGATCCTCGCAGCGGCGACCACCACCGCCGTCAAGACCGATGGCAGCCTCGCCGTGTTTACCTTCCGCGTCAAGGCGGCGGGCGACGCGAAGCTGACCCTCGCCGATGCGCTCCTTTCTGACATTGACGGCAAGGCGCTCCCGCTTTCCTATTCGCTCCCGGCGCTGATCGCGCAGGGCAGCACCGGCTCCGGTTCCACCGGCGAAACGCCGGGCGCGGACGATAAAAAGTCCGACGACGACAAGAAATCCGAAGACGACAAAACGGCTGAGGACGACAAGAAGTCCGAAGAGGAGCAGCCCGCAGACACCACGCAGGAGGAAGTCAAAGCCGGCTCCTTCCGCGACGTGACCAGCGCGCACTGGGCTTTCGCCTCGGTCGAACGCGCGGCGGAACTGGGCCTTGTCACCGGCTATTCCGACGGCACCTTCCGGCCCGACACCCCCGTGACCCGCGCACAGTTCGTCCTCATGCTCTGGCGTATGTGCGGCAAGCCCGCTGCGGCCAAGGCGGCCTCGTTTGCAGACGCCAGCGCGGACTGGTATCAGGACGCACTGAGCTGGGCCGTAGAAAAAGGCTATGTGAACGGCCTGTCCGACACGCGCTTCGGCCCCGACGCCCCCATCACGCGCCAGCAGGCCATGGCCATCCTCTTCCGCCTGAACGGCGGGCAGAGCGGCACAGAGCTGACGCTGACCGGCATCTATGAGCAGACCTTCGCCGACAGCACGACCATCGCCGCCTGGGCGAAGGACGCGACCTGGTGGGCGGTCTACCACGAGCTTGTTTCCGGCGTCGGCGGCAGCCGCATCGCGCCGGAGGCCAACGCGTCCCGCGCACAGATCGCGGCGATCCTGCTGCGGTATGCGGATCAATTTATGACAATGGAGGAAGCGGCATGAAAAGAAGAATGCTTGCGCTGCTGCTCGCAGTGCTGACACTCACAATGCTCACCGCAGCCGCGTTTGCGGAAGACACGGAAGTCCTCGGCGTCTATAATGTGACCGGCCCCCTGACCGTGACGAACGGCACGAAGGACGGCGGCTTCTACGCAGGCGCGGACACGTTCGAGCTGAACTGCACCGGCCTGACCGGCGCATATTCGCTCGTGCTGCTTCTTGACGATAACAGCGGCGTTCCGACGAGCGGAAACATCCAGTACATTGACCAGGTGACCGTGACAGACGGCGAGGCAAAATTCACCCTGAAGCCCAAGGCGCTGAAGGAAGGCACATATAACATCTACATCAGCACGACCGACAAGGCGCTCAAGAAGGTCGCATCGTTCAAGTACGGCGAGAAGCCGCCGTACACGCCGGGCGATGTGAATAACGATGGAAGCATTGACCCCAAAGATGCAGTGCTTGTATTGAGACACGCTGCTGCATTGATTACACTCAGCGGAGATCAACTAAAGGCAGCTGATGTCAATGGTGACAATACGGTTGACCCCAAGGATGCTGTGAAGATTCTCCGCTATGCAGCAAAACTGATTACGAGCTTTGAAGACTAATCTGGAGGCGAGTTGAAAGCATATGAAAAATAGATTGAAGAGAGTATGTGCATTGCTTCTTGCAATTATGATGTTGATGTCTACTCTTAGTTTAAACGTATTTGCGGGCTCGGTTATTCCCGGCACAAAGGATGAAAAAATTCATCTGGGCTGGAAATACTTTGAGTACGATGAAGACAACGAAGCCGCTGGAGCTGCGGTACAGGCGCTTGAAGCAGGAAAGACCTATTGTGTCAGACTGGCTTTTTTCGATAATCCTTCGGACGAAAATAGCACGGTTACGGGCGCAACCATCTCTGTGAGATATGACGCCGAAGCGGTCAATATCCCGGATACGGGAGAGGCCACTGTAAATAGTGTTTTTTACGAATATCAGGGAACCTTTATTCCAAACAACGATGGAAACGGCCTGCTTACGATTACGCTTGCAACCACATCAGGAATCCGAACCAACAGAGGAAAGCTCGTTACGGCTGGCAACTTCTTTGAGGCGGTTTTCGAAGCAAAAAAGACTGTTACAGAAGATGAACTGAAGACACTTTTCCACCTCGGCTCGGAAACCAACATGATTTTCGATGTCAACGAAAAGGACTTCACTATTGTTGAATGCCCCGCATTTACTGCCCGCGTCAAGGATGGTGCGGCGGACTTCTTCCCCACCACCACTGCGGCGAAGATCGCAGAAAACCTTGTCGGTGAATACATCGACGAAAACGGCAATGTGACTGCGGTTAGCGACTTCACCGTCACGCTTCCGGCCACTGGCCTTGTGGAAGGCAACAACGTCGTCAAGGCCAGCTATAACGGCTATACCTGCGATGTCACGATTAAGGTAGAGCATGATACCGTAGCGTCCATTTCTGTCACGAATCAGCCCAATCTAGAATATACCAGCGGTCAGGCGCTGAATTTGGATGCTCTTGAAGTTACCGCGACATTCGGAAGCGGCAATACGGACGTGATTACCAGCGGCTACACAACTGACCCGGAAAATGGTACGATTCTGACTGTTGCGGACAACAATGGCCACCCGGTTACCATTACATATGATGGTCAGGCTGCGACAACCGATAACCTGATTGTGAACCAAGCTGACATCAGCAGTGCTTCCATTGCAGCTGTCGGTCCCTTCGAATACGATAACGGCAATGAGATCAAGCCCACCCCGGCTATCACGCTTGGCGAAAAGCTCCTTGAAAACGGCGTCGATTATGATCTGTCCTATGCGGACAACATCAATGTCGGCACCGCGACGCTGACCGCGACCGGCAAGGGCGAATATCAGGGCACGGTTTCGACGACCTTCCAGATCACAAAAGCCACCGGCAAGCTGACGCTGAAGGTCAACAACGAGGAAAACGCAGTTACGATTACGTACGGCGACTCCATCACGTTCAGCGACGGCAACGGTATCGCCATCGGCACGGATATCACGATCCACTATCAGATGGGTGAGACTACCGATGCAGTATACGATACTGCCACGACACAGCTGAACGTCGGCACTTATACCTTCTGGGCTGTCCGTTCCGGGGATGCGAATCATGATGAGGCAACATCCAACAAAGTCGTTGTGATCATCAAACAGAGAAACATTGCCAGCCTCGACATTACGGTTGCTGACCAGACCTATAGCGGCGCAGCGGTTAAACCGGACGTTACAGTAAGGCACGGCAACATCGTGCTGAACGAAATCGACGATTATACCCTCAGCGGATATGACGGCAACGTGAACGTCACGGACAATGCTTCCGTCAATGTGACCGGCACAGGCAATTACAACGGCGAAGCAACCCTGACCTTCAAGATCAACCCCAAGAATCTTGGCGATATCAGCAATAGCTTCACGAGCATTGCCAATCTTCCGGACAAGGGTTACACTGGTGAGCAAATCAAGCCGGAAGTGACTGAAAAAACGATCACGATCGACAGCGATACGCTGGAAGTTAGAAGAGATTATGAGATCATCTACGGCGAAAACACGAACGCCGGTACAGCCACCGTTACTGTCAAACCCGTCGACGGCAGCAATTATACATTCACGCAGTTTACCCATGAGTTCCAGATCACCAAGGTGAAGATTCAAATCGTTGGGGCCGACTTTATCGTCGCACCTCTGTACGAGGAAGAATTTGACGGAACCACAACAGGCGGCGATCCCGTTCCGTACTTTACCTATGACGGAAACGAGCACGGCGTGAAGTTCGTCTTCAACTCGACGAAGGTTTATAACGGCAAAACGTTGGATCAATTGATCAACGTGGCCTATGTTGAAAAAACGTATATCGGGCCGGTTGAACAGGAATGGAAATACAAGGCAAAGGACGTTGCGACCTATAATGCGCGTGTAGAGTTTACACCGGTCGATGCAGAAAACTATGAGATTTACGGTGCGAACTTCAAAAACCTTACGTGGAAGATCATGCCCGCGACCATCACAGTCAATCCTGCGGATGTCCCGTCTCTGAACGTCCTCTGCTCGGAGCTGGTCAACGACGAAAAGCGCGACTATGACTACGATCTGAGTCGGCTCGGCGCAGTGCCTTCCACGGTTGAAATTCTGAGCTGCGAAAAGTTCAGCTACGAAGCCTTGGATACCTCTGCTCTGCCGAAGCTCACATTTAAGAATGTAACGGCTCTCGCGGCCGGTGAGACCGGCAAGGTCACACTACTGGTGAAGTTTAGAAACTATGAGGATGTTACCCTCACAGTGGATGTCAACTACATCAACAAGAAGACTGTCGAGCTGACGGTGGCGGATGTTGAGGCTGTATATGGCGAGACCTATGCGCCTGTTGTCCTACTGGACGGCAAAGACGTGACCACCGACTGCACCATCACCTACAGTCCTTCCGCACCGAAGAATGTTGGCGAATACACCATCACGGTAAGCTATTCCGATTCTGTGGCAGAAGGGGAGTATCCCGGCCACGTCGGCACGGCCACCGCGAAGCTGACCATCACCCCCAAGGGTCTGACCGCCAACGTTTCGCATGACCCCATCACCTACGGCGATGCTGCTCCGACCACTGGTTATTCCGTCGAATTCGAGGGCCTCGTGAACAACGATGAGATCGCGGAAGACGCGTACACCGTAGGCACAGAATACACGAAGGACAGCAAAGTCGACAATTATAAGTTTACCTGCGTTCTGGACACCGATAAGATTAAGAATTACACGATCGGTAACGTTACCGGCGAACTTGTTGTGAACCCGAAGTCCATTGCCGCACCCTCTGTCACGATCAATAACCCGACCGACAAGACCTATACAGGTTCTCCCTGCGTGCAGGGCGTTTCCGTCAAGGACTCCGAAGCAAAGCTTACAGTCGATGATATTTCCGTCACATACGAAAATAACATCAATGTCGGCACGGCGACCATCATCTACACCGGTAAGAACAATTACACCGGTGAGATCAGAAAGAACTTCAAGATCACGGAAGCTTCCATCACGGACGACATGATCGAGAATATTCCCAGCGTGACCTACGACACCAAGCCCCATACCCCCGAAGTGACTGTCATGTTTAACGGCAGCAAGCTCACCGATGCGGACTACACCGTTTCTTACAGCGAGGATTGCATCAACGCTGGCACGGTCACCGTTACCGTCACCGGCAAGGGCAACTTCACCGGCACGGCCAGCAAGACCTTCACCATCAACAAGGCCGGTCTGACCCTGAACCCCTGCACGATCTCCGAGCTCTGCACCGAGACCGACCTGAAGACTAGAACGCTCCCGTCCGACTTCTTCCTCGCAGGCGAGACCGAAACCGGCTTCTCCATCAAGCTCACCGCTGTTGAGGGCGGAGACGACATCTTCGCTGTGGCACCTGCGGTTGTCGAAGGCGAAAACAAGATTACCTTCCGGCTGAAGAACGAAGTCGGCGCGGCGACCTTCACGGTCACTGTCGCCCCGGTCTCCGGCAACTACAACGGCGGCAGCTATGCGCTGACGATCTCGACCCACGACAGAACCGACGTTTCCGGCTCCATCGAGTTCAAGGATGGCTCCGCTGTCTACACCGGTACTGGCATCAAGTACGAGAATGCGACCATTTCCGGCTATTCCGGCACGCTGCGCTACGGCTACACGCCCAACGCCTCGACCGGCGCTTCGCTTGACGCCTCCGGCCTCCCGCTGACCGTCGGCACCTACACCGTCGCCGTGACCTTCAACAGCGACGCCAGCTTCGGCTACAAGACCGCGACCTTCACCATCACCAAGGCGACCCCGACCGGCACGCCCGGCTACACAAAGCTCGAAACGAGCGGCAAGACCCTTGCCGACGCCAAGCTCACCGTCGGCACCATCCGCCCGGCCGGCACCATCGCGTGGGATCTGCCCCTCACGACCGTACTTGAGGACGGCAAGGCGTACGCATGGACGTTCACCCCGAACGACACGCACAACTACACCATCCTCACCGGCACGCTCGTTCCCTATGTCGACGACGGCATGGATTACATCCCCGGCGTGATCGGCGGCAATACGGGCAGCTTCAACTTCCATGACGTGAGCCGCCTTGACTACTTCTACGACGCTGTCAAGTGGGCCGCAGAAAACGGCATCGCCTCCGGCACGGGCCGCTACACCTTCTCGCCCAACGCCGTCTGCACCCGCGCACAGACCGTCACCTTCCTCTGGCGCGCAGCCGGTTCCCCGCTGCCCAGATATCGCGTCTGCCCGTTCACGGACGTGCAGCCCAACGATTACTACTACAACGCAGTCCTCTGGGCTGTTGAGCAGGGCATCACCACCGGCCTCAACGCCACCACCTTCGGGCCTGACGTAACGGTCACCCGCGGCCAGGTCGCAACGTTCCTCTACCGCGCCGCCTCCGCCGCCAAGCCCAACACGTTCAACCCCTTCGCGGATGTCAAGACCACGGCGTACAACTACAACGCCATCCTCTGGGCCTATGACAACCGCATCACCACCGGCACCAGCGACACGACCTTCAGCCCGGACGCCTACTGCACCCGCGCCCAGATCGTGACCTTCCTGTACAGATACTATCAGGGCCGCTGAACAAATTTAAACGGGGCTGCAGCGATTTTTCGCTGCAGCCCCGTCAGCTTTTCAAAGCC
>ULXN01056071.1_pt1 | contig 11339 bp, 10 predicted proteins | sample 1961311 | NCBI WGS metagenome assembly ULXN01 (sample SAMEA4835839, study PRJEB28245) | human gut metagenome | biome: gut microbiome; material: fecal sample | place: Denmark | collected 2008 | reverse complement strand
TTATCATATAAATATAAAAAATAAGAGGAGAACATTATGGCAAATTTTTCAAAATTGATTGAAAAAAAGGCAGACGCCGCGCAATATATGGTTGACGAAATCACCCATATCTGCAAGGATATGCCCAAACGTACTCCCGGCGAAGAAGGCGAAAGAATCGCTTGCGAGTATATGGCTGACGTCCTTAAAAAAGACTGCGGATGCGAACGCTCCGACGTTGAATCGTTTAAGGAAAATCCCGGCAGCTTTTTCGGTTGGATTTATATCACGATCACCTGTGTTCTTGCGGGGCTTATCGCATACTTCTTCCTGCCGATTTTAGGCTTTGCGCTTATCGTTTTCGGTTTCTACGTAATGATAATGCAATTCGGTCTTTACAAAAAGACTTTCGACTTCCTGTTCCCCGAAAAGACGGGCACGAACGTTACCGCAATCAAGAAATGCACGGGCGAAGTCAAAGGTCGCGTATTTTTCAACGGTCACCCCGACGCAGCGTGGAACTGGCCCGTCAACAATAAGTTCGGCGGTAAGGTTTACGAAGCGAACATCGTTATCGTTGTCCTTGGCGCGTTGTTCCTTATGGGATGCAACCTTGCGGCGGCTATACTCACCGGTTTCAAACCCATGATTCTTAAACCCGAAAACGGCGTTCTGTTCTGGCTTGGCATCGCGAACCTTGCATTCGTACCTTTCTATTTCGGTATGTACCGCATGTGGGATCCGAACACGACGGTTGACGGCGCAAACGACAACCTTACAGCTTGCCTTATGGGCATCGCGATCCTTAAAGCGATGAAAGACAAAGGTATCGAACTTGAACACACCGAAGTCGGCGTTATCCTTTCGGGCTCCGAAGAAGCGGGGCTCCGCGGAGCGAAAGCGTGGTGCGAACAACACAAAGGCGAATTCGACGACGTTCCCACTTGGATTTATTCTTTCGACACTATTCACGATCCGAAATTCCTGGGCGTAAATTACCGCGACCTTAACGCAACCGTCAAAGCCGACAAGGAAGTTTCCGACAGCTTTATGGAAGCGGCAAAAGAACTGGGCATTCCCTGCAACAAAACTCTTGTTCCTCCCTTCGGCGGAGCAACCGACAGCGCAGCGTTCGCACAGGCAGGTTTCAGGGCAACGGGTATCACCGCTCTGAACCACGTTCTGGAAGATTATTACCACACGCTTAAAGACAGTTACGACAACCTTAACAAAGATTGTCTTGCGGATTGCTATGCAATTTCTGTCCGTGCGCTTGAAAACTTTGACAAAAAGATTTCAAACAAATAAGTAAAACAAACACGATAATGAAGGATAGCGAGTTTTCGCTATCCTTTTTCGTTGAAAAAAATCGGTAAAGTCGGCGGATATTTTTTCATTTCTTGACAACAACGTATATTTAATGCAATAATAAAATTAATTTAACGCAACGTGGAAAGTATGGAAGAAATCAAAAACACCGACTGCAATCTCATAACGGGACTCACGTCCGAAGAAGTCGAAACGCGCGTCAAGAGCGGGCTCGTCAACGGATTGCAAACAATAAAAACCAAAAGCGTACTCAGAATACTTATCGACAACACCTTCACGTTTTTCAACTTCGTGTTTTTCGTGATGGCAATCATCGTCGCGGCGTTTTCGGGATTCGACGAGGACGGCATGGGCAATTACGGCTTCGTGATACTGTGCGTCTGCAATACGCTTATCGGTATCGTGCAGGAACTTCGCGCAAAGCACACGATGGATAAACTGTCGCTCATTTCCGCCCCGAAAGTCAGGGTTATCCGCGACGGAGAAGAAAATGAAATCGCCGTGAAAAACGTCGTTATGGACGACGTTACGATATTGCAGGCGGGACACCAGATTTGCGCGGATTCGGTCGTTGTCGAAGGCAGTATCGAGGTCAACGAAAGCCTTATCACCGGTGAGCCCGACGCAATCGTGAAACACGCAGGCGACAGCCTTATGTCGGGAAGTTACGTCGTATCGGGACGCGCAAAAGCAAAAGTCGTGCACGTCGGCATGGATAACTTCGCAATGAAAATATCCGCCGGCGCGAAGTATTTCAAAAAACCCGTTTCGGTCATCAAAAATTCGTTAAATAAAATCATAAAAACGATGTCGGTGGTCATTGTGCCGCTGGGCATCGCTCTTTTTTCAGTCAAATATTACATTCAGGGCAACGATATGAACAGTACGGTGCTGACGACAATCGGCTCGTTGGTCGGCATGATTCCGAGCGGTCTTGTCGCGCTTACGTCGGTCGTGTTCTGTCTGAGCGTAATAAGGCTTGCAAGACACCACACCCTTGCACAGGATATGTACTGCGTCGAAACGCTTGCAAGGGTTGACGTGCTGTGTCTTGATAAAACGGGCACGATTACCGAAGGCAGTATGGAAATCCACGGCATAAAAACCGTCGATTTGTCGGAAGACGAGTTCTGCCGCCACCTTAAAAACCTGTCGGACGCCGTCAAGGACGAAAACGCAACGGCGGCGGCGGTCAAAAATTACGTCGGGCAGTACGAGGCGGCGGGCGAAGTCAGTGTTGTCGTGCCGTTTTCGTCGGACAGAAAGTGGAGCGGCGCGGTTATCGACGGCAGAAGTTACGTTCTGGGCGCGCCCGAATTCGTTTTCCCTAATACCGCGGAAGAAATAAAAGCAATCACGCGCGAAAAGGCGGAAGAAGGGCTCAGGGTGCTTGTTCTTGCGTCGTCGGACGTCGAAATTATCGGCCACAGCCTTCCCGACGGACTGAAAGCGGAAGGGTTTATATTCATCGCCGATAAAATAAGAAAGGAAGCCCCCGATACGCTGCAATATTTCAGGGATCAGGGTGTTACCGTTAAAATCATTTCGGGCGACAACCCCGTTACCGTGCGCGCCGTCGCAAAACGCGCAGGGCTTTCCGATTGCGACAGTATCATTGATATGTCAACCCTGAAAACCGACGAGGAAGTCATCGACGCGGCGGAAAAATACACGATATTCGGCAGGGTTCTGCCCGATCAGAAATTGTTGCTTGTAAAAGCCCTGAAAGCAAACGGACACACCGTTGCAATGACGGGCGACGGCGTCAACGACGTGCTTGCATTAAAGGAATCCGACTGTTCGATCGCGATGGCTTCGGGTTCGGACGCCGCGAAGAACGTGAGCAGTCTGGTGCTTCTTGACAGCAATTTCGCGTCGATGCCGAAAGTCGTTGCGGAAGGCAGACGTTCCATAAACAACCTTGAAAGGTCGGCGTCGTTGTTCCTTGTGAAGACTGGATACAACTTGCTTATCGCGCTGTTGTTCCTTATCGTGCCGTCGATTCTGCCGTTCGAGCCAAGACACCTTACGCTGCTTGGCGGCGTGACGATCGGGATTCCGTCGGGAATACTCGCGCTCGAACCCAATAAAAACAGGGTGGAAGGCAGGTTTTTGCCAAAAGTCATTATGAACGCGGTGCCCGGCATAGTAACCGTAATGGCGGGTATTATCGCAATCGTAATCACAACGCAGACGATACTCACGGGGCTTTCTCCGGATGAACAGCACGCGCTGTATTTCCTTGCGACCGTGTTTGCGGGATATCTGTTCGTGTTCAAATCGTGCTGGCCGTTCAATCTGTTGCACGCGGTGCTTTTCGTGGGCGTAATCGCGCTTCTGGTGCTGTGTTACTTCGTACAGCTGTCGTTTATCGACATACAGTCGTTCTTCGGTCTGTACCGCGGAATAACGCCCGCAATGTGGAAAGTGCTTGCGGTGGTATGGTCGATACTTGTCGTCGTATTTGCGGCGATGTGGGCGCTTGATAAAAAGTATAACGTGCGCTTCCAGACGACCGTCGGCGACATCGAAGACAAAATCGATTTAAGACACGAAGAAGTCCTCAAAAAAAGAGAAGCGAAAAAGGCAGAAAGAAAAGCCAAAAAATCCCTTTAAAAAAAGACAAAACAAAACCCGCAATCTGCGGGTTTTTTAAATGCGTTTTTCAGAAGAACGAGTGCAAAACAAGCATCACTATGCCAAGAATTAAAAGCACCACGCCGACGGTAATATTAAGCGTTTTGGGCTTTACCTTGTTTGCGATAAGTGCGGCAAGTTGCGCCGTAACGAGCGTGCTAAATATGCAGGTTATCATTGCCGTAGTGTCGGGCAAACCGCCGATTCCGAAATGCGATACCGCCCCGACAAGTGCGGTAAACGTCATGATAAACACGCTTGTGCCGACCGCCTTTTTAAGCGGAAATCCCATAAACGACGTGAGCACAAGGAGCATCATCATGCCACCGCCCGCGCCGACGAATCCGCAAATCATACCAATCATTGCCGACAGCGCGAATGTTTGCACCGCGTCGCACCATTTGTTTTTGTACAAGCGGTCCTTTAAGGGATCTCTGCCGTTGACGGGAACGAGTATGAATTTAAGCCCGAGTAGTGACGTTGCGAAAATGGAAAAGTTGCCCATAAGGTGATTGTCGATTTTTGACGCAAGAAAACTCCCGAGAACCGTAAAACACAAAACGATGACAAGCATTTTCGAGCCTTTTTTCACGTCAATGTTTTTATCGACGGCGTAAGCGGTTGCGGACACGGCGGATGCCAAAACGTCGGAAATCAGCGCGATACCGATGGCGTCGTACGATGGGAAGTCCAGAAATGCGACAAGCATCGGTGCGATAAACGCGGCGGCGGACAATCCCGCAAATCCCGTGCCTATGCCTGCGCCAATGCCTGCAAAAATATATACGATAATTTTAATATATTCTTCCATACAATCGAATAAATTATATCACCGCGCGCTTTTATGTCAACCGTTCGCCGTTGACTTTCCGATATTAAAGTGGTATCATATACTTTATGAAAATAATGTTCGTGTGACTTGGAAACATCTGCCGCAGCGCAATGGCGGAATTTATGATGAAAGACGCCTTGAAAAAGCGGGGGATATCAGAAAAATACGTTATCGACTCCGCCGCGACGTGCGGACTCGAGGCGGGCAATCCCGTTTATCCCGACGCGCTGAAAAAACTGAAAGAGCACGATGTCCCGACGTTCCCGCATTATTCGAAACAGGTCAGAAAAACCGATTACGACAAATACGATTTGTTCATTGGAATGGATGACAAAAACGTTGCGTATCTCAAAAATCTTTTTGCGCCCGACGAAAAAAAGAAGGTAAAAAAGTTTCTGGAATATGCAGGGCAATCCCGCGACGTCGCGGATCCGTATTATACCGGCAATTTTGACGATACTTATGACGATTTGAAAATCGGTATCGAATTTTTGATAAATAATATTGAAAACAGGAAGTGAATTTATGAGTGAATGTACGCACGATTGCAGCTCCTGCGAAAGCCACGGAAGTTGCAGCGAAAAAACCGACTTTACCGTCCCCGTAAACGCATTGTCGAAGGTCAAACACGTTATCGGCATCGTGTCGGGAAAAGGCGGCGTGGGCAAATCTCTCGTAACGGGGCTTATGGCGTCGATTACGGCAAAACAAGGGTTTAAGACGGCGATTCTGGACGCTGATATTACCGGTCCGTCGATTCCGCGCATGTTTAACGTGAACGGTCCCATCGACAGCGACGGCAGTTTCTTTTATCCCGTGAAATCGAAAGGCGGCATTGAAATTATGTCGGCAAACCTTTTGCTGGAACACAATAACGATCCCGTCGTATGGCGCGGTCCCGTCATCGCGGGCATGGTGAAACAGTTCTGGACGGATTGCGTCTGGGGTGACGTGGACTTTATGTACGTCGATATGCCTCCCGGAACGGGCGACGTGCCTCTTACGGTTTTCCAAAGCCTGAACGTCGACGGTATCATCGTCGTGACAAGCCCGCAGGAACTCGTGTCGATGATTGTCGGCAAAGCCGTGAAGATGGCAAATATGATGAATATCCCCGTGCTGGGCGTCGTTGAGAATATGAGTTACGTCAAATGCCCGGACTGCGGCAAAGAGTTTTCGATTTTCGGCGACAGCAAGGTCGACGAAGTCGCAACCGAATTCGACCTGAAAGTTCTCGGACGGATTCCGTTTGACAAAAACATCGCAAAAGCCTGCGACGAAGGCAACGTCGAGTCGCTTGACGCGGACTTCCTTGACAGCGCGAAAGAGGCGATAAAACGCCTTGCAAAATAAACGAAGAAAAAAAGAAGCGCCCCGAAAAATCGGGGCGCTTCTTAAATATATAAGGGGGGAAGGAAATTATCTTGCGTTTAAGCGGTCGAATTCTTTCACGTTTTCTACGATAAGGTCAAAGAATTTTTCAACGATTTTTTTGTCGTCGTCGTTGCCGCGGATTGCAATCGTCATCGTTACGACGTCGTTTAAGGTTGTGAGCGCAAGTTGCATAAAGGGTTTGTATTTGACCGCGCCCGTCATAAATCCGTCAACGGGTTTCGCATTGCCGAAAGTCAGTTTATCGACGGGAAGAAGCCCGATGTTGCTCATACCGATAAGCGGGTTGTCGTACCCGATTTTGATTGCGAATTCCGAAATCGAAAAGGGCAGTATGGTATAGGCGAGTTTCAGAAGAGGCAGACTGTAAAGCCCCATATATTTGTCGCGCTTGCTTTTCTTTGTGGAACGCATGACGTTGATAAGCGTATCGTTGATCGTTTCGCCCTTGTTATGCACCGTGCAAAGCATAAATCCCGTGTGATTCGCAAGTCCGCCGGCTTCGTCGCCGCCTTCGATATGACGGCGCAAATCGACCATGCAGGGGATTGAAAGGGTTTCGTCGTCGCGCATGCCCGAAATATCGTAAAGCGCGCGCACGTACGCCGCAAGCAGCATATCGTTGACGGTAACGCCCAAACGTTTTCCCGCGTTTTTCATATTAAGGAAAGTGTCGCGGTCGATTTTTCTGATGTTGATCATCGTGTGGTCGTCGGGACGGGGTTCGGTCAGCGGAAACACGTGTTTGTCTTTCACCGCGCTGATGTTTTTGTAAAGACCTTTCGCGACCTTTTTGTCGGCTGCGTCGAGTTTCGTATAAACCTGTTCCGCGCTTCTCGTACCTTGTTTAAGGTCGGTGGGGTTTTCGCCGTTCAAAATCGCGTTGTAGTTTTTTGCAAGTTTTTTCAAAAAGTATTTGAAGTCGCCGCCGTCAAAGCACATATGGTTGACGATCATCGCAAACGTCGATTTCCCGTCCTTGTTCAGGACAATCACCTTAAACTGTACGTTGCTTGAAACGGGGATACTCTGACACAGGAAATCGTACGCTTCTTTTTCGGGGTCGTCGCTGTCTTTTATTGTCAGGATATCGTCGACGGTGTAAGGCTCCACCTTCCAGTAAGGATTGACGGGATTTTCGTGAAAACTACTGTGAAGCACGGGGGCTTTTTCGCACATTATGACCAGCACGTTTTTAAGCGCGTCGGCGTCCAGCAGCCCGTCGAAAGTCAGGGTTGCGTGCACCATACGGTCGTAATAGTTTCGGAAAAGATATTGCATCTTATCCCACATTTCGGCTTTTATAGTCTTGCTCATAGTTTCAAAATCAGTATTTTATCGTATCGTTTTTACGATATAAAGGTTGTGTTATTTGTTTTCGTCGTTCCACATTGTGTAGTACGCTTCGTCAATGCGCGCTTTCTTTTCGGCTGCCGCCTTATCCTTTTTCTTTGAATAGCTCACAAGAGATGCGATAAGGATAACGACGTCGAGAAGGGCTGCGCCGACGGGAAGAAGCCACGACGGATGCCACGGGATAACGTGCGCCACACCCAGCATTACGTACACCATAACGGCGGTTACTTCAACGGTTGCAAGCAGGTCGAAAAGCCTTGATTTGCTGTTGTAAGAATACGCCTCGGCGGTGTCGGTGATAAGCATTGCGACCACCATTACAAGGAAGGTCATCCAGCTGTACCTGAAATGCACGAGTATTTGCAGAATAAGGAAAATAAACGTGAACGTAAGCGCGATGATGACGTGCGACAGACCGCGGATTGCAAGGTGTCTTTTCTTTTTCGCAAGGACGATAATGCCGAAAATCGCGCCTGCGATAACGCCCATAAACGCGCCGCCCACAAGAATGAGCCAGGTTTTGTCCCATGCGCGGGTTGCGAAACTGACCGAAAGATATCCGATCACGACAAACAGCGCGATTGCGATGCCGGTGAGCACTCTTGCGCCGATGCGGGGCACTGCGCGCTTTACGTTGTCCAGACGGTTTTCAAAATCGACGAGCGTGTCTTTGAAGTTTCCGAGACTGTCGATGCACAGGTCATAGATGGCGTTTTCGTCCGTCATACCTTTTATCTTGTATTCCTGCGCGCGGTCGAGAAGGTTTTGCAAAACTTCTTCGCGGTATTCCATTGCCTCTTTTGTGGGAGAGATGGCGCGGAATTGTTGTTCGAGATACTTTTTGAAGCGGTCGATTAACATATTATTTTGTTCCTCCGTTGATTAAGTCTTTCATTATTTTTATGGTGTCAAACCAGTTGGTTTTGTTGAAGTCGTAAAAGGCGCGGCCTTTTTTGGTGATGCGGTAATATCTGCGTCTTGCGCCGGCGTCGCTTTCGCCCCAGTAACTTTCGATAAACCCGTCGTGTTCCATACGGCGGAAGGCAGTGTAAAGGGTGGCGTCTTTGAGAATTAGTTCGCCGTGGCTAAGGTCTTCGATCGCCTTGCTTATTTCATAGCCGTAACTGTCGTTTTTGATAAGCTGTGCAAGAATTATCGTTTCGGTGTGACCGCGCAGCATATCGGCGCTTATTGCCATTTTATTTCGCCTCCTTATGTATATCGCCTGACGATATATATCATAGCACAAAAAACGACGATGTCAATAGTTTTTGATAGAAAAATGAAAAAAATCCCAAGAATATTTTTCCGCCGAAAAAAACGTGTTTACAAACCCGCATTTTATATGGTAAATTATTTATATAAGAATAGTTTTGGGTGGATATATTATGGACAAAAAAGAAAGAACGAAAAAACCGATGAAAAAGGGCGCAAAATGGGCGCTTGTCATTTTTATATGGGGCTTTTCGGCGTATTTTCTCGTTGCGCTGTCGGGATTTATCGCGGCAACCGTTTCGGCAAAGGACGCGAAAAGCGTCTGGGCGGACTGGCAGAACGAATACGTCGCGCTTCTTGAACAGCGTTACGCTGCCGACGAAAACTTTTCAAAGGTGAACGACGAGGATTTTCTTACCCGCACCGATATGGCAGAAGTCCTCGGCGCAAAGCTTAACGAGATAAGGTATATCGCGTCGCACAACAGTTACAAAACGGGGCTCACTCCCGAAACGAAGTATTTTTATCACGGCCCGCTTGCGGCGATAATGGGAAAGCAATACGATTATATCTTCGACACGATTACCGAACAGCTCAACGCAGGTATCCGAAGTATCGAACTTGACGCGAATAAGGTGAAAACCGCCGACGGGTTCAGAATCGAGTGTTTGCACAGCGATATGCTGGAAACGAACAGCACGATGATCGACTTCGACAAAGGTCTTAAAGAAATCAGAATGTGGATGGACAGAAACGAAAACGCTTTGCCGATTATCGTCCTTGTGGAGCCGAAAGGCGGCAAAAAATTCGACCTCGAAGCCTTTGATAAATTCGACAAAATGCTGTTTGAGAACTTCGGCGAAAAACTCGTTACTCCCAAAAAACTGCTTGACGCGGCAGGCGTTTCCGACTTTGACGAATTCCGCGCGAAAAACGCTTATCCCACCGTTGAAAGCCTGAAAGGAAAAATCCTTTTCCTGCTGCACGAAAAGGACAGTCTGGAAACGTACATGCAGCGCGATCCCGATATGCAAAAAAGCGCGATGAATATCGCCCTTGAATACGCTACCGTCCTGAAAAAAGGCAAGGATTATTCCCGTTTCTCGTTCACCGTGGTTCTGAACGATCCGACGAAACACAAAGATCGTATAGCGCAGGCGATAAACCGCGATAATTTTATGGTCAGAACAAGGCTGGACAGATACGCCGTCGTGAAAGACCACTGGTACAACAACGGAATCGAGTCCGGCGCGAATATTTTAAGCACCGATTACACCCCGCACGCCAAGGAAAGAATAATGGAATATCCGACGAAAGGGAAGTGGACGGACACCTATTACGCAATATTGCACGAGGCGGACAAAACGGTAACCTTGCGCGGCAAATAACGAAAACGAAACGGTCGGCGACGGCCGTTTTTTCGTGCGCCCGCGACGTTGTATCGTAATATTTTGAATGATATTGAAGTTTTTTGTTATTTTTGGGGTTTTCCGAAAAAAATTTTGTTACAAGAACGCTTTTCCGTAAAAAATTCGGAAAAAAATCAATAATTTCGTTTACACCGCATATAACGTATGTTAAAATCAAATGGTAAGGAAAAAGGAGATAACCGTGGATAACACCGACGTAAAAATTTTGCAGTGTCTTATGAAAAACGCTCGTGCGAATTCGTCCGAAATCGCCGAGAAGGTCAAGCTGTCCACGTCCACCGTTATCGAACGCATCAAAAAACTTGAAAACTCGGGCGTTATCAAAGGCTATGCCGCGATTATCGTCCCCGAAAAACTCGGCAAAGACGTCACCGCGCTTATAAGCGTCGCAATCGACCATCCGCAGTTCAACGACGGTTTCGTCGCCGCGGTCAAGGACAACCGCCACATTGCGGAATGTCTGTATATCGCGGGGGAATTCGATTACTTTTTGAAAGTCGTCACCGACAATACGAAAACGCTTGAAAGCGTGCTGAACGAAATCAAGAGTATCCCCGGCGTTTCAAAGACGCAGACGAGCATCGTTTTAAGCAGTCCGAAGAACGAATACAGCGTCCCCATAAAGGCGAAAAAAGAAAAGTAAAATATGCGCGAAAGCGCGAAATTATAAAATAAGGGCGAAAGCCGAAAATTAAGGAGAAATAATAATGATAGTTGGTATCCCCAAGGAAATTATGCACGACGAAGCGCGTGTTGCTGCAATCCCCGACACCGTAAAGAAAATGGTCGCCGCAGGCATGACCGTTCTTTTTGAAAAAGGCGCAGGCGAAGGCTCGCACTACCATGACAAGGATTACCTTGCCGCAGGCGCAACCATTCTTGAAGATTGCGAAGAAATTTTTGCAAAATCCGACGTTATCCTGAAAGTTAAGGAACCTCTCTTCAACGAAGAAAAGGGCAAACACGAAATCGAGATGATGCACAAAGGTCAATATATTATTACGTTCATTCACCCCGCGTCTCCCGTAAACCACCAGATGGTCAAAGATATGGCGGCGGCAGGCGTTATCGGACTTACTCTTGACGGCGTACCTCGTATCTCCCGCGCACAATCCATGGACGCTTTGTCCTCGATGAGCACCTGTGCAGGCTATAAGGGCATGCTCATG
>ULXN01044911.1_pt1 | contig 11373 bp, 10 predicted proteins | sample 1961311 | NCBI WGS metagenome assembly ULXN01 (sample SAMEA4835839, study PRJEB28245) | human gut metagenome | biome: gut microbiome; material: fecal sample | place: Denmark | collected 2008 | reverse complement strand
ATGAAGTCGGAACTTTCGGACGTGCCGCGCGCGATAAGCCTTTCCCGCCGCACCCTTCTGAATATCCGCGAAAACCTGTTCTGGGCGTTTATTTACAACGTCGTGTGCATTCCCATCGCCGCAGGCGTGTTCTCTCCGCTCGGCGTTACGCTGAATCCCATGTGGGGCGCGGCGGCAATGAGCCTTTCAAGCGTATGCGTCGTGCTGAACGCGTTAAGACTTAATCTTATCAACCTTGACAAGCCCGTAAAACACAGGAAAAAAGTCGTGAAAATCGACGTGAACGATATTTCAAAAACCAAAAACACCGAAATTAAAAAAGGAGAACAAAGTATGAAAAAAACGTTGAAAATCGAAGGTATGATGTGCGCGCATTGCGTGGCTCACGTGAAATCCGCCCTGCAAAAAGTCGACGGCGTCAAAGACGTCGAGGTATCGCTTGAAAACAAAACGGCGGTCGTAACGCTTTCGTCGGACGTAAACAACGACGTGTTGAAATCCGCGGTAACAAACGAAGGCTACGAAGTCGTCGAAACAAAATAAAAAACCGCCAAAAACCACTTTCTCATCAAAAACAAAACTTTAATGCGACGATTTTGAAAGATAAACGCCAAAAAAAGAAGGGATAACGCTTTTTGCGTTATCCCTTCTTTTATTCCGAAAGTTCCGTCCACTCGGTTATCAGCGGATCAAGTTTTTCTTCAATCGTTTTTATTTCTTCTTCGACCGCCATTACTTTTTTGTAGTCGGTGTTGACGGTTTCGTCGTCGAGTTTTGCCTGCACCCGGCTTAGTTCTTCTTCAAGCGCGGTAATCTTTTTTTCCAAAAATTCGACGCGGTGTTTGCGCCGTGCTTCTTCCTTACTTTCGACGTAGCGTTCCCCGCCGGTTTTTTTGGTCTTTTCGGGCTTTTCCTTTGCGACTTCTTCCGCGGTTTCTTTTTCTCTTTCTTCGTACTCGTCGAAAGTGCCGTCGAAGTATCTCACCCCGCCGTTTTCAAACACGATAAGTCTTTTTGCAACGCGGTTTATAAGATACCTGTCGTGCGACACGACGATGACCGTGCCCGAAAAATCCATCAGAAGTTTTTCAAGGGTTTCCTTGCCGATGATGTCCATGTGGTTGGTCGGCTCGTCGAGAATCAGGAAGTTGGGACGACGGCGGAATATTTTTGAAAGCGCAAGGCGCACCTTTTCGCCGCCCGACAAATCTTTGACGCACTTGAAAACGTCGTCGCCCGAAAGCAAGAATCCGCCCAGCGTTTTTCGTATTTCTCCGTCGTTAAGTTCCGGAAACTCCGCGCGGAAGTCTTCAAGGACGCTCAACTCGCTTTTCGTTGCGGCAATGGTCTGGTCGAAGTACCCAACGCGCGTTTTCACGCCGAATCGGACGTCGCCCGAAAGTGGCGGAATAAGCCCCGTTATCGTTTTAAGTAAAGTAGATTTGCCCGTGCCGTTGCTGCCGATCACGCCGATTTTCTGTCCCCTTTCGACGGCAAGCGATATTTCGCCCAACGGTTTATCGTATCCGAAAACAAGGTCTTTCACAAACAGCGCGTCCCTGACGCTTTCGTACTCGGGCTGGAAAGACGAAGCAAACGTCGAGGTGTCGAAACGGCGCGGGGTTTCGACAGTACCGAGTCTTTCGATTTCTTTCAGTTTCGACTGCGCCATTGCGGCTTTCGTCGCCTTGTAGCGGAATCTTTCGACAATTTTTCGGAGCCTGTCGATTTCGGCGGATTTCCAATTTGCGTCTTTAAGCGCCTTGTCGTACGCCTGTTGTTTTTGCGCCAAAAACGCCGTGTAGTTGCCCTTGTATCTTGTTGTGACGCCGTACTCGATTTCGTAAACGACGCCGACGATGCGGTCCAGAAACATACGGTCGTGCGACACGATGACGACCGAATTTTTATAATTTTTAAGGTATCCTTCCAGCCACTCCACCGCGGCGATGTCAAGGTGGTTCGTGGGTTCGTCCAAAAGTAAAACGTCGGGTTTTTCAAGCAGCAGTTTCATAAGCGCGATTTTTGTGCGCTGCCCGCCCGAAAAGCACGAAAGTTTTTTGTCAAGGTCTTCGGCGGAAAACCCGAATTTACTCACCGCCGTCAGATATTCCTTTTTATAAAGGTATCCGCCGATATTTTCAAACCTTTCCATTGCGCGCGAATACGCGCCGACGTTTTCGTCCGACGGATTTTCGCTCATTTTGTCAAGAAGGATTTGCAATTTGTTTTCAAGTCCGACGACGTCCTTGTACGCCGACAAAATTTCCTGCCGGAGAGTCAGCTCGTCGTTCAAAGACACCTGTTGAAGATATCCGATTTTCGGCGCGCCCGATATCGAAAACGAGAATTTTTCGTCGCCGGTGCCGGACACAAGCGGCACTTCCCCGCTAATGCACTTCAATATGCTGGTTTTCCCGGAGCCGTTCCTGCCGACAAGCGCGATTTTTTCCTTGTCCGACACCGAAAAATTTATTTCGGAAAGCACCGTATTGCCGTCGTACTCGACGGAGCCGTTGATAATCTCGATTCTCATACGTCCGATTATACAAAACTTTTGTTAATTTGTCATTCGTTATGAACACAAGATAATAACGCGCTCTTTACATATTTTAAAATCGGTGCTATAATCCTATCAAACGAGGTAATGGTATTTATATGGTCGGTTTAACGTCAAACAATTTAATGAACCTTAGCATGGCGGAACGCTTCGATAAGTTCAGGGAGAAGGGCTTCGGCTCGGTCATGATATGGCTCGGCCCCGACGCCAAAGAATCCGCGGACGAACGCGCCACCCTTGCCGAACGCGCCGGGCTTTTCATTGAAAACTTCCATTTAAGTTGCGACCTCCTGAACGAAATGTGGATCGACTGCAAGGAAGGGGACGAACGCATTTCCCGCTTTAAGGACGAAATTGCGGCAGCCTCGAAACACGGCGTGAAAACGGTTGTCTGCCACCTGACGCACGGCGATTTTCCGCCTTTTGTGTCGACAATCGGCACGAATCGTATCGAAGACCTTGTGAAATTTGCGGAAAACGCAAACGTGAAACTTGCGTTTGAAAACGTCATCACGAAAGACCACGTCACCTACGTTCTGGAAAATTTCAAGTCGCCTTACGTCGGGCTTTGCTACGACGTCGGACACGACCACTACTGGCGCGTTCAGGATTGGCTGGGACTTTTCGGCGACAGGGTTTTCGCCCTGCATCTGCACGACAATTTCGCCGATAAGGATTCCCACTTCATACCATTTGACGGCAGCATCGACTGGCAATACACGCTGCCCCGCCTTGCGAAAACGAGTTACCGCGGCACGACTACGCTTGAAACGAAGGACGCCGCCTACGTTTACGACGCCTCGCCCGATAAATATCTGGAACACGCGTTAAGCGTCGGCAACTATATCGACAAATTCCTTGAAAGCAACCGCTGAACGGCAAAATAAAAAACACAAAACCGCGTTGGTTTTGTGTTTTCTTTTTGATTTTTTGGTTGGGTTTTCTTTTTTTCGGTTTTATTGACCGATGACGGCTTTGATACGCCTGACTCCCGCGGAGCTTGACTGCTCTTTCGTGATTTTGAAAGATTTTAAGTCGCCCGTGTTGTTTGCATGCGGTCCGCCGCAAATTTCCTTGCTGAAATCGCCGATGGTATAAACTTTTACCTTTTCACCGTACTTGTTGTCGAAGATACCGATTGCGCCCTGCGCTTTCGCTTCGTCAACGGTCATTTCTTCGCACACGACGGGGATATTCTTTTTGATTTGTTCGTTGACAAGGTCTTCAACCGCTTTTATTTCGTCCTGCGTCATTGCACGGTCGAAACCGAAGTCGAACCTTAATCTTTCGGCGGTGATATTGCTGCCGCGCTGGCGCGCCTCGCCGCCCAGAACCTTCATAAGAGCGGAATGTAAAAGGTGCGTTGCGGTGTGAAGTTTTGCGGTTTCTTCGGAATTGTCCGCAAGCCCGCCGTGGAATTTCTGTTCCGCGCCCGCCTGAGATTTTTTCTGATGTTCCTTGAACGCGTCTTCGTATCCTTGTACGTCGACTTCAAACCCGTTTTCGTGCGCGAGTTCTTCCGTCATCTCGATGGGGAATCCGAAAGTATCGTAAAGACGGAATGCGGTTTTCCCGCTTATCGTCTTTGTGGGAATGTGCGTGATGACCTTTTCAAACTCTTTCAGTCCTTGTTGCAAGGTGTTGGAGAATCTGATTTCTTCCTTGTCAAGTTCCGACACAATCCTGTCTTTATTGGTCAAAAGATACTGATAAACGTCCTGATATTGTGAAATATACTGTTCCGCAATTTTGGAAAGCGAACGCTCGGGAAGGTCGATGATGCGTCCGAAACGCACCGCACGACGGATAAGTCTTCTAAGAATATAGCCTTGGTCGACGTTGCTTGGCACAATGCCTTTCACGTCGCCGATAAGGAAGGTCGAGGTGCGGATATGGTCGGCGATTATACGCATCGCTTTCGTGACGGTTTCGCTTTCGTCGTACTTGTGTCCCGAAAGATTTTCGATGAGCGCGATCGCGGGTTTGAACAAGTCGGTTTCATAAACCGATTTGTATCCGTTCAGAATGCAAAGCATACGTTCAAGCCCCATGCCCTCGTCGACGTTCTTTTGTTTAAGCGGCGAGAAGGTGCCGTCGGCGTTTTTGAAGTATTGCATAAAGACGTCGTTACCGATTTCGACGTACTTGCCGCAGTCGCACGCGGGCGAACATTCGTCCGAACATTTGGGTTTTCCCGTGTCGATGAACATTTCGGTGTCGGGACCGCAAGGACCGGTAACGCCGGCAGGACCCCACCAGTTGTTTTCTTTCGGAAGGAAGAAAATGCGGTCTTCGGGGACGCCCATCTTTTTCCAGAATTCCGCGCTTTCGTCGTCGCGGGGGCAGTCTTCGTCGCCCTTGAAAACGGTAACGGCGAATTTGTCTTTGTCAAATTCCAGCCGATTCAGCAAAAAGTCGTACGAGCAGGAAATTGCATATTCCTTGAAGTAGTCACCGAGCGACCATCTGCCCAGCATTTCAAAAAACGTGCAGTGCGTCGGATCGCCGACTTCTTCGATATCGCCCGTGCGGACGCAGATTTGCACGTCGGTCAGACGGTTGCCCGCAGGGTGTTTTTCGCCGAGAAGGTACGGTACGAGGGGGTGCATGCCCGCCGTCGTGAACAATACCGTCGGATCGTTTTCGGGGATAAGCGACGCGCTGGAAATAACGGCGTGTCCCTTTGATTTGTAGTAGTCGAGATAAATTTTGCGAAGTTCGCTGCTTGTAAGATTTTTCATAAATATCCTTAAATTAAATTATCTTCTGATAAATTGCCCTGAACCCGTGCGGCAATACGCCGAGTTTGATGAGATAGCCTTCCGCGCCGTCGCCCTCGCTGACGGTGAGTTTGTCCGCGCCGAGATATTTCAGAATAAGCGAATACATGAGTATGCCCGGGGCGATGATGTCCGCGCGCTTTTCGGGGAGTCCTTTCACGTGGCGGCGTTCTTCCATCGTCATTTTGCTGATTTTGTCGTACATGTTTTCGATGTCGGAAAGCGTCAGCACCGAGCCGTTGACGACGTTCGGATCGTATTTTTCAAGTTGGTTTTTCATCGCTGCCATCGTGGATATCGTGCCTCCGATTGCGATGACGTTGTCAAACGGCGGAATTTCGCCGTATCCCATAAGACAGTCGTTGATGAACGGCGTCATTTCGATTTTTTCGCGCTCGATTGCGGAAAGCCTGACGATGCCGTACGGCAAACTTTTGGAATATAATATGTTTTCGCCGTCGCCGACCGAAATTTCGGTGCTTGCGCCGCCCATGTCGATAACGCAGCATCTGCCTTTTGTGCTTGCGCCCAAGAACCCGATTTCCGCCTCGGTCTTTTTGTCCAGAATGTCGATTTCAAGCCCGCAAAGTTCCCTGACTCTGTCGACGAACCTGTATTTGTTTTTCGCGGAGCGCACCGCTTCCGTCGCGTAGGCATAGACGTCTTCCGCGCCGTTTTGCATCGCAACGAAATAATACTCCGCAACGGCCTGAGCCGTACGTTCGATACTGACGGGTTGCAACGTGTTCATCTCGTCCATATTCTCGGCAAGACGCGTCGTGTTCACCCTTTTTTCGACCTTTTCGCCGTCCGTCATCATAAGCCTTACGGACGTGCTGCCTATGTCGATTACTCCGAATAACATAAGTCCCTCACTAAAATAATACAACTATTATAAACAAGTAATAAGAGTTTGTCAATTTATGAAAACTCAATGCATACATTGTTTTTATGGAAAACGAAAAAAGAGGAGCGCTCGCGCTCGAAAACGACCGCCTGACCGTTACGTCCGTTTCAAAAGTGATTTCGTCGGGCGACAAGTCTATTGTATTGATGCAAAACAAGGAAACGTTGACAATCACGGGCGAAGGGCTTTCCGTCACCGAAATCAACCTTGACTCGGGACGGCTTTCGGCAACCGGCAGAGTGAAAGAAATCAGGTTTTCGGAAACGCTCACGAAGGCGGGACTTATCAAAAAGATTTTCAAATGACGCACTCGATAATTTCCGAAAGTTTTATCTTCCTTTCGATGATTCTTTGCGGAATGACGTCGGGCGTGCTTTACGCCTTTCTTTACGGATTGCGCCGCGTCGTGAAGAAGAAGTTTTTCGCGTTCTTATCCGACGTTATTTTTGCGGCGGCAACGCTTATAATACTCTTTTTCGCGCTTGAAAAAACCTGCGGCGGTAACATAAGATTTTACCAAATCGCAGGCTTTATTGCGGGATTTTGTATTATTGAACTGTTATTTGCGCTGATTACGCAGCGGCGCCGATCATAATCACCAGCACGTTTGAGCGTATTATCGCATAACTGTATCTTTCACCGCGCCCTGCCTTTTGCATCGCTTTTTCTGCGTAATTTTTCGCCGCATCCTTGGTTAAGGAAAACGCAAATTCAAACTCCACAATCGTCGATTTCGGGAGCGTTTTCAACGCACGCGCCATTTGCTGTGCCGCCAGATTTTTGTTTGTAATAACGTAATTGTATTCCGTGCCGCTTGACGTATACGTTTCGTGCGCGAAGTAATCGAACTTTCCTTCCGCTTTCGGGTAACCGTGTCCCTGCTTTTCAACGTGGGTGTTTTTCACTTCGTCGTCGGACAACAGGAAGTAGGCGTGCGACAAAAATTCCTTGCTGTCGTCGCCGACGTCGCCCCAGGTCGTGTCGACGAAATACCATTCCTTGTCCCCCGTGCCGTTAAGGTCAAGCAGGACTTTGTTCCAGGCGTGTCCGCCGAAGTTTTTGCCGTCGCTTGACGCTTCGCCGCTGATACGTACGGCGGTGATACCCTCGATTCCGCACATTAAAACGAACGCTTTCGACTTCCCGTCGCAGACGGCGTGCATATCTTTCTTATAAAACTTATCAAGGAATATCCCTTCAAGGTAATATCCGTAATATTTCATTTTTTCGTTTAGGCTGAGATTTCCGCTTACATATGCGTCTTCGGCGTTTGCACAGTCGTGGTCGTAGCGCACGTTGTAGATTATGTAGTCGTAGATTGCGTGGACTTTTTCGTATTCGCTCATTTCGTCGGACACGATATAAGACAGCGCGTCTTTCGCGTTATCGTATATTTGTTTGAGATTTTCGGCTTGCGAACCCATAAATACGGGCTTGTAGCCCCACGCTACCGCCTTGTAAAGCATGTTGCTGGTCGACACGCTCATCGTTTCTTTCACGCTGTCGATATAAAAGTTTCTCTCTTTCTTTACGTTGTCGTAATGGGGTTTCGAATACGTGTTTTGCACGGCGTCCATAAAGCCGTCGGGCGCGTCGTACTCGGGCGAATTGACCGTCTCGATAAGACCTGCCTCGTCGGCGAAGAACCTGAATTTTATCGTGAACTCGTTGCCGCTCGTTTCAAGCGAATATCCCGGGATAATGCCCGACTCTTCAACGCAATCCCTGACTTCGGACACGTCTTTTTTCACGGTTTCGGGCGTCGAGTATCCCGCGTAAAACGTGATTTCCGCGATTTTGTTTTCCAGAACGAAAAGGATAAGGTTTTTAAGTTCTTCCTTGGACGTTATATATCTGTTTTGCGCGTATCCGCCGTAGTCGTGGAAGTGCGAGGCGTAGTACCACGCTTCGTCGTGCTCCGAAAGATATACGATTGTTTTTGTTTTCGTGATTTTGTTTATTTCCGCCGTTACCTTATATTCGCCGCGGTTCGTCGGCTTAAAAGAAAAGGTTTTGCCCGTCGAATAATACTTGTCGTTGACGTACCATTTGACGCTTTCAACGTCGGCTTTTGCGGGCGAAAGAGTTGCCGTGAACGTTACCGTTTCCGCCGTAGTCTGGCTGAGATTTCCTGTCACACCGACTTCGATATGGTTTGCGGCAACGTTGTCTTTAACGACGAAATTAACTTCGCGGCTTACTCCGTCCACAACGACTTTTAAGGTGAAATTCCCTTCTTTTCCGATTGCGGCAATCGTGTCGTTGACCTCGCCCATGCCGTTTGAACGGATTGCTTCAAGATCCGTCGTGGAAATCAAATTCCCGTCTTCGTCGTAAACGTACGCCTTTGCGGTTTTGCCGGAGTTGTCGAAATATCTTGCGCGCACGACAATTTTTTCTTCCGTGCCGACGCGGTATTTGTCAAGATATACGAGAAGTTCCTTGGCGGCGCAGAATCCGACGGTTGCGGTTTTTCCGTCCGCCGTTACGGTAGCAAAATATATTTCTCCCGGGCTTGGAAGATACGACGCGGTTTTGCCGCTTGCCGTCGCGACTTCTTCGCCCGCGCCGTTCGTGAATTTCCACGAAAAGACGGTGTCGGGGTTCGTGCCGTCGTTGAGCGTTGCGGAAAAATCGACGCTTTTCGGCGTTTCGCCCGATTGCAACAACTGATATTGATTTTCAACGCCGATTTTTACCGTTGAAACGTCGGCGTAATCGACATTCACTTTAAGTTCCGCCGTGTCGCCTTTGCCGTTGGTTGCGGTAATCGTGACCGCGGTTTTGGTTTTCCCGACGGCTTTTATGCTTGTCCGCCCGTATATTTCGACCTTTGTTTTGTCCGACGTGGACAAAGTGAACTCGTCGGTGCGCCCGTTACTGAGCGTTACGTCGTACGTTTCGCCGATTTTCAGCGTTATCTCGCTTTCGGACAGCGCAAACTTCCCTTCCGGGTGTAAAATTCCTTGTATAAGACTGCATCCGCAAAGCGCGGCGCAAAGAAGCGCGACAACCGCGGCAATCAGCGTTATTTTCAAAAATCTTTTGTTTTTCATAGTAAATATATTTTATACTAATCTTGTTAAAAGGTCAATACGTATTTTTTCTTGTTAAAGCCACTTCGATGTGATATAATCGGTCTTATGCAAGATACCATTCCTTTTCTTACGACGATAATCACAAAAGCCGAAGCGGACGAGATGAATCCGCTTGTTCTCGCTTTCGTCGGCGACTCCGTACAACAACTGTACGTCAGAACGCGGCTTGCCATTTCGTCCGACAAAAAATCGGGCGCGCTCCATAAACTCGCAACCAAGGAAATCAAGGCGGAAGCGCAGGCGGATAAAATCGAAAAACTGCTGCCGTGTCTTTCGGAAGAAGAGGTCGCGGTTTACAAGCGCGCAAGAAACGCGCATTATTCGTCGTCGGCAAAAAACGCAAGTATCGGCGACTACAAAAAAGCAAGCGGATTCGAGGCTCTTCTCGGATACCTGTATCTCACGGGAAAACACGACCGCCTGAACGAACTGCTTTCAATCGAATAAGGAGAACTCATGTTAATTACGGGAAAAAACGCAGTGTATGAGGCGTTGCGCTCCGACGCAACCGTTGAAAAACTTTACGTGCAAAGAGGCGAAACGACGGGCGTCGTAAAAAACATAATCGCCCTTGCAAAAGAAAAGAAAATCGTCGTGTCCGTCGTCGATAAAACCGCGCTCGACCGCATCACGCAAAACGCAAAACATCAGGGAGTCGCGCTTACTCAGACGGAGTTTGTTTATTCGTCTTTGGACGACATTTTGTCTTTTGCGAAATCGAAAGACGAGCCGCCCTTTATCGTGATTCTGGACGAGCTTTCAGACCCCCACAATCTCGGCAGCATTATCCGTACGGCGGAGTGCGCGGGCGTGCACGGGATCGTCATCGGAAAGCACCGCGGCGTCACCGTGAACGACACCGTTTTAAGGTGCTCCGCAGGCGCGGCGGAACACGTGAAAATCGCGAAAGTTACCAACGTCAACGACGCGATAAATTATCTTAAATCGCAAAATGTGTATGTTTATTGCGCGGATATGGACGGTGAACCTATGTATCGTGCAAATCTTACCGGAGCAATCGCATTGCTTGTCGGCGGTGAAGACAGCGGCGTAAAACGCCTTTCAAAGGAACTTGCCGACGGCGTAATTTCCATTCCGATGAGCGGAAAAATCAACAGTCTGAACGCCTCGGTTGCCGCCGCCGTCGTGATTTACGAAAAGGTACGACAGGACAGAAAATGACATACGAAACTTTGCCCGACGAGGAACTTGCAAAACGCGCGCAGTCAAACGACTCCGCCGCCGTAAACGAACTGTTGCATCGTCATAAATCGCTGGTCAATAAGGCGGTGCGCCGCTTCTTTTTGCCGTCGGGCGACACCGACGATCTTGTACAGGAAGGAATGGTCGCGCTGTTCAACGCGATTATGAATTATGACGAAAAAGCCGGCGCGAGTTTCACAACGTTCGCCTACATCTGCGTCAGAAAAAGAATCATCGGGTTAATCAGGAAATCTTCAAGCGGGAAAAATCGCGCGCTTAATGACAGCGTGCCGCTTGACGACGTCGAAATCGCCTCGGGCAATCCCGAAACCGTTTATATCGAAGAGGAGCGGGAAACCCTTTTAATGCGGGAAATCGAAAGCGTTTTATCGGAAGAAGAACAGCGGATTTTTTACGCTTATCTTGACGGCGACTCGTATCGGGAAATCGCCGCCTCTCTTTCGGTTTCCACAAAAAAAGTCGACAACACCCTGCAAAAAATAAGAAAATCGCTGAAAAAATCGTTAAATCGCTGACTTTTTCGCCGATTTTCGCTTTACATAAACGAATAAATTATTTATAATAATTGCACGTTGATATATTATCGACGAATTTCCTTGCCTGTTTAAGCAGGCCACAAAGTCCACAAGGAGGTATAAAAAGATGAACAAGTATGAAATCCTTTACATCATCGACAATGACGTTTCGGAAGAAGACAAGGCTGCTCTCGTCGACAGGTTCTCGGACCTCGTCGTAAAACTCGGCGGCACCGTTGACGGCATTGACAAGTGGGGTACCCGCAAATATGCATATCCCATCAACGAT
>ULXN01040668.1_pt1 | contig 11502 bp, 13 predicted proteins | sample 1961311 | NCBI WGS metagenome assembly ULXN01 (sample SAMEA4835839, study PRJEB28245) | human gut metagenome | biome: gut microbiome; material: fecal sample | place: Denmark | collected 2008 | reverse complement strand
TTTGTATTCTTACTGAATTAACAGGTCCAAAAACATTATTGGGTTTAAACTCATCATAATTATTCCCATCAATGGTCTCTACTGGATCTCCATCTATGTCAAAATTTCTTATATACAATTTATCATCGTCTTTATCTACCTCTGCAAAACCTGCTGTAAGTTGTGTAATATTACTTAAAACAGTTCTACATGTTTCGCCATTCGTAAACGGATTTCCTTTCACCATATAACTATTATTTGGGAAGTTTTTGCTTCCTAATGTTATACCCACCTGTTCACACAAATTCTCCAAATAATTGTCTAATCTTATTGGATATGTGTTGTTGTCTACATAAGGAATATCAAATTTTAACATATAATCATATCCACTGAATTTTGTTGTTGCTGAGATTTCTGCATTTTCTGGCTTGGGTATAATATATGAGCCTAAAGCCTCATATTCTATCGTTCCGTCTACCTCTACTCCTGTTTTTATGCTTACATCTTTGTCTTCCAATGAATACGTTCCGTTATCCAGCAATTTAACACTTGCTTTTTTCGCAACAGTTGTTCCTATAAATTTTTCATTAACATAACAGCTAGAATTAATATCGAACTCTTGCAAATCATTGCTTTCAGTTATATTTGTAGAAGTATTTTTTATATTTACTGTTCCATATTTTAAATTTTGCACATCTGATTTGCACTCTTGTTTATATCCATTACTTGCCCTTACGTTCACCTACAATTCTATAAATGATTGTTCAACTTGGTCATACAACTTTCCTATACCGTCAAAATCAAACAACATTGACACTTTTCTATCGCCTCTATAAGCACTAATTGTTTTATTCTCTCCTGTAAACGGGTTAAAAAAGGTTATACTTATTGCTCTTCTAGGAATTTTTGAGTAAAACTCCGTTAATTGTTCTTGAAATAATGGTGTAGTCTTTAGAATTACTTTATACTTTGTTCCGATGTAATTCAATCTCATTGTACCTTTTGCATTTCTCCCAGCTTCTAAACTTAGGTCGTATTCTTCTACTTCATATCCAGATATAAAGTCAGGAGTATAGCCCTCTATCGATATTAAATTGCCTGCTACATATGTACTATCTATTAATTCTGAAATATATGACCTTCACTCAACCCCTTTATGCTAAAACTGGGAAAGGATTTTCTCCTGTTTGCAATGCAAATTCCTCTGCTTTGCTCTTAATTGTTTTGAAAATTCCTTCCTTATCAGCTTTAATTTCTACTGATATTCCTTGTGCCTTCATTGCCTCTATAAAAGCTCGATAGCATGCATTTGCTATTTTATCGCTTTTATCTTCAATTGACACTTTACTTTGTGTTGATATGTTTCCTATTATCTCTCCATAATCTATAAATTGATTTTCATTTATTGAAAAATCTTGTGGATTTATTTTAATTTCTTGACTTAAATTTCTCATACTATTAAAAACCTTATCTTTTTCTTCTTCAATTCCCTTCGTTATTCCAAGAGGAATATTTTTAGCTTGTTTTTCCATTACTCTTGATGGAGAATTTATTTCTAATGCTTTATTAAACGCTTTCTTTGCTCCTATTGCTAATCCTGAGATGCTATTGGTTAATAAATATTTATTATTTTGTACACCTCTTATTATTCCTTGTATATAATTCAATCCACTTGTTGTTCCATCCATTTTGTTATCAAAAGTATAAGAAGCTTCTTCTGCTAGTTTGCCAGTATTCCAGTTTAAGTCCTTTCTTCTATTATATATTGAAGTTGTTAATTCTGAAATTCTATTATTCGCACTTTCAGAAAGATTTAAGTTTCTATTAAATTCTTGTTTACCTTCATTTGATAAATTATAGAATGCCATCTTTATAATATTATTTGTTCCGTTTATTTCTTCAATGGTATTTAATAATTCTAATTGTGTATCATGTGGTAATGTAGATATTTGTTTTATAAATTCTGTTTTTGCGTTTAATGATAAATCATACCACGCATCAACAATTTCAGGAGATATCCCATTAGTTGTAGTTAAAATTGCCAAAAGTTTCCCTCTAGCATTTTCTTCTACACCAGATAAAGCACCAGTAAATTTATCTTTTGATTCTATAGCTACATTCTCCCATTTATTTATTATGTCAGGAGTCATATTATCTAAAGTAGTCGATTGTTGTAACATTGCAAGTTTAGTTTCTTCTTCTAATTCTGAAAAAGATTTCTCCCAAGATTTAGTGTTTTCTTTATACATGTTTTGTAGATATTTAGAAGTCACATCGCCCTGTTCAATCATTTCATTGGTAATTGTATTAGTATTGTCAATTGTGATTTCTGTAAGTTTTTGCATGTATTTATTTCCATTCTCTGTTGTTTCTTTCACTACTTTTTTAAGTTCTTCATAGTTTTTTTGTGCATCTATTAATGCTTGTGCAGATTCTTTTGTTCTGTTTTCAGTATAATATTTTACCGCATCACCATATTTTTGGTGTGCACTTTCTAATTCATTTATGGCTTTTATTCTTTCCTTTATTGATTCTTTATATAATTCTTGATAAGCCTCTGTCTCGGCATCTTCTTTCTTCTTTTGAATTACTTCTGAAATTCCATCTCTTAATTCATTGTATGAACCTACCAACTCTCCATTTTTAGTAATAACATTCCCGTTTCTTACTAGCTCAATTCCTAATGCTTCACTCAACTCATTTAAAATAAAGTCAACTCTATCTTCATTTCCTTTAATTACTTGTCCATTAACATCAACTAAATTTTCTAAACTTGAACATATTGTCTTTGCATATTCTAAATCTACAAGTTTTGTTTCAAGACTATCTTTTATTGCTGTCGTAGCCTGTTCATATGCACTTTTATTTGCTTCTATTTTTTCTGTTTGTTCATCTATTTCATTAGATAATTTTTTTACTTCTTCTCTATTTTCTTTAGTTGCATTTGAATAACCAATCCAAGCACTAATTCCAGATATTACAAGTCCTGATAATCCTCCAATAATCATTCCTATTGGTCCAAATGCAGACCCTAATAAAACTCCACTGGCTGTAGCACCCCCAAGACCTCCTACAAGTTTAAGCATTGCTTCATTTGTATCTATAGTTCCTTTTCCCAAATCATTCATTGTATTATATGTTAGCACACTAGATGTTGCAATGCCAGTTAATCCTCCTATTACGGAAGTTGCTTTCTTAGTCATTTCCCCCATAGAAGTGCTTGCATTACTTGTAGCTAATGCGTGCTTTCCTACTGTACCTGTTGAAGTGCTAACTGCTGATGAAAAATTTTTAATACCGAGTTATTGCCTCTTTTGCTTTTTGTAAAAATTTTCCTTCAAATAAGCCGTTAACAGCAATTCCAAAAGATGTAATACCTTCTAATGCTCCTAAAATAGTTTTTTGAATGTTACCTTCACTAATTCCATCTAAAAATACCTGTACTCCTTGTATTCCTAGCATAAGTCCAAAACCAACTTTTAGTTTATTTCCTAGTGATAACTTTTTTCCTAATTTAGTTGCTTTTAATATATTTACAATGCCAAAAGCTCCTCCTACTGTTCCAATCAAAGTTTCTAATAATGTAAATAAATCTATATCTCCATTCAACAAACGTTTTGTTCCTTTATATTGGGCAAATAAGCCTGTTAACGCTAATGTTAATCCAAAAGCCAATTGAAAGTTTTGTTTTCCTTTTAGTACTCCTAAATTTTTGAGTAAATTTGTTACTGTACTAGATATTTTCCAAGCACCTATAGCAATACCTATAGTTTTTGCAACATCCAATATCTTTTCAAAATTGGTTAAGCCTTCTTTTAGTTTCCATGTTCCATCATCATCTCTTTCAAATCCTAACCAGTCTAACATTTTATCTCTTAATTCTGTGGCTTTATTGCCAATACTATCCATCATATTGTCATACCCAGTTAGTGCATCTAATAATCTTTGGTCTATTCCACCTACTCCACTTGACGAACTACCACTTCCAGAAGATGTGTTATCTTCAAGACTAATGTTATTTATTTCATCAAATCCCATTAATTGAGCTTTTAGTTCTTTTGCCTTTTTACCAGCTATACCTAAATCACTTGCTAAATCATCTGCTCCAATACTTGCACTGATATTTACTGGTTGACTAGACACTTCAAATCCGAATAGTTTAGCAACCATTTTAAGTAACTCATTTATTACCATCATAATTGCATTTATATATGGTAATATTCCACCAAGTAATCCTTGCCATAAGTTTCCCATATTCCTTTTAAATGCAGTTACTTGAGCATTAAATACTCTTAATTGATTTGCTGGACTTTCCATAGTTCTTGCAAAATCGCCTTGTGCAATTTGAGCTTGTCTTAATACGGTAATATATCTCAATACTGTCTTTTCTGCTTGTGACATATTCCTTATGCTCTCAGTTATTCCCAAACTTTCTGCAACAGGTCTTAAAGATTGCTCTGTAATATCTAATCCTAATTCTCTTAATGGCTCTGTTTGACCTGCTAGTCCTGCTCTTAATTTAGTCATTGCACTTTCTGTATCAATATTATATAGTGATGCTAAATCGTAACCTAATTTAGTCATATTCTCAGATAAAGTATAAGCATAATTAGCATTTAATCCCATTGATTTAGTCATAGAATTAAATAATGCTTGGTATCTCATACTTTCTTCTATATTTACCCCTAATTTTTCTTCTAATCTTTCTTGGAAATTAATAGCCTTTTCATAATACTTATTTAAACCTTCTAATCCTTTTCCCATTGATACGTTAAGAAGATTTACTGTTTCTGCGTAGTCTACACTAGCATCAGTCATATCTTTTAGTGTTCTTAATGTCTGTTTTGTCATCAAATAAATACCACTAAAATTAATTGCTTTTTGCGTTGCTGACCATGTTTTAGACCATGTGCTAGTTGATTTTTGTGCATTATTAACTTGTTTCGTAATATTAGTTATTCCTGTGTTTTTTGATATACTATTAATTGTAGATTTAAGCCCTTTAATTCCTGTCTCTAACTGTGAAACGGCTTGATTTGCTTGCTGTATGTCTACCGCTATTTTATTTTCTAGTGTTTGACCTTCATGGTTAGCCCTTGTTTTCACTCCTTTGTTGTTCTAATAATATTCTGCCTTTTTTAATATTTTCTTTTATTTTTTCTGCTATTTCCATATTTTTTTCTTTTTTAGTTTTTGACTTTGGATTTAACTCAATTGGTTTATCTAAATATTTAGGTTTTTGACTTAATGCTCCAGCTATTGCATTAAAATTATATAATCCCTGGAGCCAACATTGAAAATTAATTGTTTCTTTTTTTTCATCAATTCTTTGTTTTTCTTTCTCTGCATAAACATTTCGGTATGCCCAAAGCAAGTCTGGGTCATCGTTCCAAAATTCTTGCAAAGGCATACCGAACTTGAATTGCTAATGGTATTAAATATTTTTTAAATAATTGTTCTAGGTTATCAATTTTTTCTTCCCCATTTGGTTTTTCTACATGTCCACTATTGGTATCTCTGTTATCTTCTTTTTGCCATTTGGGGCTCCTGAAAAAGTGCTATATTGCTCATAAATAAATCTTGTTATCTGTCCTATATTGGCTTCTTCTGTTTCTGATGTATGTTCCTCAACATAATCATCTAAAATTGTATTGCATTTTTCTAATGTTATATCTGGTTGTTTTTCTAACAATCCCATTTGTAACATTCTTGCCGTTCCTTCTACTGGTGCATTTTCTAATTCATTTAGGGCTTTCATAAAACCTTTTCTTTCTGCCTTTAATACAGATGCTCTGTTAGAAAACCCTATAAGATATTCCTTGCCTTTTACTTCTAATTTCATAAATTTTGCCATGCTAATTTACCTCCATAATTTTTTATTCTGTTGCAAGCAATGCTGTTACTTCTGTACTTGTTTTGTCTACTATATCTGTTGGCGTAATTACTAATGTAGCTTCTATTGCACTATTTAAAGAAATAGCATTTTTTCTAGTTGTAGCACTACCAGTAATTAAAGTACCTGTTCCGTCAGGATATTTTACTAAGAAATCGTGTATTGTTACACCGTCAGCATATGGTAAAACTTTTGTAAAATAGTTGTCTTCTGTATAATTGTAAGTAAATGATTGTGTTGGGCTATCTTGTCTACCTGCAACATATGCTTTTCTTACTCTTTTTAAAGTTGTTACCTCTATTTGTTCTGGATCTGAACCTGTATCTGGTGTGTCTTTAATTTCCACTAATTCTTCAAATTTACTTAATTCGTTCTTAACATATAACATTGTACCAATGTCAGCTTGTCCAATTATTTCGTCCCTTAAAATTACCTCCTATAAATAATATTATTTTTTATTTTGCCAGTAAATCTTATTTCCTCTCTGGCAACATTTGTATCTGCATTAGGTCTTATTTCTGGTTCTTTACCTAATAACTTATAATGTTCTTCAAATACTTCATATACTAGTTTTTCTAATTCTTGCATAATCGTATTTTTAGAAACTTTTTTATTATTAATGCTTTTATCTGTTGTATATATTTCTATGTTAAATATAATTTCATATCTTCTTTCTCCATATTTTAGAGTTTCTTCATCTAAAATAATTTTGCATTCTGGAATTATTACCAATGGAAATATATCGCTTTCAGTAGGTACATTTTTAAAAACTTCTGGACTATATGTTGATTTTTGCTTTATATACTGTTTTGCATATTGAAATATACTGTCATATATATTTGGTCTCATTATTTTCCTACCTCTCTTAAAAATTCCTCTCTTGCTATATCTGGAAATAATTCCTCTGCTCTTTCTAAAGCTTTCCAGAATTCTTTACTTGCTGGCTGACCTTTAGTCCAACGATATTCTCCATTTCCTGCTGGATATATCCAACCTTTTTCTCCATGATTATTTACATCATATTTCCAACCTGCTTGTTGTAATGCTTCTGCTACGTGTGGATTTTGTGAACCTACTATACCAGTTCCATATTCTTTATATGCCCATTTGCTATTTTCATTTTTTATTCCTGCTGTTGCTTTATTACCTTCTAATTTTGCTGGTATTTTTTCAGTATCTGGATAAGCATTTTCTAGCATTTTATCTGCTAATCTATCTACTGCTCTCAATGCAACTTTAGGAAATTTTTTACTCTTTAGATTTTCTAAATCTTTTAGCCAGTTGTTCATGCTTTCAAGTGATAAATATCTTTCTACTTTTCTTCTTGCCATGTAACCACCTACTTATTAGGCAATTTCTCAAAATATATCGCTATTTTTCTATTTTGATTTCTTACACTATCTATTCGATAATTTGCACTATCTCCATTTACTTGCTCATCATCTGGTGTTATTCCATCTAGATATGCTAAATCGTTTTCTTTGAATTTTCCTAAATACTTATCATAGTCAAGTAATACTTTTTGCATTTTTGTTACTCTTGTTCCATATTCTACTATATCACTTTCTCCACTTAAAGGTTGTATGTTTTCTTTTCCTACATATTCTGGTTTTGAATATGTGGATATTTTGTTTCCATTATCGTCATAATCGTCTTTTAGGAAACTTGCTATATATAAATCTTTTTTCTTCCACTTTCTTCTCATTTTGGAACACCTGCTTTAGCTGGCGGTAATTGGCTTAAAAGCCCCTCTGAAAGTCCTGCTTTTCCATAAGTTTCACTTAAACCATTTTCTGAATAAGAAGTTAAATTTTCATCTCCATCTAAATTGTAAAGTTCAATAGCACAATCTGTTTGCCAGTTTTTTGATCTATCATCAGGAAGTTCTGTTATTTCTCTATTATAAGGATAAACTAGATTAAGATATCTGTTTTTAGCACTTTCAAGGTAGTATTTAAATTCCTCATCTTTACTAGCATCAGAAGAATTGTTAAGGATTTTTCTTCTCATTTTTTTTAATTGTTCTTCCTCAGTTATCATAATCTAGTCCTCCTTTCTATTTAAACTTATGCTCCAGCTCCACCTGATGGGAATTCATCTGCATTCATTACATATACTTTTCTACCTTCTGGTTTAGTAAATGTAGTAGCTATTCCTGTAATTTTAGCATGATATAATTCATTTGCATAATCTAAACCAAATTGTCCGAAGATTTGATATTTTTCTCCAGCACCTGTTTTAGCAAGCAATTCTCTAAAGAAATTGCCTTTCCCTGGTACTATCATTTCAATTGGTCTAATTACATCAAAATTTACCAATAATGCTGTTCCTGCTGGCAAGAATTGTCCTAGCATTAAGTCAACTTGTCCCATAGGCATAATTAATTTTGTTATTTGTATTCCATTTTCATTTCTTGTTTGTGGTACTATTGTAAGTCCATTATCAACAGCACTTGCATTTATTTGATTTAATGTTACACCATCTACCATTAAAGTTAATCTTGAAATATCTCCATTGCTGTTATAAACTTTTTCCATAGCATCGTTTACCATCCAAATATCTAATGGTTTACTTCCAGCTGCCACAGTATTAGTTGTAATAGCTTCTACCATACCTCTTGTTTTATTTATTGTTTCATCTGTTGTAGCTTTATTGTATTTACCTTGAATACATGTCTTTTCAATACTTCTTGCTATTTTCTTTAATTTATTAGATGTTTGGAAATCTAATTCATTTCTTGGATTTGCACTTTGTCCAGCAATATTAGCTCCTGATAAAGTTCCCATATTAGACATCTTTGCATAAGAAATTCCTATACTTTCTTGGAATATTTGTGTTACGTTTGTATTTTGTTTTCTTGTAATTAATGTTGCATCTGGTGCTGTTAAAGATGCTTTTTCAGAAATAGCTGGTATATCTCCTTCTTCTGATGTATAATCTTGTCCTAAGACAAACTCTACTGAATTTGAATATGCTGTTTTTCCAGCTATCATACTTAAAAATGGTGTTCTTTCATTTCCTTTATTAAATAATGCTCCACTATAATTAGGTGTTGCAAAACTCATTGCGATATTATCTGCCCTTTAAATTCCTCCTCTTAATTACTTTTTTGTTCTTCTTCTTCTATTAATCTTTGATAATAAACAATATTATTCATATCATTTTTCTTCATAGCTTCATTTAATAATGATTGATATTCTTCTTTTTTTGTTTTTTGTGAATATCTAGCATTTCCTGCTGGTGGTGGTGTTGTACCATTTATAATGTCTTCTTTCATTTTGCTAGCCACATCACTTCTTTGTTTATTAATGGTAGCACATATTTTTTCCGCTAATGATTTTGTTTTTTCTTCATCTATGCTAACTATATCTTCAAGAAAATTCTCATAATCTTCCTTAGGTATTTTAGCTTCTGCAAAAATTCCCATAGCAGTTGCTTTACTTAATCTCATCAATGCATTATTATATTGTTCATCTTTTTTTCTTATTTCCTCTTGCTTTTTCTCTTCTTCTGTCATTTTTGATTGTTTATATGTATCATATTCTGCTGTTAAATCCGCAAAAGCTTTATCTTTATTTGCTAATGCCTCTTTATTAGCTTTTCTCTCTTCTGCTACTGTTGTAGCAGGTACATATAAAGCATTTACTGCTTTTTGTATTTCTTCGGCTTTTTTTGTATCGTCTAATTCTGTATTAGACAATATTTTTACTAATTCCTCTTCCATTTTCTTTTCCTTTCTCTACACCTTCCCCATTTGTTTCCGAGTGGGTGCTCGTATTGGTGCGGTCAGTGATACCCTCACTGGCTAAGGTATTTTTATTTTGGTTAGAATTTTGTTTCCAAAAATCTTCACCATAATATTCTTTTCCCTTTTGATATACATCATTAGGGTCTGAGAATAGCCCACATGTTACAAATGCCACTTCTGGTGGTACTTGTGCTGTTTGCATATTCATTAATCCTTGTGTTTTTACTAATAAGTTGTCTGATTTATTTCTTGTAAATTTAATATCAATATCACTTAGTTTAAGAGTTTCTATTCTATCCTCTTTACCTTTTGTTTTAAATTTACAAATATTAATAACTAATTTAAGCATTTTTCTTTCTGACTTTTTAAATGAAAGTTCATCTTGTTTAGCTCTTTCATCAGCCATTGTCCAACCTTCACCTAAAAGTCTTGCTTGTCCTGTATCTCCTCCACTTGCTTTATGGTTAAGTCTTGGAATACCAACTATTGAAAGTAAACTTTCATATCTATCGTCAGAAACAACTTTTGTTTCTGTGTGTGTTAATTGGTTTGTTAATAATTTTACGTCTGCTGGCTTATTAGGGTCACTAGATGAAACTTGTATTGCTCCATTTGCTACCAATTTTTTAAATGTTGCTAAGTCTATTTCTTGGTTTACAAATACCAATAAACTTTGTATAAATTGGTCTATTCCATCTAAGTCAGCTGATTTTATCTTATTTATTGCCTCTAAATCTGACATTACAAGTTCTATTAAACCTAATCTTGAATTGTTTAATGGATATTCTATAATTCTTTGTCCTTCTATGTCTAAAGGATATGCTGTTACCATATCTTCGCTTATAGGTATTGCTTGAGGCATTACTTTAAACTCATTTTGTTTTTCTTCTTCTGAAAAAATATATTTATATTTATCTGTATATATTGTAACTTTTCTATAATTAACTACTTTTGGTATTTGGTCATCTGTCATTATATTTTTAGTGAAATAACTTATATATCCTGAAAATAATGGATATTCTTTAATTCCACTATTATATACTACAAATGTTCTTCTTGGGTCTGGTACTGACATTTCAAATGGTGCTTCGTCTTCCTCATTTTCACTATCTACTTCTACCCATCTATAAGCTGTACCACATATATATTGCCATTCTGCTAGTTCTTTGTCTAAGCTAGATTTATCTTCACTTTCCATAAATTTATTTAAAAGTGAAATTTCTGGATTTATTTTTTCTCCCTCTTTTTCGCCTTTTTGAACATACTGTATTGGCTCTCCATATACATAAGATTTTTTAAACTCTACTATCTCAAAAGCATGGTTTTCCAATGTTATATTATTTATTTCTGGTCTAACAATTTTGGTTTTATCTAATATTGGCTGTTTGCCTTTGTAATAATTATAAAGATAATCTATTTCACTAGCATTAAGTTCATGTTCTCTTAACACTTGTGGTAATATTTCTGTTAATGTTTCTTCGTTTATTTCTGATTTTGTATAAGAAGATAATAATTTTCTTCTTCCAAAAAAATGTATGTCCGTATTTTTTTGCTCTTCAATGTTTTCAATTGGTTCTGACATTATTTCTTCTTCTACATTTTCTACAATGTTTGTGTCTTTTATTTCCCTTCTATCTCCTCCATAAACAAAAACAGGTTGCGAACTAAATACAGCTATACTGTACTGTTACACAACCCATTCTTTAAGGTTAATGGAAGGAAATTAGTTTTAGATACTTAATCCCTCCACCTATTTATTTTTTGTATCTATCTCCCCAATTACCATTACAATAATTTTCTACTAGATACATTATATCATATTCTCTTCCGTCTTTTAGTGTTATGTAAATCTTGGTTTTCGTATTCATAATTATCACATTTT
>ULXN01061621.1_pt1 | contig 11679 bp, 9 predicted proteins | sample 1961311 | NCBI WGS metagenome assembly ULXN01 (sample SAMEA4835839, study PRJEB28245) | human gut metagenome | biome: gut microbiome; material: fecal sample | place: Denmark | collected 2008 | reverse complement strand
TGGTGTTTGACAGCGGAGCACAGTTTGCCGCGGCTGCATTTTTGCCCCTTTGTCCCGGCTGCCGCATACAAAAATCCCCCAGCACGCAGGAGCTGCTGGAGGATCGGTTCAGTCTGCCTTATCTTTTTTTGTCGGGTTACTGCGCGGGACCGTGGTAAGCATGGCCACCAGCCCGCACAGGCCAATGCAGCCCATGGCCAAGCTGGTCAGCAGGGTTTGTTCAGAGACGCTGCCGCGCACCAGCTCAAAGATGGCCTGCGGCAGTTCGTGGCAGGTTGCAAAGTAAAATGCCAGGCTGCCGTACTGCTGCACCGTGCAGCCATAGGTACCGCCGGGAACATACAGCAGCTTGCACAGCATCCCCACACAAAGCAGCGCGCCCAGCGCCCCCAGCACCCGGAAGGTACAGCCAAGCCGCGCCGATGCCGCCGGGATGATGGAAAACCGCTGGATCAGCACCCACAACAGCGCCGCCGTAGGGATCAGGCACTGCACGGCGTTGGGCGGCATGGCGGTTCCACGCCCTTCCGGGGTCGAAAGAACCCGCCAGCCCATAGCGAAGAACCACACGCCCGCCGCCGTCAGCAGCACCATGCTGGGCCACACCACTGTGGCGCTCAACAGCTGCGAAAGCCCCGCCAGTACCAGCACAGTCCCCGTTACCGCCATCATAACACCCAGCACACTTTTTCTACCGGGGGCAATTTTTTCATCCGCCCTGCGGCCCATCACAAGCAGCGCCGCCGCGCCAACCAACGCGGCCCCCCAGCGCGCCGCCGAGGGTCCCACCGTGGGGAAACTGGTTTCCGGGTCCGTAAACAGCGCCAGATCCACAATGCGCAGCGCCAAAAACACCAGGCACAGCGCTACCGCCGGCCACGGCGAATATTTGTTCTTTGATTTTTTCATAGGACAGCCTTTCCCGCCGGGCATAAATCCCCCTTGCGGCGAATACAATGGTAACAGGCTCCGGGGTCAAGATGCAAGACAAGCCCCACCAGTGCTATTTATTATACGGTTCTCCGCGGCAAAATGCAAGGTTTTGCCGTGCGCCGCACCTGCCGGAATGGAGGGATCTGCCGTTTTGAAGCGCACACTGCTCTGTGCCGCCCTGCTTACCGCGTTAAGCACTGCGGTGCCGTTTCTCTGCCTGCTGTTCCCCAGTGTTCCGGTACAGGCTGCTCCCACGGTTACGCCGTCCGCCGCGCCTACTGCGGCAGCACAGCCGGAAAGCACTGCCGCGCCTTCCGCTGCACCCACGTTCCCCCAAACCATCACCCTGCATGATGAAGCCAGCGATTCCGACTTCACCCTTTCCGCTGTGGATTTTATGGTCGGTGCTGCCGCCTGCGAGATGCCCGCAACCTGGCCGGATGACGCCCTGTTGGCCCAGATGGTTGCCAGCCGCAGCTATGCGTTGTACTTATCCGCTCAGGGACAGAACTTTACCGCCAACAGCGCTTTGTGCAGCGGCTGGACCAGCAGCGAGGTTCTGCAAAGCCGCTGGGGCAGTGATTACGCCGCCAACATGCAGCGCCTGCAATCTCTTGCCGCCCGTACCGGGCAGACGGTGCTTTTGTACAACGGACAGCCTGCCGCTGCCTGCTACCATGCCATCAGCAGCGGCCACACCGAAGCCAGCCAGAACGTGTGGGGCGGCCAGCTGCCTTACTTATGCGGCGTGGATTCCGCATGGGATAAGTTTGCCGATGGGTACGAAGTGACCATTCAGTACAGCGCCGAGCAGGTACGCACCGCGCTGGAAGAATTGGGCCTTACCCCCGATGATTCCCCCGAAAGCTGGGTCGGTGCTTCCACCTGGGACAAAGCCGGGTATGTGCGCACGCTGGAGCTGTGCGGCCAAATTGTGAGCGGGCTGGAGGTGCGCAAGGCCCTTGATTTGCGCAGCACCTGCTTTGCCATTGCCTGGCGCGGCGGGCAGTTTGTCATCACCACACGCGGGTACGGCCACGGGGTTGGCCTGAGCCAATATGGCGCTAAAGCCATGGCCGAAGGCGGCGCGGGTTGGGAGGACATTTTGGGGTACTATTTTCCGGGAACGGAAATTGCAAGTTAGGAGTTTTCTCAATAATTAGAAATTAGGAATGAGGAATGAGCAATGAGGAATTGGAGGTAGAGATCAGGCATTATCTTTTAGGCAATACCGCATAATTCTAAGTGCCGATACGGCGAGCGAGGTGCGGCAGCCGCCGGAGCGGTGCTTAAGCCGCAAGGCGGGAATTATGCGGTATTGCCTTTATTCTTTAGCCGCAATCTTCACCATTTCTGTAGGGAACGGGCTTGACCATTCCGGAAGCAAAATTGTGTCCGTCATATTCTTCCCTATACAAAAATCACCACGCCCGCAACTGGTCTTTGGGACCGGCTGCGGGCGTGGTGTATTCATCTTAGGCAATACCGCATAATTCTAAGTGCCGATACGGCGAGCGAGGTGCGGCAGCTGCTAAGCCAAAAGCGCAGATAATACTGGATGCTGCAAAGGTGAGCGCCGCCAGTGGCGGAAACAGCGAACCGAAGCAGGGGCAGCGGTCGCAGAGTGCGAGGGGCTTTTGCCCCCGAAGCACGATGCGGGTACCGCAACCCGACATTATCGAGCATTTTGGCAACGCAGATGCCGTGCCGCAGCCGCCGAAGCGGTGCTTAAGCCGCTAGGCGGGAATTGTGCGGTGTTGCCCTTATTATAATGTGAACGGCGCTATCGCTTATCAGCCCAATGCCTGGATAGACTGGTTGATGTTGGCGATTTTATCTTCGCTGGCGGCGAGCTTGGTGCGGGTTTCGTTGACCAGCTTTTCGGGGGCGCGCTCCACGAACTTGGGGTTGTTCAGCTGGTTGCGGAACATATTGGCTTCTTTCTCGGCCTTTTCCAGCTCCTTATGCAGGCGCTTGAGTTCCTTTTCGCGGTCGATCAGCTCCATCATGGGGATAAAGCCGCGGGCGGCCGGGGTAACAACGGTCACAACGCCATCGGTGGTGCCGGTGTACTTTTCGGTCAGGGCAACATCCGTTGCAAAGGCAAAGCGTGCCAGGTAAGCGCCGCCTTTCTGGAAGGCTGCCGGGTTGGCAGTCTCGATGGTCATGCTGGTCTTTTTGGCCGGGTGCACGTTCATATCATTGCGGATGGTGCGCACTGCCTTGATGTAGTCCATCAGCACCTCAAAGTCGGCACATTCCTGCGGCCAGGCGGTCATCTTGCCGGCGTCCGGCCATTCCTGGGTCATGATGGTCTCGGCGCTGCCGGGCAATGCCTGGTAAATCTCCTCGGTGATGAACGGCATAAAGGGATGCAGCAGCTTGAGCGCCTTATCCAGCACCCACACCAGCACCTTGCGGGCGGTGTCTGCCTGCTGGGCGTCCTCGCCGTTCAAGCGGGACTTGCAGATTTCGATATACCAGTCGCAGTAGATATCCCAGATAAAGTTTTCCACCTTTTCGGCAGCCAGGCCCAGCTCGTACTTATCCAGGTTGGCGGTCACTTCGGCGGCGGTGCGTGCCAGTTCGGAAAGCACCCACTTATCGCTCATATCCAGCAGTTCTTCGGCGGGCATGCCCGGCTCAAAGTCCTCCGGCAGGTTCATCTGCACAAAGCGGGAAGCATTCCACAGCTTGTTGGCAAAGTTGCGGCTTGCTGTCACTTTCTCATCGCTGTAGCGCATATCGTTGCCGGCGGTAGAACCCACCATCAGCATCATGCGCAGGGCATCGGCGCCGTACTCGTCAATAACTTTCAGCGGGTCAATGCCGTTGCCCAGAGATTTGGACATCTTGCGGCCCTGACTGTCACGCACAATGCCGTGGATCAGCACGGTGTCAAACGGTGCCTTGCCGGTGTAGGCCAGGCCGGAGAAGATCATGCGGGAAACCCAGAAGCCGATGATATCATAACCGGTCACCAACGTGTTGGTGGGATAGAAGTAGTTGTAATCCTCGGCGTTCTCATTCGGCCAGCCCAGGGTGCTGAACGGCCACAAAGCAGAGCTGAACCAGGTATCCAGGGTATCGGGGTCCTGGGTCAGGTTGGTGCTGCCGCAGTGCGGGCAGGCTGCGGGGGCAGACTTGGCAACGGTGGCTGCACCGCAGTCAGCGCAGTACCATGCCGGGATCTGGTGGCCCCACCACAGCTGGCGGCTGATGCACCAGTCGCGGCTGCCGCGCATCCAGTTCAGGTAGTTCTTGGTAAAGCGGTCCGGCACAAACTTGATCTCGCCCTTTTCCACGCTCTCAATGGCGGGCTTGGCCAGGGGTTCCATCTTGACAAACCACTGCTTAGACACCATGGGTTCAATCACGGTATGGCAGCGGTAGCAGGTGCCGACCTCATGCTTCAGCGGCTCGATCTCTTTCAGGTAGCCAGCTTCCTGCAGGTCTGCCACAATGGCCTTGCGGGCTTCGGCGGCGGTCATGCCGGCATACTTGCCGCAGTCCAGCACGTCCGGCTCATCGGCGGAAGCATGGCCACTGGCTTTCAGGGCATCGGCGGCAGCCTTATCATCAGCGCCGGTCATGTGGCCGTCATAGGTCAGCACGCGGATGATGGGCAGGTCATGGCGCTTGCCGACCTCAAAGTCGTTGGGGTCATGGGCGGGGGTGATCTTCACAACGCCGGTGCCTTTTTCCATATCGGCGTGCTCATCGCACACGATGGGAATCTCTTTGTTCAGCAGCGGCAGAATGACATGGCAACCGTGCAAGTGGGTATAGCGCGGGTCCTCGCCGTTGATGGCAACGGCGGTATCGCCCAGCATGGTTTCGGGGCGGGTGGTGGCCAGTTCCAGCATCTCACCGGTCTCCTTGACCGGGTACAGCAGGTGCCAGAAACTGCCGTCCTTCTCCTCGTATTCCACTTCGGCGTCAGAGATGGAAGTGTTGCAGTGGGGGCACCAGTTTACCATGCGGTTGCCGCGGTAGATCAGGCCCTTATCATACAGGCGCACAAACACTTCTTTCACGGCGTCGGAGCAGCCCTCGTCCATGGTAAAGCGCTCACGCTGCCAGTCGCAGGAGCAGCCCAGCTTTTTCAGCTGGCTGACAATGCGGCTGCCATAAGTGTTTTTCCATGCCCAGGCGCGCTCCAAAAAGCCATCGCGGCCCAACATTTCTTTGGTCAGGCCCTCCTCGCGCATGGCGGCAACCACCTTGGCTTCGGTGGCAATGGAAGCATGGTCGGTGCCCGGCACCCACAAAGCGGCATAGCCCTGCATGCGCTTGTAGCGGGTCAGGATATCCTGCCAGGTTTCGTCCATGGCGTGGCCCATGTGCAGCTGGCCGGTAACATTCGGCGGCGGCATTACGATGGTGAACGGCTTTTTGCTGCGGTCGATCTGGGTGTGGAAATAGCCCTTATCGCACCATTCCTGGTAAATTCGATCCTCTGTGCCTTTGGGATCATACTGCTTGGCGAGTTCTTTTGCCATGATGGCCCTCCTTGATGTGCGGGACGGAAATAAAAAATCAGGCCGCCCCATGATGTTGTAAACATGGGACGGCCTGACGATGTTCCAAAACATGTTCAGTACCGCGGTACCACCCAAATTGCCTGCCGTTTTATATATGTTTTATATAAAGGTAAGCCACTTGACCGCCCGGTAACGGGGGCGAAACGAAGCAGATTACTGCGCACACGGCGGTTCGCCTGCCCTGCTTGGGGGCGACAAACCGCCGGGCACGCCCTGCCGGTTTTCAGCTGCCCCGGCTCTCTGGAAAGAACGTCTGCCCGCGGAACTCCCCCGCACTGCATTTGGTATCAATATATTACCCCGCCGCAGCGGTATTGTCAAGTGCTGTGCGGCGTACGGTGATATTTCGGCGTTTTTATGCTTTCAGAATCTGCTTGATCTGCTCCAGGTTCTCCGCAAACCAGATTCCTTCCTGCCGCTCTTTTGTCGAAAGCCCGGTTTCGATCATATGATCCAGCAGGGTTTTCAGACCGTTATAATAGCCATTCAGGTTGTACAAAATGCAGGGAGCATCCAGCTGCTTGAGCGATACCTTGGACATGACTTCGGCGATCTCCTCCAGCGTACCCGTTCCGCCGGGGAACGCAATAAACGCATCGCCCCGCCTGATCATCTCGGTCTTGCGCTCGGTGATGGTTTCCGTCACGATCAACTCCGTCAGGCCATCATATTGCAGGTCATCCTGCATAAACAGGGTGGTCTCCACGCCGGTCACGGTTCCGCCCGCATCCAGAACGCTTTTGGCAATTTCGCCCATCAGCCCGGTTTTGGAGCCGCCATACACCAGCGCGTTCCCGCTTTGGCCAATCCATTGCCCCAGTTCCTGCACTGCCCGTTTCAGCGCCGGGTCATTGCCCTCTTTTGCGCCAAGATATACCGTGATATTCATTGCCTGCTCCTCCTGTTCTTTCTGCCATTTATAACTCAGCGGTTCGCAGCCCCAGCTCTCCTATTCCTGCCACCCTTTCAGCCGGATTGGCGAAAGTTCCAGCACAAAATGTTCCTCTTTCACACCCGTTTCAGGGTAAAACCTTGCCTTGCACACTTCCACCCCGCCAACTGTATGGCGGTAGTTTTCCTCGCAGCTGCCCAGCACAACATATTGGCAGGCGCAGTATTCCATCATTCCGTCCGCACCGGGTTCCAGTGGGGATGTTTCCAGCGGCTTTTCAATCTCCACGCCAAGCCCCGCCAGGTATTCCGCTGCCGCCGGGTAGGCTGCTTTGACCCGTGCACAATAATTTTTGCAGTCATTGCAGCTGCAAGGTTCCCCCGGCCCCATGGCCTGATAATACTGCCGCGTTTTTTCTGCATCCACGTTGATGATCGTTCCCAACCCTATCATTTTGCTTCCTCGTTAAAATATGGGGCATGCGCTTTGCAATGCCCCATGTCTTGTTTATTGCTTTTTAGTCCCGGCGGAAAATGTCGCGGGTGTATACCTTTTCTTTCACATCGTCCAGCACGCTGTCGTACCGGTTGGCAATGATTGCCTGGGACATTGCCTTGAACTGTTCCAGGTCGTTCACCACTTTGCTGCCAAAGAACGTTTCCCCATCGTTCAGCGTCGGCTCATAGATGATCACCGTTGCCCCCTTTGCCTTTACGCGCTTCATCACGCCCTGGATGGAGCTCTGGCGGAAGTTATCGCTGTTGCTCTTCATCGTCAGGCGGTATACCCCGATGGTCACCGGCTTTTCCTGTGCGGCATTATAGTCGCACTCCTCACCGTAATCATAGTACCCGGCCATGCGCAGCACACGGTCCGCAATAAAATCCTTGCGGGTGCGGTTGCTTTCCACGATTGCACCGATCAGATTTTCCGGTACATCGGCATAATTAGCCAGCAGCTGCTTCGTATCTTTGGGCAAGCAGTAGCCACCGCCCGATGTCAAGTCTTGGACAACTTTTTTCACAAATAAATTTGAAAAAGGCACAAAAAAATAAGCCCCACAAGGCTTTCAATCGGTTTTGTGAACCAATTTGTGCCTTGTAGGGCTTATCTGTTTTCTATATTCTGTTTATCTTATACCGCCTGCAAAGGAGTATTCTCCATTACCTTTTCAAACTGTTCGACAGTCATTTTTGCTTTTTCAGCAGCACGTTCCAGCTTCAAATCTCCATCTCGAACAAGCTGCACGAGCATCCTGAGTTCGCCTCGTTCTTCGCTTTCGTTCATCATTTCCTCAACAGCTTTGCACACATCAATCACCTCCGCGCCCTCTGGAATATCCAGCGGTGTATTCGTAACTGCTTTAATAACCCTCGCCGCGTTTGCTTCTATCAGCATACGCGGATTATCAGTCAAAAATTCAGATAAGCGTTTCTTATCTTTGGAATACTTAATGTATCCAATGACTTCTCTCAGACTTGAAGAGAATCTTTCCAAATCCTCTGCGCTTAGCTTTGCAGGGTCAATCAGGTGAATCTGATAGTCCTGCACAAAGTTCAGAAGATTCTTATTTTTAACCGCCATCATCTCATGGAGTGACAACGGCCCATCCCATTCATTTGCGCCAAAGTGCAGCACCAGCGTGATAACAGGAGTAATCTTATCTTCTTTGTAGAATCCAGAAAGATACTCGCCACGGCTATGCCCTTTTGCATCTCCATCACTCGCACGATGCTTGGCTGCAATATCAGCCACCTGTTTTCCGTACTGGAGAGCATCATAGATGATGTTGCGGACAGGCATTGCATAATGAATGTCAGTCTGATTTTCGATTCCCAGTAAAATGTACGCAGCCTCATCATCCTGTTTAATGATTGCTGATTTCAGCACATCACGGTATTTCTGAACTGCTTCTTCAGGCTGTTTTCCATCTTCATCCTGCGATCCAAACGGTAATGCAATCTCCGTAGTATCCAGTTCTTGCAGTTGTTTAGGGTCTACAACTGCTTCGCCGCCGTAGATCAAGTAATTAAACGCATCCGCAAACACAGAATTATCTTTCATATAGGCTTTGGTCACGGTATCAGCTAATCCCATTGGCTTACACCTCCTTGTCGTAGTCAACAGTAGCTTTTGTCCGCTATTGTAATTCTATCTTACCATAAACCACTCATCATATCAAGCTGTGCAATTCCCTCAAAATCCTTAAATTTTTACGAACAGTTGTCCATAATATAACATTGTCGTTGATGTTATATCATGGACAACCGCTTGATGCTACTTTCCTGCCGTGCTATACTTATCCTATACAAAATTGTCAAGAGGAAGTGCATTATCATGAGCAAAAGACTTGTCGCCTATTTTTCTGCCAGCGGTGTCACCGCAAAAGTTGCCGAAAATCTGGCAGATGCTATCGGTGCAGACGTTTTTGAGATTCAGCCGGAAGTTCCTTATACCAAGGCCGATTTGAACTGGATGGATAAGAAATCCCGTAGCACCATCGAAATGAGCGATCCGACCTCTCGCCCTGCCATCGCCGCTAAACGTGATAACATGGACGAGTATGACACCATCTTTGTCGGCTTCCCTATCTGGTGGTATGTTGCTCCCACCATCATCAATACATTTCTAGAAAGCTACAATCTGAAAGGTAAAACGATTATTCCCTTTGCCACCTCTGGCGGCAGCGGCATGGGTAAGACCAATGAAAAACTTGCGCCGAGTTGCCCCGGTGCAAAGTTGCTGCATGGTAAGGTGTTCAACTCCTATTCCAGCAAAGCCGACTTGTCTGCATGGGTAGAAACGCTGAGCCTGTAACTTTCACATTCCTGCGGAATGAAACGCCCTCATAGCTGAGAAGATTTACGAATCCTCTCAACTATGAGGGCGTTGTTTTTTATTCATGCAGTTCCAAGGGCAGGCCATCCGGGTCAAAGAAAAAGGTCATTTTCTTTTTGGTGTAGCTGTCTAATCGAATCGGTTCACATTCAATTCCCATCTGCGCAAGTTCTTCCACGGTAGCTTCCACATTCTCCACCCGGAACGCCAGATGCCGCAGACCGCAGGCTTCTGGCCTGTTTACACGTTTGGGTGGGTTCGGCTCTGCAAAAATTTCCAGTTCAATCGCATCGGCTCCATCACCGACACACAAATCCAGTTTCCAGTCATTCCGCTCCTTGCGGAAGTTTTCTCTTACAACTGCAAAGCCCAGTTTGTTCACATAAAAATCTTTCGACTTTTCATAGTCAGAAACGATAATCGCCACATGATGAATCGCCGCCAATTTCACTATCTGTACGCCTCCCTATTTTATATGTACCATGCCTGCCGAAGCATTACTGCCGCCAGTTCCAGAAGCACGATCACGCTGCCGACCACCTGCGGTATCATAAAAATCACGAATCCACCGATCAGCATTTGAAGTGCTTCCATCCCCTGTGATTGCTGCATCAGGAACGAAAGCATCGCCGTTACCAATAGCACACTGCCCAGCAGATAGAAAAACCATGCCGAACAGTGATGCAGAAATACCACAAACCATTTTGCCAGCCACACAGCAAGAATCAGCGGCAGGGTTATCATCACCAGCACCAATTTTAACAGCCATCGAATCGCTTTCATAATGTCCTCTTTCCGGCCGTTTTGTTGCCCATATTATAACACACTCTTTGATGTTACAACATGGACAACTCAGCCTTTTCAAACTTTAACCTGTGTGTAACGCTTTTACAGCATCCTGAATGCTCTGCTCATATTTGAACCGTACCACAATGCGCCCGCCATCATATACAAAGACATTCTCAATGAACGCCGACACCATACTTGCCGTAAGCCGCGTTCCATTCAAAAAGTTTTCTGCCTGCTCTGCCGCTGCGCGCACAGTTCCCGGCACAACGCTCTTGGTGGATTCTTCCACTTTGGATTGTTCAATTTGCTCTTGTACCTCTGAAATTCGTCTATCACACTCCTGCTTTTTCTGCTTGTAAGTATCCAGTAAGAGCGTTCCTGCTGCATATTCCTCATACATCCGCATCTTCTCCCCTTTCAGATTTTTAAGTTCCTGCTCCATCAGAGTTTTGCGGCGGCTTGCCTTTTTGTGGGCTTCCTTCAATCCTTGTTCTTCCTTTTGAATATCTCCATAGAGGACATCAAGCAGGGAGAGTTCCTTTTTAAGTGCTTGAAAAACCGCATTTTCAATGTCACTGACCTGAAAGACTTCGGATGTACATTGAGTTTGCCCCACAAGTTCCAGTCCTTCTCTGCACCAGAATGTTGGAACAGCCTGTTTGAAATTGTGCGCCATCACTCGCCTGCAATTTCCGCAGCGGACTTTTCCTTTCAGTGGGAAGTCCACACCGCCCATCAACACTTTATGACTGTTGCTCTTTATGACAAGCTGCGCCTTTTCAAATTCTTCCCGGCCGACGATTGCTTCATGGGTTCCCTCTGTAATAAACTGCTGTCCTTTGGGGACTGTTCGGACAATGCTTTTGCCAGAAATCAGAGTTTTGGTTTTGCCCAAAACCATCGCCCCGGTGTACACATACGCCGTGAGGATTTTCCAAACGCGAGAACTGTCCCACAGAATCACTGGGGCAATGGTATAGGTCGTTTCTTTGCCATACGCCTTATTTTCTTTGTTATATACGCTCGGCACAGGAACATTTTCGTCATTGAGCATCATCGCTATCTCTCGCGTTCCCAATCCTAAAATCGCAAGATCAAAAATGCGCCGCACGATTTTTGCTGCTGGCGGGTCAACGATAAATGCGCCCTTTTTGTCCGGGTCAAACTGATAGCCGAACGGTGCAGCAGATGCCGTTGTGATGCCTTTACGCCACTTGACCTGATTGGCAGTCCGCAGTTTCTTTCCTGCATCCCGGCAGTACATGGTATTTACCAGATTACTGACAATCACATCCATGCCCAGCGTTGTACCTTTATAATTATTGCTGTCATAGTTATCATTGATGGCAATGAGCCGGACACCCAGCAGGGGAAAAATCTGCTCCATGTACTCACCCACACCGATATAGTCTCGGCCAAAGCGAGAGAGGTCTTTTACTATGATGGTATCAATCTTGCCATTGCGTACACCATCCATCATCTGCTGGAATCCAGGTCTGTCAAAATTGCTGCCTGTGTAGCCATCATCTACAAAATCCATCACAGGCACATTTTGCAGACTTTCTTTGCAGGAGATATACCGTTGGATTAGTTCTTTCTGGTTCTCAATGCTGTTGCTCTTATCCTTGCCATCTTTGCCCAAATCGCCATCAGCCCTTGAAATGCGCTGATACGCTGCAATCA
>ULXN01054891.1_pt1 | contig 11784 bp, 14 predicted proteins | sample 1961311 | NCBI WGS metagenome assembly ULXN01 (sample SAMEA4835839, study PRJEB28245) | human gut metagenome | biome: gut microbiome; material: fecal sample | place: Denmark | collected 2008 | reverse complement strand
TACATGATTTTCACGTTTTTTTAGTTTTTTTAAAGCCAATCGTTTTGCAGTAGCACAATCTTTATTTTCATAACCTTTTAATTTACTTTTTCTACTGCAATATTTTGCATTTCTTTTTTTAGTAGCAAAATAATTTTCACAATGTGGACATTTTAAAAATCTATAATTATTAGCCATCAAATAATGTAAGATGCAATATAATAATCCACCTACAGAATAACAAGTATATGTATATACAAAATCATTATCAAATTTTATTTGTTCTTCTATACTAACATCAAGTCGTTCTACCATATTATCATAATCTATTTTTATACTTTCTTTAGAGCTAGTATCAAACTTATTATAAAGGTCATCTAGTTCTTTTTTCTTTTCCTCTGATATTTCTTCATCAGAGTTTTTATATTCTTCCATAATATCTAATGTTTCATCTTTTAAAACATCATATATATTTTTAATTCTTTCTGCTTGTTCATCTGTTAATCCTTTAGTAAATTCGCCATTTAGCTTTTTAAATTGAAAAATTTCAGTATCTTTATTTGATATTTCGCAATTAGCTTTTATTTTATAAGCATCTTTTATTTTATCTAAATCTTTTATTTCTATTTTCTTTTTGTTTTGAATTACATCAATTAATTCTTCTCTAAATCTCCAATATTGAGGGTCATCATATACATACAAATCTACACCAAAAGATTTTTCATACTCATAATATTCAATATTAACTTTATCATCTTCAATTTTTAATACCTTATTTGAATTTATTAAATCACATAGTATAAGTTCAGGATTAAAAGTAGCTGATTTTAATTCATCATCATGTCCTAATACTTGTAGTTTTCCATTAACATTACTATCTTTACTATCAATAGTAATAATGTATGTGTATTTATTCATAGTACCTCCTATAAATAGTGGTCGTTTTCAATTATTTTTTTATCAAAATTATGCCCAAGAAGTAATTGAGCCTAAAATTATAAAATAAATTTGTAATCAATTTGCTATTGATACATGTACTTAAATTCTACAGAAATTATAACATTAGAAATATTGCAAGTCAATTAATAGACTAAAAAAATGGTGGTCAGTTTTAAATTTTTTTATTGCTAAAAATTGTCCAAGAACGAAGATAGGCAAAAATTATAAAATGTACTTGTAATTGATTTTCTGTTGCGATTGCTCCAGCATTATTGATTACTATCATGCAAGAAAGGAGGAAAAGGATTATGAATATCCCAGCTAAACTAGAAGAACGTGTAAGCAAAAATGGAAATCCATATTTCTGCATAGTAATAAAAATTACTGATGAAGTAGAAAAATTGGTCTTCCTAGATAAAGCTGAAATTGAATTAATTCGCTTGACTTATGGCAATAGCCAAAAAATCAAGATAAATTCAAACAATTAAAAAATATGGTAGTTAGGAGGGCTGTGTCGCAAGACACAAGCCCGAACTATAAGCCATAGCTTTAGTATTACCTATGGCGATGTAGAATGTAGAAGGAGGTTTAAAAATGGTTACAAATAGTCAATCTAGAAAATGGAATATAGAATTAAATTCAGTAGATAAATTTGGACTAACTGATGAAGTTATACTTGAAAAAGTAAAACAATTAGCATCTGTTCAGTATTTTTGTTTATCTAATTTAGAAAAAACTAAAGCAAATAATATTCTGCATAAGCATTTATACCTATATAGCCCTAGTCCAATATACTTTAATAGACTTAAGACCTTATTTCCTACAGCACACATTGAAAAAGCCTATGGTAGTTCACTAGAGAACAGGGTTTACTGTGAAAAATCAGGAAAATGGGCTGATGAAAAAAATAAAGATAAATTAGAAAGTGTACAAGATAATAGTTTCTATGAGGAGGGCAAAATTCCTGAAACTGAACAGCAAGAAAATAATCCACTTGAAAGACAAATACTAGAAGATTTAAAAAATGGACTATCTGTTCAAGATGTTATAGAGAAAAACCCAAAATTATGGCATAAGAAGAAACAACTAGATGATATAGCTTATATGTATTTATTAGATAAATATTCAAGTGAATGTAGAGATGACCTCGTAGTAACGTTTATCACAGCTCCATCAAATACAGGAAAAACAACCTTTGTTTATAATTTAATGGGAGATGCTAAAAAAATATTTAGAATGCATAATTATAGAGTTAAACATGCACTTTTTGATGGTTATGATAGCTTAAATAATTCTTGCATCCTGATAGATGAATTTCTAGGAAGTAGTCAAATTGAACTAACTGATTTAAACATATACCTAGATAAATTTCCAATCACTCAAGCCCCAGCCAGATTTCAAAATAAACTCATTACCGCAAAATATATTTTTATATGCAGTAATTTAGATTTCTCAAAAATTTATGAGTATGAGCGAATTTATGAGCCATCTGTATATGCAGGGTTTGAAAGAAGAGTGCATAATATTTGGAAGTTCCAACGTGATAAAGATAGCAATATCTTAAAAATAATTAAGATTAAACATACAAAAGATATAGACATCATGCAAAACATGGAAAATATAGAATTTATTGAAAGCGAGGATTTAAATAATGGAAAATAAAATAAAAGATAAAGAAATAGAAAAGGTTTTAAGAACAGCTGAACGTTATATGAAACAAGAGAATTATATAGGTGCAATCTTATATTATAGTGATGTATTTAGATTTCATCAAAAAGAATACTATCATAAAGCTTATTTCGGATTATATTTAGCTTGGTGGAATTCATGCAAGTACAATAATAAATGGGACACTTTTATAGATAAGTTTTTTAAAAATGCGATATTGAATGCACCTTTAGATATACAAGAAGAATACCATAAAATTTATAATAAAAATAATAAAATATTTCATAAGGAGGATTTATAAGATGAATAACAACAATCAAAAAACAAAACAAGAAATGACACAAGATAAGAATAATAAAAGAAACACTTTAAAATTAACTAGACTAGGAATAGAAAAAATAATAAATAATAGATGGTTACTTATTATTCCAACTATTTATACGATTATAGCATCTATCTGTTGGAAGTATAGAGATTACATATATAAAATTATACCATTTGATACTAACTTTAAATTCTTTTACATCGAAGACTTAATCATTAAAACAATAATAGGAATTTTACTGTTTTTAATATTATGGTGGATTATAGTTACTATTGGTACTATTAGAACAGGTAAATACGATGATGATTTTGAAGAACAAGGATTTGTTAATAAAAAAGGATTACCACCTGATAGAATAAGTGAGAAAAATAATAGTAAGGAAATAGAACATAGTACAAAATGGGATTTTCTTGCTAGTAATATTCCAATAAACATATGGAAAGATAATATTCTAAAAGTTGAACAAGTGCTTGATGCTTATATCAACTATATGGAATATTCAAAACTTACTAAAAAGCATGTAATTATAAAAGGTGTTCCTACTAAATATTATAAACCTGCTATATTAACTACAAAAGATGATTTTCTATGTGATAGCATAAATGCTGTTTTTGTGGGACAAACAGGTTCAGGCAAAAGCTATGCTATTTTATCGTTTATTGGAAAACTAGCCCTACATAATCCATCTAATACTTGTATTTATCTGTGTGACCCAAAAGGCGATGAACAAAACTTTATGCAATTTGAGGGTAGTCCTCATTATTATCTAGGGATTGAAAAATCTGTTGATGGAATAAATAAATTCTATGATGAATTTGTTTATAGACGTGATAGCAGAGATAAAGAACGTAAGAAACAACTTGCTTATCTTGTAGTAGATGAATATAGTATGCTTTTATCTAATCTTGATGATGCGAGAGCTAAAGAAATTAAACGAAAAATTGGAGAAATGTTACGAGCAGGAAGAAGTCTATCTTGTAGGGTAATCATTGGATTACAAAATGCTTATAGCGAGTTTTTTGACAAATCGCGTGATAATCTAGTTACACGTATTGCACTATCAACCATAAGTAAAGAAGAACAAGGCATGATGTTCTCAAAATATAAGGAAAAAATGATTAAAGAATTTGGTCAGGGAGAGGGTTATATCTACAGAAGTGGTATTGGACTAGAAGAATTATTTGTTGCTAAAATTGAAAATATGGAAGAAGTAAATTCAGCCATAAAAAAATCTTTATCTAATGAATTTGGAAGTTATTAAAATAGTACAAGTTAATTAAACATTTTATTGTATTATTTGAATAAACTTTAAGTAAGGAGGTTGTATGAAAGCTTTTGTAAATCTTCCAGAACTAGAAGAAGATAAAGAAGAACTTGAAAATAGAGTTGCAAACTTTCATGCAACTTTATTGATAGAAAAAATTAAAGGATTAAATATTAGTGATACATCTAAAAAGAAAATCCTAGATTTAATTTTAAAAGATGTTAAAGAAAAATGTACGAGCGACTAACTCATACATTTTTTTAGTTTATTATAACTTGCTCTAGTCATTTGCGATTTACCAGTTTCCCATTTTTTAATAACTGATATATCTTTATCAAGCATTTTAGCTAAATCAATTCGTTTAAGATTATTCTTTTTTCTAAAATCAAGTATAGTTTGAATTGGATTATCTAAAAGAAAAGCTATATAATCATCATTCATAACAATTTTATCTTCAATATCTAATTCTTTTATAATATCTTTAATAAATTTAATATTAACAAGTTTTAATTCTCTATTTTCAAGATGGTCTAGAACACCTCTATCACAGCCAAGTTTTAAGCATAAATCAGTTTGTTTAATATTAGCTAATCTACGATAATATTTAATTTGCTGACCTATGGTACTATTATTATTTATCTGTGGTATCTTCCATTTAGCATGAGTTTTTAAAGTAATTTCAGTTTCTAGCTTGTCCTTTAGTTTATCAAACAGCTTACTAATCGATGCACAACTTTCCAACACGTGAATGTTGCATTATCTATGCATCTAGAAACATATGTAGAAAGTCTTGAGCCTTTTTCTATGCTAAAGCTTTTTACTCCTTTTATTAAACCAATTGTACCTATTGAAATTAGGTCATCTTGGTCAACTTTTGTATTACTATATTTTTTAGCAACATGTGCTACTAACCTTAAGTTTCTTTCAATAAGCATATTTCTTGCTTCTTCATCTCCATTTGCCATTTTTTCAAGGCATATAATTTCTTCTTCTTTGGTAAGTGGTTCTGGGAATAAACTACTTCCGTGATATATAGCCAACTGCAAATACTGCTGTTTTTAGAAATTGTAAAAGTCCTGTTATTCCAATGCTACAAAGTGCTGCTAACATAAATGCACCTCCATTTTCCTATATACAAAAATTATATGTATAAAGAAAATAAAAGTGCATGACCACTAAAAATATTTTTTATTTATAATTTTACTCTTGTTTTTTATATTTTTCATATATTTCAGTTACTCTATTTACACTTAATTCTAAATAAGAAAGAATATCTACAAGTTCATCTACTTCTATTACATCTATACCATCTAGTTTTCTTTTTAATTTTTCTTTTGGCATTTTTATTTGCTCAGCTAATAGCTCATCTGTAATTGCTCTTATTCTCATTTCTTTTTTTATTTCTTCTAAAGTATTTTTATAGTTCATTTTTTATCACCTACTTTTGTGTTTTTTGTTATTATACCACCATCTATTTTAAAAAATTGTCGAAACATGTCGACAATTATATTTTTTTAGTATAAAAATACTTATAAGTTTACTTCTTTATATAATCAATTGCTTCTTCTATTGTATCTACTATTTTATACATATTTTTATCAGATTCATTTATAAAATTTTTTTCATACATTTCATCTAACATCTTAAAAAATTCATTGTAGTAGCCAAATAAATTTACAATTACAATTTTATTATTGTGCTCCCCTGCTCTTTTGGTTTCCATACTTGATAATATTTCATATGTAGTTCCTATTCCTCCTGGCATAAATAGACAAACGTCTGAATTTTTTATTGATTCATCTGTTCTTTCGTTTATTGTATTTGTAACAATTTGAATTTCATCTTTTATATCTTTTGCATATTTTAAATATATTTTTGGAAGTGTTAATATTATTTTAGAATTTTTCTTTTCTTTCATTTTTTTATATAAATTTCCAATCATTCCTCTTAAATCTGCACAGCATACAACATCAAAATTATTTTCTACAATTAAATCAACTAATTTTTCTCCCTCTATTTTATATTTTTCTTCTATATTTTCACTTACTGATCCACCTATAAATATCTTCATTTTTTAAACCCTCTTTACTAAAATTTATTTTATTTTATCACATTTTAATATAATATTTCTACCAATTTGTTCATATTTTTTATTAAAGGAGTTTTAATTAATGAGTTTAATTATAAATTTTTTTAAAGGAATAGCTATTGGTGCTGGTGCAATATTGCCTGGCATTAGTAGTGGTGTTTTATGTGTAATATTTGGAATTTATGAAAAATTGTTAGATAGTGTTTTAAGTTTTTTTAAAAATATTAAGCAAAATGCAAAATTTTTGTTTCCAATTGTTTTAGGTGGAATATTTGGAGTTTTAATATTTAGTAAAATTTTAAATTATCTGTTATATGCATACCCACTTCAAACAAAATCAACATTTGTTGGTCTAATTTTAAGTAGTATTCCAAAGCTTTTAAAAGATGTAAATAATAAACATAAATTTAAGCTTAGATATGCATTTTATTTAATATTTGCATTAACTATTGGAATAATAACGGTTTTACTTGAAAAACATATTGTTGTTAGTTCTTCTTCATATGAATTTAATTATTTTTACCTTATATTATGTGGCTTTTTAATGTCTATTGGTGTAATTGTTCCTGGAGTTAGTAGCACAATTATTTTAATGCTACTTGGTGTTTATAGTGCTTATTTGACATCTGTTTCAAGTGTGTATCTACCAATACTTGTTCCTATGGGCATTGGTTTAATAATTGGTTCTTTAATTTTTATGAAAATTACAAAAGTTTTGCTTAATAAATTTTATGCTCAAACTTTTTATACAATTATAGGTTTTACTCTTGGTTCAATTTTTGTAATTTGGCCAGAATTTACTTTTGACTTAAATGGCATTATATCTTTTTTATGTATGATGGTTGGTCCTATACTTGCAAGTTTTAACTTAAACTAAATTTACTCTTATTTTTAAATTAATAAAGGGACTTTTCACAGCCCCTTTATTATCATAAGATTAAATGGTTTAATTATGTATTTCGCAAAATACAATTAAATCACAAATATTTTTTTTATTTTTTTCTTCTTATTATCCAATCTTTTTCACATTTTATTGGCAATTTTATCATTACTTTTTGCCCTTTCACTCCTGGGCTAATTTCTCCTATTTCTTTTTGTGTATCATAATCCCATAATTTTTCTATTTCAAATGTATATGCATCTATTTTATTTGGTATTATAATTTCTAAAGTATCTCCTACATGTAATTTATTTTTTATTTCTACTATAGACTTTTCTTGTTTATATTCAACTACTTTTGCTCCAAATTCATAGTCTTCATTATATTGTCTTCCTGCATATTCTTGTATATCTTTATTGTTTCTATCATTAAAATAAAATGTTGTAAGTCCTCTTGTTTTTACTTTGTCTAGTTCTTTTAAATATTTTGTATAATCATAATTTTTAGGATTTTTTATATAGTCATCAATTGCATTTCTGTATGCATTTATTACACTTGCTAAGTAGTATTCTGTTTTTAGTCTTCCTTCTATTTTTAAGCTGTCTACCCCCATATCTACTATTTCTGGTATTTCTTTTATTAAGCATAAATCTTTTGAAGAAAATATGCTTGTTCCATACTCATTTGTTTCTATTGGCATAAATTCACCTGGGTTATTTTTTTCTTCTGCATATAAATTATAGCTCCATCTGCAGCTTTGTGCACAATCTCCTAAATTTGCACTCCTACATGCTAAAAAATCACTTAAAAAACATCTTCCAGAAAAAGCAAAACATATTGCTCCATGTATAAATATTTCTACTTCCATGTCTTTGGGCTTGTTTTCCATTATATATTTTAGCTGATTTTTGTTCAGTTCTCTTGCCATTATCATTCTTTTTCCACCATTTTTGTACCAAAAATTGCAGTCATGTAAACTTACAATATTGGCTTGTGTACTTACATTTATTGGAATACTTGGTGCATATTTTTTAAATACCTCCATTATCCCTCCATCTGCTATTATTACACCATCTGGTTTTAGCTCTTCTAATGTTTTTGCCATATTTATTATTTCTTCATATTTTTCATCCCATGCAAATATATTAATTGTTACATATACTTTTTTTCCAATTTTATGAGCATATTTTATCGTGTTTACTAAATCATCATCTTTCATGTCTGCTCTTGTCCTTAATGATAATGATGATGTACCACAATATACTGCATCTGCTCCGTATAAAAATGCTATTTTTGCTTTTTCAAATGACCCAGCTGGTGCTAATAATTCTATTTTTTTCATATTATTACTTCCTTTTATTTATTTTAACGTTTTTTATTATATCACATTATGATATATTTTACAAATACTAAAAAATGTGGTATAATAAAGTATCGGTAAATAACCAATTATAGAAAGGAAGTTTTTTAAATGAACAAAAACATTATACGGATCGTCCAGACAGTAAAAGGTATACTGATGCTTATAGGAGCAGCAGCACTTATCTTGAGTATGGTTTACACCATACGTGGACTTTTTAAGTCCCAAGACACATTAAATGCTGCAGCGAAATCCCAAAGCTCGGCAGCAGACTCAGAACCAAAATCATCTGGTTTTTTGACAAAATCTGATAGTAGTTCGTCAAGTAGTACATCTTCCATTTATCCAATTTCTTATGAAACACCAAATGGAGTTCTTCTTATTAGTGAAGAAGATATTGTTGATGCAGCTTTAGTGGCTGAACATGAAATGGCTGCTAACAGAGATGCATATTCGCAAGGATATGTAGACACTATTCAGCGGTATGTTGCAAGCACAATATTCAACCGTGCAGCATACTTACAAATCTCTGTAAAAGAGGCAATTACTCAGGAGGGGCAGTATCTTGATCTTTATTCATTGGATTACTACCCTCCTGAAAGGACACTAAACAATGTTCTTTCAGTAGCAAAAGGAGAATTTAATTCCAATGGTGCTGTAATCGAAATGAGCTTTATATCCACAAATGATATATCTGAAGCTCAGGAAATTATGGAAGAACAGATTGGTTCTCCTGTAATTCCGGTAAAAGCAATTAAAATGGCAGATGGCAGACTATGGATGACAGCTGCAATAAACAATACTTTTATGGAATAATCCTTAACCCCCACCATGTTTTTGGTGGGGGTATTTCTTTTTATTTTTCTTCTTTTAAATTTTTTCTTCTTAATTGTCCACATGCAGCATCTATATCTGAACCAAGTTCCCTTCTAATTGTTGCAACAATTCCATGATCATTTAAATAATCTCTAAATTTAATAATATTTTCATTTGAACTTTTTGTATATTCTCCATTTTCTATTTTATTTATTGGAATTAAATTTACATGACATAACATACCTTTTAATAATTTTACAAGTCTTTTTGCATCTTCCAAATTATCATTATTATCTTTTGCTAAAGCATATTCAAAAGATATTCTTCTATTTGTTACCTTTATATAATCTTTACATGCTTGTATTAATTCTTCAATATTGTAGGCATTGTTTACAGGCATCATACTACTACGTTTTTCATTTGTTGTTGCATGAAGTGATATTGATAATGTACATTGTGTATTTTTCTCTGCTAGTTTGTATATCATTGGAACTAAACCACTTGTAGAAATACTTATATGTCTTGCACCAATATTTAATCCCTTTGGATTATTTATAATTTTTACAGCATTTATTACATTATCAAAATTATCTAGTGGTTCTCCTATTCCCATAAATACAATATTAGAAATTCTTATGTTTTCATCTTGTTCTACTGCTAAAATTTGTTCCACTATTTCTCCACTAGTTAAACTTCTTACAAATTTAATTCCTGTTGAAGCACAAAATTTGCAGCCCATTTTACACCCTATTTGTGAAGATACACAAATGCTATAACCATGATGATAACTCATTAAAACTGTTTCTATTGCATTACCATCTAATACATCAAATAAATATTTTTTTGTTCCATCTGATGATTCTTGTTTTTTTAATATTTTAAAATTACATATAGTATAATTTTCTTTTAGTTTTTCTCTTAATTCCAAAGACAAATTTGTCATATCATCAAAACTTTTTACTTTATCTTGATACAACCATTTAAAAATTTGCTCTGCTCTAAAAGGTTTTTCTCCTATGCTTTTTAGCTCTTCTTTTAATTCTTCTAAATTATAATCTTTTATATTTTTCATTTTTCCATTCCTTTTCTATATATGAAATTTTCTTACAATTACTTCTTTTATATCTTTTGCACTTAGACTTAAACTTAATATTAAATTCACTCCAGATATTGTGGTTGCAATAATACTTAATGTTTTATCTTGTACCAGATTTTCATATACCAAAAATATTGGTATTGTACTTACTATAACAATTAACAACTGATACACCGCATATTTTATATATTTTTTGCGACTTATTATTGTTAATATTAACATTGTTATATTTGCAATTATTATTATTATTGGAATTGATAAATTTACAGACCATGCTTTAAAACCTGTTTTATAATCTATATATACTGTTAAAAGCGATATTGCAATTGTTTGTATTAAAACATGTCCTGCAATATTTATGTTTTTATTTATCGAATATAAAACAGTTACCCAAATATATATAATTCCAGCATTGCAAAGCCCTGCCCAATGAATATTTGGAGTTGTCATTCTATTTAAAAATACTAAAAATATTCCTAAAAAAACTGATATTATTATTGATATTTTTATAATCAAGTCCATATTTTTTGCATTAATTTTTTGTGGATATAGCATCTAAAACACCATTACTTTCTATTCTTACTTTTATTCCATTTTGGGTTAAAAACTCAAAAAATCTTTTTTCTATACTATTGTCCTGTAAAATTGATGTAAATGTAAATACAATATCATTTTCATATGTACATGCTGAACATTTTATTTTTTCTACAGGCTCTGGCGCAATTAACATGAAAAAGTCTTCTATATATTTTTGGTATTTACCTATTATACCAATTCTACCAATATTTGAAAATGTTATTGTTGTATATTTTCTAATTTCAATGTAACTAAGTCTTACCAATATTTTTTTTAGTGATAATGGTATAACCCTTACAAATGGATTGTTTCCAAGTTTTACGTTTGCTGACATTGTTTTTATTATTTCTTCTTGTGTTAATCTTTTTTTGAAATCTTCTTTTACAAATTTTAAAATTTTATCAAATGTTGTTAAATTATCTTTTTGTATTTGTGCTTCTAATGTGATATATGAAAAAAAATTTGATATTGTTTTTGATTGGAAATATTTTTTTAAGTTTACTGGTATACATAGTTTTATTGGTTTTTTTCCATTATTTTTTTTATAATTTTCTTCATATATTGAATAAATTAGTACTGCACTTAAATATTGTGTTACTGTACAATTGTTTTTTTTGCATTTTTCCTTTAAATCATTTGAATCTATTATTTCGTGTATTGCTGAAACTGCTCCTAATTTTATTTTTTCTCCTTTTAATATATATGCTTTTTTTGATGATGCATTTGTTTTTGCTTTTTTATCATAATTTTTTATATAGCTATCTTCTGAATTATATTCTATTTTTCTACTTG
>ULXN01036300.1_pt1 | contig 11803 bp, 8 predicted proteins | sample 1961311 | NCBI WGS metagenome assembly ULXN01 (sample SAMEA4835839, study PRJEB28245) | human gut metagenome | biome: gut microbiome; material: fecal sample | place: Denmark | collected 2008 | reverse complement strand
TTCATACCTGAGGAAAAGGAGCATACGACCGATGATTGATACAAAGAAAGAGCAGGAACGGAACGAGCTGCACCGTGCGATATGAAAGAAATAATGCGCCGGAATCTCATCACAGTGCGAAAGGAAACGAAGAAATATGGACAATCAGGTGCATAATCAAATAGTTAGTTTTATATGGGGCATCGCAGACGACTGCCTGCGAGATGTGTATGTGCGCGGCAAGTACCGTGATGTGATCCTGCCGATGACTGTCATCCGGCGTTTGGATGCTCTTTTGGAGGACAGTAAAGAGGCTGTCCTGAATATGAAGAAAAAGTTGGATGCGGCAGGTATCGATAACCAGTGGCCTGCGCTGTGCAATGTAGCAGGACAGGCTTTTTGCAATGCGTCGCCGTTCCGTCTGCGTGACCTTACCAGCCGTGCGAAAAAGCAGACCTTAAAAACGGATTTTGAAGCATATCTTGACGGCTTCTCTCCGAATGTGCAGGAGATTCTGGAGAAGTTCAAGTTCCGTAATCAGATCGATACCATGATCGAGGCAGACATTCTCGGCGCAGTTATTGAAAAATTTATATCTTCGGACATTAACCTCAGTCCGAACCCGGTGTATAAGGACAAAGAAAAGACAATTCTCAAGCATCCGGGTCTGGACAACCACGGCATGGGTACGATTTTTGAGGAACTGATTCGTAAGTTCAACGAGGAAAACAACGAGGAAGCTGGCGAACACTGGACGCCCCGCGATGTTGTTGAATTGATGGCAGACCTTATCTTTATGCCGATTGCCGATCAGATCAAGGATGCTACTTACTCCTGCTATGATGGGGCCTGCGGAACGGGTGGTATGCTCACCGTTGCACAGGATCGGCTTATGACACTGGCGGCATGGCGCGGCAAAAATGTTTCTATCCACCTTTTTGGGCAGGAGATCAACCCGGAAACCTATGCCATTTGCAAGGCGGATATGCTGCTCAAGGGTGACGGCGACCAGGCAGAACATATCAGCTACGGCTCAACGCTGTCTTTGGACGGCAATGCTACACGGCAGTTTGACTTTATGCTCTCGAATCCGCCGTACGGAAAGAGCTGGAAAACCGATGCAGAAAAGATGGGTGGCAAGAAGGAAATCCTCGACAGCCGTTTCAATGCTTATCTGGACGGCGGTGAGCAGCTTACAATGATCCCGCGCACGAGTGACGGTCAGCTTCTTTTCCTGCTGAACAATGTGTCGAAGATGAAGAAAGATACGCCCCTCGGCAGCCGCATTGCAGAGGTACATAACGGTTCGTCCATCTTCACGGGCGATGCGGGAAGCGGCGAGAGTAATGCCCGACGTTATATGATCGAGAACGATTTGGTGGAGGCCATTATCGCCGTGCCGGAGAATATGTTCTACAATACGGGCATCGGCACATTCATTTGGGTGCTTTCCAATAAGAAGGAGGATCGCCGCAAGGGTAAAATTCAGCTCATCGACGCAACGGCAATGAAGTCGGCACTGCGTAAGAACATGGGCAAGAAAAACTGCGAATTTACCGAAGAAATCCGCAAGGAGATCGTTCGCATGTTCCTTGCAATGGAGGAAAGCGAAGTCAGCATGATACTGAACAACGAGGACTTCGGCTATTGGAGTGTGACGGTGGAGCGGCCGCTGCGTTTGCGCGTGTATCCTGACAGAGCAATTCCGGCGGATACATTCAAGAAGTCGGATGAATACGACAGCGTGATCGCAGCTATTGAAAAAGCTGCGAAAACCGCACCGTTGGATGATTGGACCGCTTTTGCCAAGGCTACCAAGCTGAAAGCCGCCGCGTTGAAAAAGGTACGCCCCTTTATCACGGAGAAAGATCCGACTGCACAGCCCATCGAGGGCGAGCCGGATGTTGACCTGCGCGACACGGAGAACATACCGTTCACCTATGAGGGCGGCATTGATGCGTATCTGGAAAATGAAGTGCATCCTTATGCAGAAGATGCTTGGTTTGATATGAAAACTCTTAAAACAGGGTATGAACTTTCGTTTCTTAAATACTTCTATCATGCTACAAGCATGAGAACAATGGATGAAATTATTAATGAATTGGAGCTTATTGAAAAAGAAACAGATGGACAAATATCCAGGATAGTCGGAGGATTAAAAGCATGATCTTGAACAATAACAATCCAAGTGACAAGCGCACATATCCTTCGAGATGGCCACTTGTTCGTGGAAAAAACCTGTTTCAGTCAATTGATGTTCGCTCAACATATGGTTCAGAAGAGTTGCTTACCGTGTCACACATAACGGGAATAACTCCACGGAAAAACAAGAGTGTCACCATGTTTATGGCAGAATCCTTAGTTGGATATAAAAAAGTTGCCCCGGATGATATTGCCGCAAATACTATGTGGATGTGGCAAGGAGCAATAGGCGTGTCCAAATATGACGGAGTTATCAGCCCATCATACAATGTGTACCGCCAAAAAGGAAATTTTTATGACTCCTCGTTTCTTGACTATTTTTTAAGAGAAAAAAGTCTTGTGGATGTTTATCATTCCCTTTCAACAGGAATCCGTCCATCTCGGCTGAGATTATATCCAGAACAACTTTTTTCGATTGATTTTCCTGTTCCTTCTATTGATGAACAGATTCAGATTGTCAGATATATTGAATGGAAACGCTCTGATATCAATAAGACTATTAAGTCTATTCGTAGGCAGATATCGTTATTACAGGAAGCAAAACAGTTATTGTTGCTTCATGCAATTACAAAAGGCGTAAAAGAAGTAAGCGAGTTAAAAAACTCAGGCGAAGTTACAATTGGTGATATTCCATCGACATGGGATTGTTGTCAGTTAAAATATGTGGCAAGGCTATACAACGGAAACAGTATTAGTGATTCCGAAAAGGACAACTATACAGCTAAAACAGATTTACCGTATATAGCAACGAAAGATGTCGATTTGGCATCTTGCACTGCAAATTACGATAATGGACTGTATGTAAATGAAAATTCTGGATTCAAAATTGCCCCAGCCGGATGCACACTTGTTTGCATTGAAGGAGGAAGTGCGGGAAAAAAGAAAGCGTTTATAGATCGCAGAGTTGCATTTGTAAACAAGCTATGCGCTTTTGTTCCCACAGAGGTGAGTAATAAATACTTGTTTTATTATCTCTGCTCACCTGTTTTTATGCTTCAGTTTGGGAGAAATATTACGGGTTTAATTGGCGGAGTATCAATCAGCACTATAAAAAGGCTTCTGATACCAGTTCCGAGCAAAGAAGAACAGAAGGATATAGTGGAGTATCTTGACTCTGAATGCAGCAAGATTGACAAGCAAATATCCGACTTGAATAGACAGATTGAGCTTTTGAGAGAAATAAACAACAGGATTATCTCAGATGTCATATCCGGCAAGATCGATGTCCGTGGCATCGAAATTCCCGAATACGAATTTGTGGATGAAGATGCCGATGCGGATAATGAGGACGATGGTGAAGAAGATACTGAAGAACAGGAGGATTAAACATGGCTGTTGCTAAACAAAACGGAGATGTTATTCCTTTTGTAAAGCAGAAGGATTACATTATGGTCAATAATGATCTCGGCGGTGGTTCGTTCGGAAAGACGGTCTTACTCCAAGATCCGTTTATAGACGAACTGTTTGTCGCAAAAAAATATGAACCAGAGTACGATGGAATTAAGGAGCAATTCTATAAGAATTTTCTTGATGAAATCAAGATTCTCTACAAACTCAACCATAGAAACATTGTCCGTATCTATAACTATTACGCTTATGAAAATATTTATACGGGCTATATCCTTATGGAGTACATTGACGGGAAAAACATAGGGGACTTTATCAGTGATTACTTTGCCCCGTTTGCAGAAACCACTTTGGATGATGTTTTTCTGCAGCTTATCGATGCGTTTTGCTACATAGAAGCGCACGGAATCATTCACCGGGATATTCGTGAAGGTAACATTCTTATAGATAAGAGTGGAACGGTGAAAGTAATTGATTTTGGCATTGGAAAGATTGCTTCCAAGGTAGATGGCGGCGACGCTGACAGCCTTGTTGCAGATATTAATCGTGCTGCATCTGACACTTTGCCGCAGGAATATTATGATGGTATCTATACCAGCCTTACTGATATGTTCTATCTGGCAGAACTGTTTGGTCGGTTAATCGATAACGCAGGAAGCTGTGATCGGACAGATTTTTCTTACAACGACATTTTGAATAAAATGATGGAGAAAAAGCCTGAAAATCGTTTTGAAAGTTTTGCTGCTATACGAGAGGCCATAGGAAAGCACGATTTCCTTCATATGCAAATATCTGATGAGGACAGGGAAATCTATCAGGAGTTTACTAATTTAATTTATAAGTCTCTAACATCTTATATGTCGGAACCCCGATTCAATACTGACTGTGCGATTTTTATTTCCAGATTGGAAAAAGCACTTACTACTAATCTGTTTGAAACGATGATCCAAAAGAATGCCGATGTAATTGGCAGTGTTGTTGACTGTGGTTACCGTTATAACAATAGAGTGAATATTCCAAATGAGACTGTCAGGAATTTTTTGGACTGGTTCCGAGCATCGACACCACAATCTCAGGCTCTTGTACTAAACAACTTTATTGCTAAAATTTCAGATATTGAGGTTATAGAACCTGATACCGAATTGCCGTTCTGATTTTATCGGAGAGGAGGAAATGTATGTTTACAAACACAAAGGAAAGCGGACTTGAAACGCTTATCGTAAAATGGCTTGTTGAGCACAACGGCTATGAAGAAGGCTCCAACGCCGATTACAATAAAGAGTACGCCATAGATGAGACGCGTCTGTTCCGCTTTCTGCAAGATACACAGCCGGAGCAAATGGACAAGCTGGGCGTGTTTAAGTCTGAGCAGAAAAAACGCCAATTTCTGAACCGACTGCAGGGCGAAATCGCAAAGCGCGGCATCATTGATGTGCTGCGTAACGGCATCAAGGTTTATCCGGTCGATCTCATCATGTTTTATCTAACGCCGACCGAGAACAATGCCAAGGCACGGGAGATGTTTGAAAAGAACATTTTCAGCGTCACCCGACAACTCCGCTATTCACAGGATGCAGCCAAACTGGCACTGGATCTGTGCGTATTTATCAATGGCCTCCCGGTTATTACATTTGAACTAAAGAATCAGATCACAAAGCAAAATGTTGATGATGCCGTTCAGCAGTACAAGGATGACCGTGATTCCAGAGAGATGCTTTTTCAGTTCAAGCGCTGCATGGTGCATTTTGCCGTAGACGATGCCCGCGTCAAGTTCTGCACGAAGCTTGCAGGGAAAGACAGTTGGTTTTTGCCCTTTGACAAGGGATATAATGATGGAGCAGGCAACCCGCCTAATCCAGACGGTCTTATGACCGATTATCTTTGGAAGGATATTCTCACCAAGGAAAAACTGACGCTGATTATAGAAAACTACGCGCAGGTCGTTGTTGAGGTAGATGAGGATACCAAGAAGAAAAAGGAAAAGCAGATTTTCCCCCGCTACCATCAGCTCGATGTTGTAACGAAGCTGCTTGCCGATGTGAAAACAAATGGTGTCGGAAAAAAGTATCTTATTCAGCACAGCGCAGGTAGCGGCAAATCCAACTCTATCGCTTGGCTTGCTCATCAACTGATTGGGCTTGAACAGGACGGTCGTCCGATGCTGGATTCCGTTATCGTAGTCACTGACCGCCGGATCCTCGATAAGCAAATTCGGGATACGATCAAGCAGTTTATGCAGGTCGGCAACACGGTCGCATGGGCAGAACACTCCGGCGATCTCACGAAAGCCATTACCGATGGAAAGCGTATTATCGTGACCACGATTGAGAAGTTCCCGTACATCGTTCCGCAGATTGGAGTGGAACACAAGGATAACCATTTCGCCATTATCATCGATGAGGCTCATTCCGGACAGAGCGGAAGAAACTCTGCGCAGATGAACCTTGCACTTTCAGGGCTTGCTTCTGATGACGAGATGGATAACGAGGATAAGATCAACGCCATGATGGAAGGGCGTAAACTGCTGAACAATGCCAGCTACTTTGCGTTTACCGCAACCCCGAAGAATAAAACGCTGGAAACCTTCGGCGTTCCGTATCAGGACGGCGACGATATCAAGCACAGACCTTTCCATGTTTATACGATGAAACAGGCAATCCAAGAAGGGTTCATTCTGGATGTGCTGCAATACTATACGCCTATCGACAGCTTCTATAAGCTGATGAAGACCGTCGAGGATGACCCGATGTTCGATAAGAAGCGGGCGCAGAAGAAGCTGCGCAGCTTTGTGGAAAGCGACAGCTATACCATTGCCAAGAAAGCGGCTATGATGGTAGATCATTTTCACGAACAAGTCATTGCCAAAGGAAAAATAGGCGGGCAAGCTCGCGCTATGGTTGTGACCTCCAGCATCCCCCGCTGTATCGAATATTATTACGCCATCAATAAATGCCTTGCGGACAGGCGCAGTCCGTATAAGACAATCATCGCCTTTTCCGGCGAGAACAAGTATCAAGGGCAGGACCCGCCGCTCACATCTGCCGGATTGAACGGCTTCCCGGACGCTAAGATACCGAAGGAGTTCAAAAAAGACCCGTATCGCATTCTCATCGTTGCGGATATGTTCCAGACGGGCTTTGATGAGCCGCTGCTCCACACCATGTATGTGGACAAAATGCTCTATGACATCAAGGCGGTACAGACGCTCTCCCGCTTGAACCGCTGCTGCCCGAAAAAGTACGATACCTTCGTCTTGGACTTTGCCAATAAGCCGGAGATAATTCAGGAATCATTTTCCCGCTACTACCGTACCACGATTCTGTCCGGCGAAACCGATCCGAACAAGCTGTACGACCTTGTTGCAACAATGGAGGAATACCAGGTGTTCTCCAACGAAGATGTCGAGCGGCTGGTCAATTTGTACCTGGATGGAGCGGATCGCGACAAACTTGATCCCACATTAGATGCCTGTACTGCCGTTTACAAGCAGCTTGACACGGATGATCAGATTAAGTTCAAGAGCGCTGCCAAGGCGTTTGTGCGTACCTATGGCTTCCTCGGAGCGATTTTGCCGTATGGTAATGCAGACTGGGAACGGCTATCCATCTTTCTTAATTTGCTGATACCAAAGCTGCCGTCTCCGCGCGAGGACGATCTTTCGCAGGGGATTCTTGAAACGATTGACCTCGAAAGTTACCGCAACGAGGCGCGCGAGGTCATGTCCATTCGCCTGGAAGATGCCGATACGGAGGTGGCTCCCGTACCGGCGGGAAAGGTCGGGCACATCGTTGAACCGGAAATGGATCTGTTGTCTGTCATTCTTTCCAATTTCAATGACATGTTTGGTAACATCAATTGGAATGATGCGGATAACGTGCGGAGGCAGATCCTTGAGATACCGGCCATGGTGTCTAAGGACGAAAAATACCAGAATGCCATGAAAAACTCTGATGAGCAGAGTGCACGCTTGGAAAGCGAACGTGCTCTGCAGCAGGTCATCTTTTCGATTATGGCGGACAATATGGAGCTGTTCAAGCAGTTTCAGGACAATCCATCATTTAAGAAATGGCTGTCCGACCTTGTATTTAATTTGACCTACAACAAGGACGGAAAGCCGTACGAAATACCCGTGCAAAATAGAAAAAACTGACATAAAAACATGTAGCCTGACGGAAAGTATCAGAGAAGAAAGAGACGGAGGTATTGCTCATGAACGATAACAATGTGATGATTTACCAAGATGAGAACGGAATCACGAAGGTTTCTGTCCGTTTCTCCGATGAAGATATCTGGGTCACACAGCAGCAGCTTGCTGAGGTCTATGACACCACACAGCAGAACATCAGCCAGCATATTGACGGCATATACAAGGATGGTGAGCTTGCGCCGGAGGCAACTAACAAGAAATTCTTGTTGGTTCGCACCGAGGGCAACCGGCAGGTAAGGCGAAACATCGACCACTACAATCTGGATATGATTATCGCTATCGGATACCGCGTGCAGTCGCAGATTGCGACCCGCTTCCGTCGATGGGCAACAGAAAGGCTGCATGAGTATATTCAAAAAGGCTTCACAATGGACGATGACCGCTTGAAGCAGGGCGGCTCCCGCTATTTCCGGGAGCTGTTGCAGCGTATCCGGGATATTCGTTCCTCTGAACGCAATTTTTATCAGCAGGTGACGGACATCTATGCAACAGCGACAGACTACGATCCGAGATCGGATTTGACGAGAGCTTTCTTTGCTACCGTGCAAAACAAACTCCATTACGCTGTTCATGAGCACACAGCAGCCGAGGTTATCTATGATCGGGTGGACAGTGAAAAGCCGCTGGTGGGTATGACCAATTTCAAGGGCGACTACGTCACCAAAGATGATGTGAAAATTGCGAAAAACTATCTCTCTGAAATAGAACTGCAGCGACTCAATCTTCTTGTCGCACAATTTCTCGATTTTGCGGAATTGCAGGCTTTGGAGCAGATACCTATGACTATGCAGAACTGGATTGACGCTCTTGATAATCAGATTGTGTCGAATAGAAGAAAGCTTTTGGAGGGAAAGGGGCGAGTTTCTCACAAGCAGGCTGTTGAAAAAGCCGAGAAGGAATTTGAAATCTACCGTGCAAGAGAGATGAAGCAACTTGAAAGTGATTTTGACCGTGCCGTAAAATTGCTACAACAGCAGTATGAGAAAAACAACGGCAGCAGCGATGATGACTGATAGATTCTACCTGTATACATTGCACTCTTAAGGTGTTTTCCTTCACCGATAGAAATTCAAAAATAGAAAGGGGGATTAAATATGGCAAAGTCTATTCCTGCTATAATTACGCCGGAAGTGCTGGCCTGGGCGCGGAACCTTGACGGCATTACTATTGATGACATTGCCGCGAAGCTGCATACGGCACCTGAAAAGATACTGTCATGGGAGCAGGGAACTTCGTACCCGACAGTAACTCAAGCAAAAAATTTGGCGAAACAGTATAGGGTTCCATTCGTATATTTCTATTTGCCGGACACGCCGAAAAAGCTAAAACGCCTTGAAAAAACTGACTACAGGACATTCGGAAATAATGGAAACAGCATCATAACTTCTCGCGAGCTCCGTTGGTTTCTCCGTGATATAGAGGATCGCCGCGATGCAGTATTGTCTCTTTATGAGGAAGAAAAAAGAGAGCCTCTTCCTTTTCCAATAAAGCTAAGTGCTGGAGCAGATATGGAGGAAATAGCGGCAGCTATACGAAACCTATTAGAACTGACGGAAGATATCCAATGCAAGTTCAGAAAGCCAGAAGTCGCTCTATCTCATTGCATTCGAGTTCTTGAAAAGTGGGATGTTCTTATTTTTCAAGCAACAAAAATCGCCCCGTCTGAAATGCGTGGCTTGTCGATCGCATACGAGAGAATGCCAATTATTGCTTTGAATCGAAAAGATGAACCATCTGCGAGACTATTCACGCTCTGCCATGAGTTAGTTCATATTGTTACCCGTACATCTGGAATTTGTAACGATGTTAACGAAAACAGTGTTTCTCAGAATGTAATAGAAATGAAGTGTAATCAAATTGCCGGCAAGATTCTCGTTCCTCTGAACGAACTATCTTCTCATCCAACCATAGGTAAAATACGGAAATACGGTTTTGACGATAGCTACGTTTATCAAGTATCCAGAGATTTTGCTGTAAGCAAAGAAGTTATTCTTCACGCTTTATGGGAGATGAAGATCATCACGAGGGAAAACTACTTTGATATATTGGCTCGCTATATTGATGAATACAAATCCTATAAAGCAAAGAAGAAGGGAGGCTTTCTCCCGCCTGCTACGGATACTGGGACACAGGTAGGTAAACTGTATGCACGAACAATTCTAAATGCGTATTACACGGATAAAATTTCAGCTCGTGATGCATCTGGATATCTTCTGAATCTGAAAACGAAGAACTTTGAAAAGCTGGAAAGGTGGTGTTTCTAATGGCTGCAAAATACGTATTTGATTCTAATATTTTTATTGGACTGGAACGACGTCAGCCAAGAGATGTATACCCTTCCGTCTGGAAAAAGATCGATGAACTTATGGAGGATGGAACGATAATTTCAAGCGCTGAAGTCTTCGATGAATTATCTTTGGGTGATGATACTCTTTCAACTTGGGCTAAAAGTCGAAAGGAGAGCTTTCTGCCCTCGGAAATCTCTTTACAAGAACGAGTACGCAAAATATTAGCAGAAGATCGCGGTCTTGTAGAAGGCGGAAAGAAAAGGAATAATGCCGATCCATTTGTGATTGCGTTAGCGCAAGAGAAATCTTGTGTTGTCGTGACGGAAGAAGCGAGAAGCAATAATCCAAGCACAGCTCCCAAGATACCAGATATATGTGAAAAATACGGAGTGCAACACATCAATTTTGTGGGATTTATGAGGGAAATGAAGCTCACCTTTTGATAGAACACATTCTATACATAGGCGATCAACCGTAAAAAGTTGGTCGCTTTTGTTTTGCCCATTATCAGAAAGGAGAAGTTGCCTATGAGCGAAAAACTTGAAAAGCTGAAACACGAACAGTATGTTGCAGAGAAGAAACTGACCGCAGCTAAGCACAAGGAGAAGCGATTGCAGAGCGAGCTGAAACGGCTGACCAGAAGCGAGAGAACCCATCGGCTTTGCACCCGTGCCGGAATGTTGGAGACCTTTTTGAAAGAGCCGACCGTTCTGACCGATGAGGATGTGATGGAGCTGCTGACCTTCATCTTCCAGAGCGAAGCGGTTCAAAAGAAGCTGAATCTGCTGATTGAGAGCCGGAGAGAAACGCAGGAAGCGGACGAGGGCGAAAACCCTTGACGGAGACAAGGGCGCAATTATACACCACCTAAAGATGGTGATTGCGTTCTGCCGAAAGCCCATTGCATGGAGCTTGATGATTTCCGCAAAAGTCCCTTGCTCCATTCATCCAGAGAAAGCTACACTTCCCCTGCGCTGGTTTTGCCAGCTACCCTATGCAGATGCTGTGCATCTGCTGTGGACATTGCCGCCGAGAAACGATTGCAAGCAATCATTCCCCGACAACAAGTGAATATCCCCCGCCCGACCGTACTGAAAAGTATCGGTCTTTTTTTGTACCATCGAAAGGAGGTTCAAACCAAAATGCCAGTACCACATTTGGAAATCCGCATCGTCCAGCGGAGCAAGGGCAGCTCTGCCGTTGCCGGAGCTGCCTACCAAGCCGGAGAAAAACTGTTCTCCGAGTACGACCAGAAAATGAAAAACTATCTTTACAAGAAAGAGGTGGTTTACACAGAGGTCATGTTGCCCACCAATGCCCCACCCGGATATGCTGACCGAGCAACACTTTGGAACGCAGCCGAGGAAGTAGAGAAGCAATGGAACTCCCAGCTTGCAAGGCGATTTGTGGTTGCCCTGCCGAGAGAAGCCCCGACCGCAATGTATCCGCAGATGATGCAGGAATACTGCCAAGAGCATTTTGTGTCCAAGGGAATGTGCTGTGACTTTGCAATCCATGACCCCGATCCTCCCAGACACAATCCTCATTGCCATATCATGCTGACCATGAGAGCCATTGACGAAAACGGAAAGTGGCTGCCCAAGAGCCGTAAGGTTTATGACCTTGACGAGAACGGAGAGCGAATCAGGCTGCCCTCCGGCAGATGGAAAAGCCACAAGGAGGATACCGCTGACTGGAACGAGCAGTACCACGCCGAGGAATGGCGGCACGGCTGGGAGATTGTGCAGAACCGTTATCTTGAAATGTCGGGAAGCCCCGA
>ULXN01063586.1_pt1 | contig 11817 bp, 8 predicted proteins | sample 1961311 | NCBI WGS metagenome assembly ULXN01 (sample SAMEA4835839, study PRJEB28245) | human gut metagenome | biome: gut microbiome; material: fecal sample | place: Denmark | collected 2008 | reverse complement strand
TTTGATTATGCGGGAACACAGGCTTGTCTTGCTATCAAAGAAGAAGGATATGAAGTAGTTTTAATTAATTCAAATCCTGCCACTATTATGACTGATTATGCCATAGCTGATAAAGTATATATGGAACCTTTAAATTTAGAATTTGTTTCAAGAGTAATTAGAATGGAAAGGCCTGATGGTATTGTTTGTACACTTGGTGGGCAAACGGCTTTAAATTTGGCAGTTCAATTGGCGGAAAAAGGAATTTTAGAAGAATGTCAAACTGAAATTTTAGGCACAGACTTTGCTTCAATCAAACAAGCAGAAGATCGCGAATTATTTAAAGAATTGTGTCAACAAATTGAAGAACCCATTTTAGAAAGTAAAACAGTCTCAAAACTTGAGGATGTTTTAGGTGTTGCAAATGATATAGGTTATCCCATTATTGTAAGACCAGCTTTTACTCTTGGTGGTACTGGCGGTGGTTTTGCTAATTCGGATGAAGAGGTCTTGTCACTAGCCAAACATGCTTTAGAATTATCACCGGTGAATCAAATTTTAATTGAAAAATCAATCAAAGGGTATAAAGAAATTGAATACGAAGTGATGAGAGATGCCAACGATACTGCCATTGCTATATGCAATATGGAAAATATTGATCCAGTCGGGATTCATACTGGTGATTCAATGGTAGTATGTCCAACACAAACTCTAACCAATAAAGAATGTCAGATGTTGAGAAATGCAGCTTTGAAAATTGTTAGAGCACTAAACATTAAAGGGGGTTGCAATGTTCAATTTGCTCTTGATCCCCATTCGTTTACTTATTATGTAATTGAGGTGAATCCTAGAGTATCTAGATCATCAGCTCTTGCATCTAAAGCATCAGGATATCCGATTGCAAGAGTCAGTGCCAAAATTGCTATTGGACTAAATTTAGATGAAATTAGAATTGCGAATACAATTGCCGCTTTTGAACCTGCTTTGGATTATGTTGTTACTAAGATTGCAAGATTTCCTTTTGATAAATTTGTAACAGCCAATAAAACTTTATCAACGCAAATGAAAGCAACTGGCGAAGTGATGAGTATTGGAAGAACGTTTGAAGAAAGTTTTTTGAAAGCAATTCGATCACTAGAAATAGGGGTGGATCATATTTATCTTGAAAAGTTTGACAATCTTGATGCTACTTTTCTTAAAAATTATATTGTAGAAGCAACAGATGAAAGAATTTTTGCTATTGCGGAATTATTGAGAAGAAATGTAACAATTGATGAAATATATCAGTTAACAAAAATTGATAAATACTTTTTATATAGGATAAGAAGTATTATTGAATTAGAAAATCAACTGAAAAAAAATTGTCATCTTGATAATATAAAAAAGGCTAAAAGAAAAGGGTTTAGTGATAGCTATTTAGGCAAACTTTTGGGGATGAATGAATGTGAATTTTATAAATATCGTTTCAAGCATCATATTTTTCCTGTTTATAAAATGATAGATACTTGTGCAGGAGAATTTGCTAGCTATATTCCTTATTTTTATTCAAGTTATGAAGAGGAAAATGAATCGATTGTTAGTGATAAACCCAAAATTATTGTTTTAGGTTCGGGTCCAATTCGAATTGGACAAGGAGTTGAATTTGATTATTCAACTGTTCATGCTATTTGGGCCATCAAGGAGATGGGCTATGAAGCAATTGTAATCAATAATAATCCTGAAACGGTATCAACAGATTATTTAATTACAGATAAATTATATTTTGAACCTTTAACAATTGAAGATGTAATGAATATTGTGCATCTTGAAAAACCCATTGGTGTTATTGTGGAATTAGGAGGACAAACTGCCATTAATCTTTGTGAAAGATTAGATGCTTTAGAAGTACCTATTATTGGAACTGGAAAAGATGCTATTGCTAGGGCTGAGAATCGCGAACTATTTGAAGAACTTTTAAAAAAGTTGAATATCTTACGTCCGGCCGGAAAAACTGTGCTTTCTTTAACCGAAGGATTAGAGGTTGCTCAAACGCTTGGTTATCCTGTTTTGGTTAGACCTTCATATGTTTTAGGAGGAAGGGCTATGCAAGTTGTTTATAATGATAAAAGTCTTAAAAAATATTTGCATAATGCTTTTTTGGCATCATATAAACAGCCGGTTTTAATTGATAAATATATTATAGGAAAAGAATGTGAGATTGATGCCGTTTGTGATGGTAATGATGTGGTGATTCCTGGTGTAATGGAATTAGTGGAAGGAACGGGCATTCATTCAGGTGATTCTATTAGTGTTTACCCACCTATGACTTTAAGTTCAAAAGTAATAGATAAAATGGTCGAGTATACAATTCAATTAGGAAAAGCGATTGGTATTATTGGTTTATATAATATTCAATTTATTGTTGATAGTAAAGAAGAGGTTTATATTATTGAAGTGAATCCGAGAAGTAGCAGAACAATTCCTTTCATTTCCAAAGCTACTAAAGTAAATCTCGCCAATCTGGCTACAAAAGTAATCTTGGGTAAATCGCTTAAAGATTTAGGCTATCAAACAGGCTTATTACCGAGGCGAAATAAATATTATGTAAAAGCACCAACCTTTAGTTTTAGTAAACTTTCGGGAATGGATTTGGTATTATCTCCTGAAATGAAATCAACGGGTGAGGCTATTGGGTATGATCATTTTCTAAATAAAGCTTTATATAAAGCTTTGATTGCATCAAATATGAGGGTTGTAAATTATGGTACAATTTTTGTAACTTTGTCTGATATGACGAAAGAGGAGGCATTGCCTTTGATTAAAAGATTTTATGATTTAGGATTTAATATTGAAGCAACAAGTGGAACTGGTAAATTTTTAAAAGAACACGGAATTAGAACTAGGATTAAGAAAAAGTTAAATCAAGGTAGCACGGAAATTCTTGATTCTCTTCGTAAAGGACATATTGCTTATGTGATTAATACACCTGGTATTGATGAAACAATTCATACTGATGGATATTTGATTAGGAGAGTTGCCATTGAAAATAATGTTCCTCTCTTCACTTCTTTATATACAGTTGGAGCTTTACTCAATGTGTTAGATGAAATTACAATGAAAGTAGGAATGATTTAATGTGTAGAATTGTCGCAAAAGAATTTATCACTAAAGATGTGGTCAAACTCACATTTGAAAGTAAAAACATAGCTCAATTGGCTCTTCCTGGACAATTTGTGAACATATCAACCTCAGATGATACGATGCTTTTAAAAAGACCTATATCCATCTGTGAAATTAAGGGGAATAATATTATTGTATGTTTTAAAATAATTGGAAAAGGAACTAAAAAGATAAGCGAAAAAAAAGTGAACGATACAATTGAAGTAATCGGACCGCTTGGTAATGGATTTCCTTTGATAAAAAAGCGTAAATTATTATTAATTGGTGGTGGATGTGGTATTTTTCCGCTACTTGAGGTTGCTAAAAGGGCGTACAAAGAAAATGTATTACAAATTATTTTAGCTGCTCGTAATCAAGATGAATTATATTTACAAGAAGAATTTAAAAAATATGGTCAAGTTCATCTTTTAACCGATGATGGTAGTTGTGGTTATCAAAAGAATCCATTAGAATTTTTAGATAATCATGCAGTTGCTTTTGATGTCTTTTTTGCTTGTGGTCCTAAAGTTTTATTACAAAAATTAGATGAAAAATATTATCAAAAAAAAGAAGGATATCTTTCTTATGAAGAAAGGATGGCTTGTGGGATTGGCGCTTGTTATGGATGCGTTGTAAAGGCAACCGTTGATAGTGGTTATGTACGAGTTTGTAAAGATGGACCTATTTTTCCTTTGGGGGTATTGAAATATGAATCTTAAAGTAAAATTACCTGGTCTTGATTTAAAGAACCCGATTATTCCCGCAAGCGGTACTTTCGGTTTTGGTGAAGAATTTGCTAATTATTATGATTTAAATATTCTAGGTTCAATAATGATTAAGGCAACGACTGAGAAAGTAAAAAGGGGAAATGATGGAGTAAGGATTGCGGAAACAACTGCGGGTATGTTAAATTCTATTGGTTTACAAAATCCTGGTTTAGATGTGGTTATTAAAGATAAACTTCCGTTTCTTGCTCAATATGATTTACCAATTATTGCAAACGTTGCGGGGGCAAATTTAGATGAATATGTTTTAGTCGCAAAAGAATTGTCAAAAGTTGCAAACGTTGGTGCTTTAGAAATTAATATTAGTTGTCCGAATGTTACAAAAGGGGGAATGACTTTTGGCACCGATCCTAAATTTGTATATGAATTAACCAAAAAAATCAAAGCAGTTTCCTTCAAACCTGTCTATATCAAATTAAGTCCTAATGTAACTAACATTGTCGAAATTGCGGTAGCTGCTGAACAAGGAGGTGCTGATGGGTTATCCTTAATCAATACACTTTTGGGAATGAAAATTGACTTAAAAACCGGTAAACCTCTTTTAGGTAATAAGATGGGAGGGTTTTCGGGCCCAGCCATTAAGCCGGTAGCCCTTAGAATGGTTTATCAAGTATATGAAGCAGTTAAAATTCCTATTATTGGAATGGGAGGTATTGCCAATGCTTATGATGTTTTAGAATTTTTATATGCTGGAGCAAGTGCTGTAGCAATTGGTACGATGAATTTAGTCGATCCATATATTTGTAAAAAAATAATAGAGACATTGCCAAATGTACTAGAAAAATATGGCTTTCATGATGTCAATGAAGCAATTGGTTATGCACACAAATAAGGAGGAAATATGGTAATTGTAGCATTAGATTTTGAAAATTATCAAAAAGTAGAAGAATTTTTAAATCTTTTTGAAACCCCTATCTATGTTAAGGTGGGTATGGAGTTATTTTATCAAGAAGGGATAGAAGCAATTAAAGCAATCAAAGCGAAAGGTCATAAAGTGTTTCTTGATTTAAAGTTGCATGATATTCCTAACACTGTATATCATGCGTCAAAATGTCTTGCTAATCTTGATGTAGATATCATAAATTGTCATGCGGCAGGCGGTATACAAATGATGAAAGCATGTTTAGAAGGAGTGATGGAAGTTTCAGCTCAAAAGAACCTTGCTAAAAGACCTCTTGTGATTGCTGTCACGCAACTGACCTCAACAAGTAAACAGATGATGAATCAAGAATTAGGAATCAATGGCGAAGTGGTTGATACGGTTGTTCAATATGCTCAAAATGCTAAAATAGCAAGACTAGATGGTGTTGTTTGTAGTCCTTTAGAAGCGCAAAAAGTGAAGGAAGTTTGTGGTCAAGATTTTATTACAGTAACTCCTGGTATTAGACCAACTTCAACACAAGCCAATGATCAAGTACGAATCACAACACCACAAATGGCTAAAAAAATGGGCTGTGATTTTATTGTTGTAGGAAGGCCTATCACAAAAGCACAAAACCCTAAAGAAGCATATATGAATATTAAGAAAGAATTTTTAGGTGAATAAAATGAAAGAAATTGCAAAAGACTTATTAGATATCAAGGCGGTCTTTTTGTCGCCTTCTAAGCCGTTTACTTGGGCAAGTGGTATTCAATCACCCATTTATTGTGATAATCGCTTAACCCTTTCTTATCCCGTTATTAGAAAAAAAATTGAACAAGAAATGGCTAAAATAATCAAAGAAACATATTCTCAAGTTGAAATTTTAATGGGAACCTCAACTGCAGGAATTCCCCATGCTGCATATATTAGTGCTCTTTTAGATTTACCGATGGGTTATGTTCGTAGTCGTGCTAAATCTCATGGTAGAGAAAATCAAATTGAAGGCAAATATGAAAAGGGTCAAAAGGTTGTTGTTATTGAGGATTTAATTTCAACAGGTGGTAGCAGTATTGAGGTTGTAAAGACGTTAGAGGAGGCAGGATTAATTGTTATAGGGGTTGTTGCTATTTTTAGTTACAATTTAGAAGTAGCAAAAGTTAATTTTGAGAAGATAAAATGTCCTGTTTCGGTTCTCACCAATTATGATGAACTGTTAGAAGTAGCAGTGTCATTCAATTATATTGATCATGTTGCCAAAGAGAAACTGTTGAAATGGAAATTAAACCCCCATGATGAAAGTTGGATGAAAGATTAAGTAGTAAAATTGTAGGATAAGTTAGAAATAAAAAAAGCATTTTTATGAAAATTAAAAATGCTTTTTATACCAATTTAAATAGGAATAAATTGTTTATTAAAATTATTGATTAAATTTGAAGTGAATAATTTTCCCCTTGTCTATTTCCACAAAATTTAAAGATCCGTTTGCCAAGGAAGATTTAAAAGTTATCTTTTGATCAAGTTGGGTAAAAAGGGCTTTGATAAAGTGAGAATGAGTAACTATCAAAATTTTCTTATTAGGATAGATGTGGTCAAGAGCTAACATTTCATCATATGCCCTTTTTCTAATTATAGTAGATTTTTCCATTCCTTGATAATCATCATTTAAAATTCTTTCATAAACAGTATCAGTAATTTTAAGACCATCTGCTTCGCCAAATTCTCTTTCAATCAATTGATCACGAATAATGATTTCTTCTTTTTGATAACCTAGATGTTCTTTAATAATTTGACAAGTTTCTTTTGCCCTTAAAAGAGGGCTACTTAAAAAAAGATCCCAATGTATGTTATAGGCATTTAAACGACAAATGGTTTGATTGATTTGTTTTTTTCCTTCATTGTTGAGAGGAATATCAAAACGACCTTGGATGAGAAATTGTTGATTCCAATCCGTTTGACCATGGCGAATTAGACAAATTAATGTACTCATTTTACCTCCTTGAAAATTTGCAATTATTATTTTATTTTATTATAACATAACTTTTTATATTATTTGCAAAAAATGATGAAATTTGTTATACTGAATAAGCAAAGATATATAAAATGTGAGGTAAAAGTTATGAAATTCAATTTTAAAAATCGGGTAAGAAATTTTAAACTAGCAACAACTGATTCTTTTGTTCCTTTGTTTGAGGCAATTACAAATTCAATTCAAGCGATTGAAGAAAGAGGATATTTCAATCATCCATGTATTAAAATTAAAATTGAGAGAGATAGTTATCGCATAACCGATTTTACTTCTGGTATTTTTGCAATAGAAATTACAGACAATGGTATTGGATTTGTGGAACATAATTATGAATCTTTCATCACAAGTGATTCGGATTATAAAGTAGAAATTGGGGGTAAAGGAGTAGGTAGAATCAATTGGTTAAAAGCTTTTGAAATGATTTTTGTTAAGAGTGTCTTTGAAGAAAATGGTAAAAAATATTTAAGAAGTTTTCAATTCAATATTGATGATGAGATCCATAATGAAACTTTAGAAGAAGTATCAAATGATGTAGAGATTGCAACAACGATTACCTTGCGAAACTTAAATCAGGAATATCGGCCGGTTACAGAGATTTCCCTCAAAGAAATAGCTAATAAAATTATTGAACATTTTGCCACTTATTTTGTAATTGGTTCTATGCCTAAAATTGAAATTGAGGATGAAATTGATTTGATTGATTTAAATGAATTTTTTGAAAAAGAGAAATTTATTCAAACGCAAAGTCAAAGTATCACCTCTAATAATTGGTTATTTAATATTAGGCATGTTTTTTTAAACGCATCAAGCGCTTCTAAACATAAAATCTATATATGTGCTCAAAATAGAGTAGTTTGTAGTTATGATATTGCTAATATTGAGGATTTACCAACAATTTTTAATCTGAATGGTCAAAAGGCTATTTATCAATGTTATGTTAGTGGGGCTTTTTTAGATAAGGATGTAAATAGTGAAAGAACGTATTTTAGTAATGTTATTTTTGAGGATGAAAAAGAGTTAGATAGACCACATTTTGAATTAGCGATTAATTTATATGAACTAGTTTATAATGAAATAAATCTTTTTTTAAAAGATTATTTACAACCAATGATTAATTTAAGAGATAATCAAGTAATTGATTATATTGATTCATATTGTCCTCAATATAAATATTTAACGAAATATGCTTCTGAGGAACTTAAAAATATTTCTTATTCAGTGGCTTCTAATAAAGATAAATTATCGATGGAGTTAAGTCGTCTCAATTTAAAGTTTAATCAAAAGAATCATGATAAAATTAACAAAACTCTTCAAGATGCAACGCCTTATGCCAAAGATAAATTGTTAAATTTAGTCGTTCCTCTTTGTGAAAATCTGCATAGTGAATTTGCTAATTTTGTTTTAAAAAGAGCGGTTGCGGGTGAGATTTTAGAAAGACTGTTAACTTTTGATTTAAGTTTAAAGGAATTGATTGATACCTATTTTATTCCTTATAAAGAGGCTACTTCTGATATAAGTAATTTATGGATTATTGATGAAAAATTAGCTTATCCTTATCAAAGAATGAATGGATTACAAGAGGATTATTTTTATGTTTATCAAGATGATAATACGCAATCATATATTGTGATTTCTTTTGAGGATCCTTTTGAAATCAAATTTAATCAAACAAATAATCCAGTAAAAAGGTTGAATGATAATTTAAGTAAACTAGTAATGCATAAAACTTATAAACTCACAAAATATTTAATTGTTAGTGATGCTTTTGGTATTTTAACAGAAGGTTTAGTAGACAAAGAGATGATTGTATTATCATATCAAGATTTGATTCAGCACTTAAAATTAAGAAAAAATAGTTTTCAGTAAAAAGGGATTAAGGGGAAAGGATTTATTTGAAAATAACAATGGCACCTTTTTAGAAGTATAGTATTTTACCTAGTAATTTTATTGTTTAATTGTTGTAAATTTGTTATAATATAAATTGGTTTTTCCAAATAAATATTTGATGGTGATAAGATGATTGAAAGATATGCAAGAAAAAAATTACGTAATCTTTGGAGCGATAAAACGAGATTTCAACATATGCTTGATGTTGAACTTGCCACAACTTTTGCCTTTTCACAAATAGGTATTGTTCCTAAAGAAGATTATGAAAAAATGTTAAAAAATGCTACATTTGAAGTGGATAGAATCTTAGAAATTGAAAAAGAAACACATCATGATGTAATTGCCTTTACAAAAGCGGTTACTGAAAATCTTCAAGATGAAGGTAAGTGGTTGCATTATGGTTTAACTAGCACGGATGTAGTAGATACAGCTTTAGCTCTTACACTAAAGAATGTGAATGATATTCTTGAAGATGATTTAAAAACTTTTCTTTCCGTTTTAAAAAAGCAAGCTATAAAGTATAAAATGACACCTTGTATGGGCAGAACACATGGAATGCATGCAGAGGTAACCTCATTTGGATTAAAATGGGCTCTTTGGTATGATGAGATGATGCGCAATTATATGCGATGGAAAGCCGCAAGAAAAGTGATTGAGGTAGGTAAAATAAGTGGAGCAGTTGGCAATTTTGCTAATATACCTTGTAGGGTTGAAGAAATTGTTTGTGCGAAGTTAGGATTAGATTTTGCAAAAATATCAACACAAGTTATATCTCGAGATAGGCATTGTGAGTATATGTATTGTCTTGCTCAAATTGCCTCGACATTAGAAAAAATTGCCATTGAAATTCGTCATTTATCTAGAACAGAGGTAAAAGAGGTTGAAGAATATTTTTCAAAAGGTCAAAAAGGTTCAAGCGCTATGCCACACAAGAGAAATCCGATTGCTTCTGAAAATATTTGTGGCTGTGCTCGAGTAGTTAAAAGTAATTTGATGGTTGCTTTTGATAATAACATTTTATGGCATGAAAGAGATATTAGTCACTCTTCAGCAGAAAGAATTATTTTAGCTGATACGACTACTTTAATTGATTATATGTTAAATAGATATCAGGGAATTTTAGAAAATTTAACTGTTTTTCCTGATAAAATGCTTAAAAACATTCATATTACTCATGGTGCTGTTTTTTCTGGGCATCTTGTCAATGTATTAGTTGAAAAGGGAATGAATAGAATGGAAGCATATGATATTGTCCAAGAACAGGCAATGATTGCGTTAAATACGGATGAGAATTTATTCACCTTGTTGAAAAAGACAAAGGTAGGATCCATTCTAAATGATGATTTAGAAAAATGTTTTGATGTAAAATTTTATTTAAAAGGTGTAGATAGCATTTATAAACGCCTTGGATTGGAGTAAAAAATGAGAAATGCAGTAGTCGTAATTGGATCACAATGGGGTGATGAAGGTAAGGGAAAAATTACCAATTATTTAAGTCAAAAGGCAGATGTTGTTGTCAGATATCAAGGTGGTGATAATGCTGGACATACCATTCAGTTTTTAGGGAATACTTATGCTCTTCATGTTATTCCATCAGGGGTTTTTAACAGCAGGACGAAAAATGTTTTAGGAAATGGAGTAGTTTTCAATCCCAAAACTTTCTTAGAAGAGGTTAAAAATTTAAAAGATAAAGGATTTTCTTGTAATAATCTTTATATTAGTGATCGTGCTCATGTTATTTTTGATTATCATAAAGAATTAGATGGTTTGAGTGAAGAATTTTTGGGAGCAAATAAAATAGGTACGACGAAAAAAGGGATTGGTCCTTGCTATACCGATAAAATGGCTCGTCAAGGCATTAGAGTGGGTGACTTGATAAGCAATGATTTTGAAAAAATGTATAAAGAAACTTTAAAAATAAAAAACGAACAAATTAGAACATATGGTGGTAAGGTTTTTGATATTGAAAAAAGTTATGAGGAATATCAAAAACTTGCTGATGAAATAAAACCATATGTAACCGATACAATTACACTTTTAAATGATGCAGTAAAAGAGGGTAAAAAAATCTTATTTGAAGGAGCACAAGGAGCTTTATTAGACATTGATTTTGGTACTTATCCTTTTGTTACATCATCAAATCCTTCAGGTGGTGGGGTTTGTATTGGCAGTGGAGTTGGTCCAACTCATATAAAAGATATTATAGGTGTAGCAAAAGCCTATTCCACAAGAGTGGGTAGTGGAGCCTTTCCTACTGAATTTGAAGATGAAGTGGCTAGTTATATTAGAGAAACTGCTCATGAATATGGAACTACAACCAAAAGACCAAGACGTATTGGATGGCTTGATGGAGTAGTATTAAAGTATAGTGCTAACATTAATGGATTAACGGGAATAGCTTTAATGTTACTTGATGTTTTATCGGGGATAGATTATCTTTATGTTTGTACTGCCTATCAATTAGATGGCAAAGTTATACATACTATTCCTTCAAGAGTGAGTGATTTTGAAAGATGTAAACCAATCTATGAGAAGTTGCCAGGTTGGGAAGAAGATGTAACAAATATAAAAAAATATGAAGATTTACCTCAAAATGCTAAGAAGTATATTGAGTTTATTGAAAAAATAACTGGTATAAGCGTTGTCATCATTTCGGTCGGTCCAGATATCAACCAAACAATTGTTAGAAGAGAAATGATGTAGGTGAATGTATGGGAAAAAAATATGATGTGATTTTAGTTGGAGCTGGTCCTGCTGGAATTTTTTGTGCTTATGAATTAATAACTAAAAATAAAAATTTGAAAGTTTTGTTAGTCGAAAAAGGCAATGACATTTATTCTAGAAAATGTCCGATTTTAGAAAAAAAAGCAACAAAATGTCCCAATACTAAAACGGGAACTTGTTATCCAAGTTGCGCGATGACCTCTGGTTTTGGTGGTTGTGGAGCTTATTCGGATGGAAAGTTTAATATTACTAGTGAATTTGGTGGTTGGATGGGTGACTATTTAGATGAAGATGAGGTGTTAGATTTAATTAAATATGTAGATAAAATTAATTTAGATCATGGTGCCCCGAAAGAACTTACGAATCCTTATACAAAAGAAGTTTTAGATATCGAAAAAAGAGGAATAGCAAGAGGA
>ULXN01052824.1_pt1 | contig 12088 bp, 9 predicted proteins | sample 1961311 | NCBI WGS metagenome assembly ULXN01 (sample SAMEA4835839, study PRJEB28245) | human gut metagenome | biome: gut microbiome; material: fecal sample | place: Denmark | collected 2008 | reverse complement strand
GCCGGAACTACCCGCCTTGCCGACGAGTATATGGTAAAGGAGCTACTATTTGAGGGCAGTAACCGCTACTACGATCAGGCTTTGTGTACGGGACTGAATATCACAGATAAAGATATTGACGCTCTTTGCAAAGCGATGAAAGAACAAGCAGTCAAGAATGCTCTCAATGAGGAACAGAAAGCAGCGATTAAAGATGTGGGAAGACAGCAGTTGCGCTCCTGGGGCATTTTGATTGAGCGTGATGGAAAAGATTATCCGTCCAATGCCTTTGCTATTTTGACTGGTAACGGTGGGCTTCATGTTGCAACGCAATGTGGCGTGTTCAAAGGTACAACGAAAGCGGTATTTGTTGACCGCAGAGAATATACCGGTCCACTTTGGGAACAGATAGATGAAGCATTTCAGTTTGTTCTGAGAAATATTCATCTGGGTGCTGCCATTGTAGGAATTTATCGGCAGGATATTTATGAGATTCCACCGGATGCCATTCGTGAGTTGATTATCAATGCCATGGTACATCGTAGTTATCTGGATCATGGTACGATACAGGTAGCGGTATATGACAACCGTTTGGAAATCACTTCTCCAGGAAAGCTGCCAATGGGACAAACGATGGAGCGTATGAAAGAAGGCTATTCCAAAATCAGAAATGAAGCCATCGCCCATGCGTTTGCATATATGAACCTGATTGAGCATTGGGGAAGCGGTATTCCGAGAATTATTGATAAAGTAAAAGCTGCTGGACTGCGGGAGCCGGAGTTTATTGGTGGCGAAGTTGATTTGCGTATCAATATTTATCGAGGCCAGGTTGATACAAATAACGCCATGATTAACGCCAATGACACTAAAGATGGCGTTAATGGCGTTAAATGTGGCGTCGATGATGCCGGAAATGGAACTAATGGCGTTGAAGTGTCACTTAATAAGGAACAGACGCAGATAGAAAAATTGTTGCAGATTATAGAGAAGAATCCGTCTGCAACACAGGCATATTATGCGGAAAAAATGGGTATATCGAAAAGAACGGTTTCTCGAATGTTCGCTTCTTTACAGGAAAAAGGTATATTGGTACAGAGCGGAACAAAGCGAAAAGCTAATTGGACAGTTATAAGGTAGGAGGAGCAGCATGGATACAGACAAAATAATACAAGACTTGAACCGCAGATTTGCTGCACCTTTGCCGGAGTTTTATCAGCGTCGTATTATCTTCTGGTATGATGAAGATAAGGAATTTGAGGATAAGATGGACGAAGTGGTTCTGGAAAATGCAAAGGTAATTGCTCTGACTGGCAATATTGCGTTTTCTGTGAAGAAACTGCTTTCGGTAGACGACTTGACCACAAACTATCTGGTTTACAGTCCGTGTGTCTATAATCGCCCGGATGATAACTGGCTTCTCTGGATGTGGAGCTTTACAGTGAGGAGTTCCGGGCAGATCTGATTTCCATCTGGATGGATGAGATGGGTCTTGCATCGAATCCGGCCATGCGGAAGCAGGTCAAGAATTATCGTGCTTATCTCAATGCGAAAGACCGTCGATTGAAAGTCAGCACGCAGAATAAAGTTCCGTCAACTCCGGCACAGTTGCATATGGCGGTCATGGCGGCAATTTGCGACTTGAAAGAAGCACAGCCTAATATGATTCTTCGCAGTGTGTTTCGTGCCGGACTGGATTTGAAGAACAATACTGTTTATCAAGATTTTGTAAAATATCATGCTGACGGTGCATTTTGGGCGATGGTTCGTCAGGGCTGTGGATTTGTGGAGGAAGAACCAGACCTCGGACGGCTGGCAATTCATTTGCTGTTGACCGCTGCTACTCGTACCATGCGGCAGGAATATCTTGCCGGATTGGATGGCTTCATTTCCATGCCGCACCAGGCATATTGCTATGATTTTATTTCTGAGTGGCTTCACAGCGAGGACATTCAGCAATTATATGATGTTGCACGGTATGTTGAAGATGAAGCCCATCTGCACCAGCGGTTTGAAAAGCTGACGGTAGACGATCTGGCAGGAACTGAGTGCTTCCCGTGCATCAACGAAGTGATTCTGACAAAGCTGATGACGGAAATCAGCGACCATATTATTGATGTGGATACGATTACTTCAACCGTTGAAAAGCGAAGAACCTGTGCATGGTATGAGCCGTTTGAAAATTTCTATGACGGTATCTTGCAAGTGGCAAATATGCAGAGCTTCTTCAAGGAACACTCTGCCGGATTCCATACCGCAGAAGCAAAAGGCATCTGGAAAGAATATACGGAAAGTTATTATCAGATGGACACCTATTATCGCCTGTTCCATTTGAGTTTCCAAAAGAGCTTGGAAACTTCCAATATTCTGCTGGATGATTTGTTTAAGCACGTTGTCGATAAAGTAGAAGGACTTTATACGCATTGGTTCTTAGGTGAACTGGGAAACAATTGGTCGGATGTGTGTGCAGATGAACTTGCAATCTATGGTAAGGTTTTGGAAGTGCCACAGCAGGAAGAATTTTACCGTTCTCGCATTAAGACTTTAGATACCAAGGTATTTGTCATTATTTCGGATGCTATGCGTTATGAAGTGGCAGCGGCTATGGCAGCTCTACTGCCGCATAAAGAATTGACAGTAGAGGTTCGGAACGATATTTTGACTGTTTTGGCAGATGGGCAGTCTACGGCAAGCAATTACCGGGATAAGGTTCTGAAATCAGAAGATCCGGCGAGTGTGGCTTTGAAATACAATGACATTATTGCCATGAAGCGAGCAGAACGAAGTGCGTTGGTAAAGGGCATGGATGTAGTTTATATTTATCACGATACCATTGATGAAGCGAGTCATACTTCTGACACTGCTGTTTTTTCTGCTTGTGATAAAGCAATTTCAGAATTAAAGAATCTTGTGCGTATTATTGTAAATGAATTTGGCGGCACAAATATTCTTATTACGGCTGACCATGGATTCCTTTATACCTACAGTCCTTTAAAGGAAGATGATAAAGTAGGTAAAAGAGGCTTTTTTGATATGGATGTAACAAACTCTGATACCATAAAAAAAGAAAGTATCAGGCGGTGTGTGGAATATGGCAGAAGATATGCAATTATGCAGAAGGGTGTGCAGCCGGATTACCTGTTGCCTGTAAAGTTCCTGGGCGGTAAAACAGAATTTGATGGATTTGCACCGAGAGAAAGTATCCGTATCAAGATGAATGGTGGTGGCATGAACTTTGTGCATGGAGGTATCAGCTTGCAGGAAATGGTTGTTCCGGTGATTGAGTACCATTATCTTCGCAATGATTCTATGGAATACAAGCGTAATAAACAGAAATATGATACCAAGCCGGTAACAGTCAATTTGCTATCCGCAAACCGTAAAATCAGCAATATGATTTTCTCACTGAACTTCTATCAGAAGGATGCAGTCAGTGCAAACCGTGAAGCGGCTACTTATCAGGTTTACTTTACGGACGAAAATGGCAAGCAGATCAGTGATGTTCAGAAGATTATTGCAGATAAGACCAGCGACAACGGTGCAGAAAGAACTTTCCGCTGTCAGTTTAATCTGAAATCTCTGAAATACAGCAATACCGCTACTTACTATCTGGTAATTGCAGATGAACAGGGATTACAGATGCCGCAACGTGAGCCGTTCCAGATTGACATCGCCTTTGCGGTGGACGAGTTCGATTTCTTTAGTTAATACCGCGGGAGGATAGAAATATGGAGCAATTTACAGAGGGTGAAAGCACCCGTGAAGAAATAAAGAACAAGCTCCGTCAGAATTTTGACGGTAAGATTGTTCGGAAAGACCTGACAAAGAAAATCAAGGAAGGGGCGAACGTCCCTGTGTATGTCCTTGAGTTTCTGTTGGGTCAGTATTGCAGCTCAGATGATGAAACGGTCATTGAAAAAGGCGTACAGAATGTGAAACGTATTCTTGCTGACAACTTTGTACGCCCGGATGAATCACAGAAGATTCTGTCTCAGCTGCGAAAGAAAGGCAGTCACACGATTATTGATATGGTGACTGTCTGCCTGGATATGAAAAAGGACTGCTTTTTTGCAGAGTTTTCCAATCTGGGAGTTGGCAATGTACCGATTGCTGATGAATACCCGGAAAAATTTGACCGTCTTCTCTGCGGTGGTATCTGGTGTATCGTTCAGCTGGATTATGAGGTTGAGGGAGACAATAACTTTGGCATTGAGGACATTGATGGGAATCCGCTTCGTTCCAAGCAGAAAAAACAGAAAGAGATTTCTCCGATCAGTATCCGTAAGCTGACGCCAATCCAGATGCCGCACATTGATATTGACGAGTTGAAGCAGGGACGAAAAGCCTTTACCAAAGATGAGTGGCTGGATATTCTTCTCCGTTCCATCGGCATGGAACCGGATGAATTTACATACCGTGAGAAATGGCTGCTCTTGACCCGTATGATTCCATTGGTTGAGAATAATTTTAATCTTTGCGAGCTGGGACCGAGAAGCACTGGTAAGTCCCATCTCTACAAAGAGATTTCTCCAAATAGTATCCTGATTTCCGGTGGACAAACGACAGTTGCAAACCTCTTTTACAATATGGGGCGCAAAACGGTCGGACTGGTTGGTTTGTGGGACTGCGTTGCTTTTGATGAAGTGGCAGGTATCAGGTTTAAAGATAAAGATGGTATCCAGATTATGAAGGACTACATGGCATCAGGCTCTTTTGCCCGTGGCAAAGAGGAAAAGGCTGCTACTGCTTCCATGGTCTTTGTGGGTAACATAAATCAGAGTGTGGATGTGCTGCTGAAAACATCCAGTCTGTTTGCACCTTTCCCACCGGAAATGGGAACAGATACAGCATTTCTTGACCGTATGCACTGTTATCTTCCGGGCTGGGAGATACCAAAGTTCAGACCGGAGCATTTTACCGATGATTACGGTTTTATCAGTGATTATCTGGCTGAATTTATCCGGGAACTTCGTAAGGAACAGTATGGTGATGCACTTGACCACTATTTCCGTCTGGGAAGAAATCTGAATCAGCGTGATACGATTGCAGTCCGTCGTATGGTAGACGGTTATCTGAAGCTGATGTATCCGAATGGTGAATTTACCAAAGAGGAACTGGAAGAAGTCATTCAAATTGCTTTGGAAATGCGCCGCCGTGTTAAAGAACAGCTGAAAAAACTGGGTGGAATGGAGTTTTATGATGTGAATTTCTCCTATATTGACCTGGAGGATATGTCAGAGCATTATGTTTCCGTACCGGAACAGGGTGGCGGTAAGCTAATCCCGGATGGAATGTGCAATCCGGGACAGGTTTATGCTGTATCCAGAGGGAAAAGTGGTATGATTGGCGTATTTCGTTTGGAAAGTCAGATGCTTCCGGGCAATGGCAAGATTGAACGGACAGGCTTAGGCAGTGATTCCAAATGCAAGGAAGCTGTGAACACGGCATTTAACTATCTGAAAGCCAACGGCAACCGGATCAGCGGCTCTATCAGCACCTCAACCAAGGATTACATCATCAATTATCAGGACTTGCAGGGTATCGGTATGACCGAGAAGCTGGCACTTCCTACATTGGTTGCCCTTTGCTCGATTGCACTTGGAAAGCCGGTGGTTAGCAATCTGGCAATTCTGGGCGATATTACAATCAGTGGCACGATGATAAAGGTGGATGAACTTGCCAACACGCTTCAAGTGTGCCTGGATAGCGGCGCAAAGAAGGTGCTGATTCCGAGTACATCATTTGTTGACTTTGCAAGTGTTCCGGCTGATCTGATGAGCGCATTTCAGCTGATTCCGTATCAGAGTGCAGAGGATGCGGTGTTTAAGGCATTGGGTGTAGAATGATTTCAGTGATAAAGATAACAACGGATAACAATGGTAAACTTATAAAGGGTTGACTATGCCCGCCCGTTGTGCTACCATTTTGTCATAAATAAAAATACCGTCTTACGGAAACACTGTGAAGGAAAGAGTAGGTATGGAAGGACATCTACAGAGAACTGCCGGTTGCTGAGAGGCAGGGTGGAGGACATATCGAACATGGCTCCGGAGTGGCGCACCGAACAGCATGGCTGCAAGGCTGCGACAGGAACGCCTGTTATAGCGGGAATGTATCGGGGAATTCACCTGTACATTGTGAGGTCCGTTCTGCGAGGAACGGATGAAGAGAAGTGGTACCACGGATTAAGATTATAACCCGTCTTCTGAAGATAATGATAGAAGACGGGATTTTTTTATCAGGAGGAATATTTAAGATGAGCAAGAAACCGTATTACATTACAACAGCGATTGCCTATACATCGGGCAAACCGCACATCGGAAACACATATGAGGTCGTGCTTGCCGACAGTATTGCAAGGTATAAGAGACTGCAGGGATATGATGTAAGATTCCAGACAGGAACCGATGAACATGGACAGAAAATAGAACTCAAGGCAGCGGAAGCAGGAGTCACCCCGAAAGAATTTGTTGACAACGTTGCCGGAGAAATCAGGAGAATATGGGATTTGATGAACACATCCTACGATAAATTCATCAGGACAACGGATGAGTACCATGAGAAACAGGTACAGAAGATTTTTAAGAAACTTTACGACAAGGGTGATATTTACAAAGGACATTACGAAGGAATGTACTGTACGCCGTGCGAATCATTCTGGACGGAATCACAGCTTGTGGACGGCAAATGTCCGGACTGCGGAAGAGAAGTTAAGCCGGCAAGAGAGGAAGCATATTTCTTCAGAATGAGCAAATATGCCGACAGACTTATCGACTATATTAACGAACATCCGGAATTTATACAGCCGGTATCGCGTAAGAACGAGATGATGAATAACTTCCTGCTTCCGGGACTTCAGGATCTTTGCGTATCAAGAACCTCATTTAAGTGGGGAATACCGGTTGATTTTGATGATAAGCATGTCGTATACGTATGGCTTGATGCACTGACTAACTACATCACGGGTCTTGGATATGATGCAGACGGTAACAATGATGAATTATATGCCAAATACTGGCCGGCAGACCTTCATCTTATCGGAAAAGATATCATACGTTTCCATACGATTTACTGGCCGATTTTCCTTATGGCACTTGACCTTCCGCTCCCGAAACAGGTATTCGGACATCCGTGGCTTTTACAGGGCGACGGCAAGATGAGCAAGTCCAAAGGAAATGTTATATATGCTGATGACCTCGTTGATTTCTTCGGAGTCGATGCGGTAAGATTTTTCGTGCTTCATGAGATGCCGTTTGATAATGACGGCGTGATCACATGGGAACTCATGGTTGAGAGACTTAATTCAGAACTGGCCAACACACTTGGCAACCTTGTAAACAGAACGATTTCAATGTCCAATAAATATTTTGGCGGAGTTGTTGAGAACAAGGGTGTGGCTGAGGCTGTTGATGATGACCTTAAGAATACGATTCTTGAAGAAACTAAGAAAGTTGATGCGAAGATGAATGACCTTCGTGTGGCTGACGCGATTACCGAGATTTTTAATATCTTCAAGAGATGCAATAAATATATCGACGAGACAATGCCGTGGGCGCTTGCCAAGGATGAGACCAAGAAGGACAGACTTGCGACCGTGCTTTATAATCTTGTTGAAGGAATTTCGATAGGAGCAGAGCTTCTTTTCCCGTTTATGCCTGAGACATCACAGAAGATTAAGGCGCAGCTTAATGCACCGGACAGGGAATATGAGCAGCTTGGAGAATTTGGATTGTACCCGGATGGCGGCAAAGTGGTTGAGAAACCTGAAATTCTTTTTGCAAGACTTGATCTTAACGAGGTTATGGAAAAAGTTGAAGCAAAGAAAGCGGCTGCCAAGGAAGAACCGGCCGGAGAACCGGGTGTTGACGTGGATAAGAAACCGGAAATTACGATTGATGATTTCGATAAGGTACAGCTTCGCGTCGGAGAAATCATCAAATGTGAGGCAGTTCCTAAGTCAAAGAAACTTCTCTGCTCACAGGTTAAGATGGGCAGCGAAGTAAGACAGATTGTATCGGGAATCAGCCAGTATTATAAACCGGAAGAGATGGTAGGCAAGAAGGTTATCGTGGTTGCCAACCTTAAGCCTGCCAAGCTTGCAGGTGTTCTTTCGGAGGGAATGCTTCTGTGCGCAGAGAATGAGAAGGGCGAATATGTTCTTCTTGCGCCGGAAAGTGATGTGCCGAACGGCGTAGAGGTCGGCTGATGAGTGTAATTTTTGAAACACATGCCCACTATGAAGATGAGGCATTTGACGAGGACAGGGATGAGCTTATCAAATCCCTGCCCGAATCCGGAATAGGTTATGTGGTAAATGTCGGTTCAAGCATTGCGACATGCCATAGAACGGTCGAGCTTATTAAGTATTATGATTATATGTATGGCGCGCTGGGAATCCATCCGGGCGAGATACACGAAGTTACCGATGATGACATGAAGTGGATTGAAACGGAAGCGAAGACGAACCCGAAAATCGTCTCGGTCGGCGAAATAGGACTTGATTATCATTACGGCAAGGATGACAAAGAAATCCAGAAAGATTTTTTTGAAAAGCAGCTTGATATGGCGGTCAGACTGGACAAACCGGTAATAATCCATTCAAGGGAAGCCGCGAAAGATACCTATGACATAATGCGTGAACATGATGCCGGAAAGGCCGGCGGCGTGGTTCATTGTTTTTCTTATCATAAGGAGGAGGCGGCGAAGTACCTTGATATGGGTTTCTATATCGGGATAGGCGGTGCGGCTACTTTTAAAAATAATGAGAAAACGCGCGAGGTCATAGCATATACGCCGCTTGACAGGATACTTCTGGAGACGGACTGCCCTTATATGGCACCGGTGCCTCACCGCGGAACCAGAAATTCATCGCTTAATCTGCCGCTGGTGGCTGAATGCATTGCGCAGGTCAAGAGAATCGCATATGACACTGTAGTGGAAGCAACCTATGAAAACGCAAGGAGAATGTACAGAATATGAGCAAATTTTATCTCGGAAACCCGACAAATACCCTTGCGGTAATCAACAGATACGAGTTCGCATTTCAGAAGAAATTCGGACAGAATTTTCTTATCGATCAGGGAATTGTGGAAAAAATAGTCCGTGAAGCCGGAGTTACGAAGGATGATTTCGTGCTTGAAATAGGCCCCGGAATCGGAACGATGACGCAGATTCTCTGCGAGAATGCGAGAGAGGTGGCAGCGGTTGAGATAGACCGTAAGCTTATACCGATTCTTAATGACACGCTTTCGGAATATGACAATGTTACGATTATCAATGATGATATCCTTAAAGTCGATATAAACAAGCTTGCCGAAGAAAAAAACGGCGGCCGTCCGATTAAGGTCGTAGCCAACCTACCATATTATATTACAACCCCAATCATCATGGGACTTTTTGAAAGCCATGTGCCGCTTGATTCGATTACGATAATGGTACAGAAGGAAGTGGCTGACCGCATGCAGACCGGACCGGGAAGCAAGGACTACGGCGCGCTTTCACTGGCGGTACAGTTCTATGCAAAACCGGAAATAGTTGTAAATGTTCCGCCGGAATGTTTTATGCCGAGGCCGAATGTCGGTTCGGCGGTTATAAGGCTTAAGAGGCATGAGACGAGACCGGTTGATGTTAAGGATGAGAAACTGATGTTTCGGATAATCAGGGCATCGTTCAATCAGAGACGTAAAACTCTCGCAAACGGACTGAATAATTCTCCGGAAATCGGGTACACGAAGGAGCAGATTGCGGCTGCAATCGAAGAACTCGGACGCGGTGCATCCATAAGGGGCGAAGCGCTTACGCTTGAAGAATTTGCAAGACTTTCCAATATTTTCAGCTCGATGTCAAAATAGTTAAAAAACAAGAATATTTCAAACACTCCCTCAATATATTTTACAGAATGGTGTGGCAAAGTCTGCGTCATGTAAGATAAAGAAGGGAGTGTTTTTGTAATGGAATACAACAGGATGGTGGCATACATATATTCGTATAATGATGGACAGAAGTGTAAGAATACCGGCTTTGCCAAGATCGAGGTCAGACAGGACATACTTAAACTGCAGATAAATATGAAGGGTGCCTATTCTGATAATAATTGTGAGTGGAATGTCAATCTTTTTTACCGGAAAAACAATTTAATAGTCGGTGTTGCATTGGGAAATATGGTAATCCGGAATGGTGTCGGAGAATTCAGGTATGCCGGAAATGCATTAAATATTGAAAACAGCGGCATATCATTTGATAGTATAAAAGGCCTGTATATTGAGAAAAAATCAGAGGAAACCGACCGGCGGAAGATGTATGCCAGTGAATGGGATGACCTGGGATTTGATCCGGCGGGAATACTTGCAAGGGACTGGGCAAAAGCAGAAGGGAAGATAATGGTCGAATTCGCCGGAGAGGGACAGAACGTGGCACCGGCAGAAGAAGCGGTTTTGCAGGCGGCGGAAGCAGAGTGCTGTCCGGTTCCGGATACGGAGTGTGGCGATGAAAAAACACAGCCGGTAGTTTGTAATGATGAGTGGTATGGAAAACTAGCCGCAGAAAAGACGCATGTCTTTCTTTTTGCGGATGATGAGCTGTATGACATAATAGAGATTACACCGGATGACATAGAGTGCCTCCCGGACACCAACTGGGGGCTTAAAAACAACAGTTTTCTTAATCACGGTTATTTTCAGTTCAGACATCTGATTCTGGGAAAAATTTACGGCGGGGAGCCACAGAGATATTTTATCGGTGTTCCGGGTATTTTTGCCAGACGCGACCGCAATACGGCGGCAATGTTCGGATTCAATCATTTTAAATTCAGCATGAGAAGTGATGTGCAGCTGAGCCAGTTCGGTTATTGGTACAGACAATTGGATTGTTAAGAAAATGCGGAAGAAACTTTAATGTCTCTTCCGCATTTCTTTGAAAAAATCCTGAAGCATGGTCCGGCATTCATCCACAAGGACACCGGACGTAAGTTCTGCTTTGTGGTTAAAACCGTCCATCTGCAGGAGGTTGATCACGGAGCCGGCACATCCGGCTTTGGGGTTCATCGCGCCGACCACGACCCGCGGAATCCTCGCCTGGACAATTGCTCCGGCACACATCGGACAAGGTTCCAGTGTGATATACATGGTGCAGTCTTCCAACCGCCAGTCACCGATTACCTTGGCGGCTTTGCGGATGGCGATTATTTCGGCATGAGCAAGCGTGCTTTTATCGGTGTTCCGCCTGTTATAACCGCGTGCTATTATTTTATCATCATATACGATAACACATCCTATCGGGACCTCGTCTATTTTCGCCGCTTTGCGGGCTTGTTTAATCGCTTCGCGCATGTATTTTTCATCAGTTGTCATATCAAACACCTCGCATGTCTATTAACGAATAATGCCTGTGGTCACGGTAACGGCCGCGCATATAAACCAGCGAGCGGGACAGGCCTTCGTATTCAAAACCAAGTCTGGTCAGCAGACTCATTGAACGGAAATTGTCGGGCAGAGTGTAAGCATCGATGCGGTGCAGGTTCGCGTCGGTAAAAATTGCTTCAATGAGCCTTGAAATCGCTTCGATGGCATATCCGTTATGCCAGAACTGCGGCAGCAGCTTATATCCTATTGTACAGGAATTATAGATTCCGCGCTGGATGTTGGAAAATGAAGCGGTTCCGATAATGGTGTCCGGTGCGTCCTTAAGTTTCCAGAAATAGCGCATATATGTGCCGTGCATGAAGGCGCTGTATTCAGCGTAAAGACATGCACTCTGGTAATCGAGAGTGTAAAAATTAGGGTTTTTGTCTGCTTCGACAGGCTCAAAGGTCTGCCGTCCTTCCGAGTAAAAACTAAGAACCGGGACGGCGGCTGTGTTATCAAGAACTTGTAAAATGAGCCGCTTTGTCTCATATATGGTACGCATTGCCGGCACCTCTTCCAATCAAAATATGTAAATATTTTACCATCAGAATGGGAAAACTTCAATTAAGAATATAAGATTGAAAAATAGATAAAATATTATCTGTTTATGCTGAAAAACCTTGAATTTGGATAATATTTTAGCTATAATTATTATATATCAAGAACAGGGCTGAATTGGAATCCGAAGTTCCAGTTCGCAAATTTTACTT
>ULXN01040280.1_pt1 | contig 12100 bp, 10 predicted proteins | sample 1961311 | NCBI WGS metagenome assembly ULXN01 (sample SAMEA4835839, study PRJEB28245) | human gut metagenome | biome: gut microbiome; material: fecal sample | place: Denmark | collected 2008 | reverse complement strand
ATGGGGTATGAATTTTGAAGGGGGTTATTATGTAATGCCTAAAATGGCTATTGGAGCTTTTATTTCTTATCACACGAATAATAAATATATAGACCGGCAGACTTTGATGTTAAAGAGCAATTCGGCTCTTACGACCGACCAGCAACATTCGTTGTTTCAGCTACCCTTTGGTCTGTTGGCAAAATATCGTTTTACGACCGACGGAATTTTAGAACCTTATGCAACGGTGAAATTGGGCGCCAATTATAGTCGCATGTCTTCTTATTTGCAGGCTTGGGAGATTTATGATGACACATGGGGTTTTACCGTGTCTCCCGAAATCGGAGTGAGTATTTTCCCGAATCCGAGTGTCCGTTATGGTTTCCACGTAGCTTTATATTATAATTATGCTACTAATAAGAGTAAAGTATTGACCTATGATATCGATGGTCGTAACAATATAGGGTTCCGTTTAGGTGTCTCTTTCTAAAAAGGTTAGTCTCGGTATAAAGGGGGAATAAATGTATATTCATACACTTTATTCCCCTTTTTTGTTAAATAAAGAAAGGGGAGTTGTGCCATAGTGCTTTATATATTATTTTTGTCTCGATTATCAATAATATTCATACATTATGTATCATCGTTTGAGAGTAGGATTATTAGTCGTTTTCTGTTTATCTATCGGAAATTTATTCGGGGTTTTTGCCCAACATTCGACAGATTACTATTCTTTGTCGATGGCCGGAAATGCCGGAAACGGGATTTTTGCACCGTATTATTTGTCTGCCAATAAGCATGGGTTGGTAACACACAGTAAAAGCGGATATTTGCGAGCCTCGGTTTTTAAAGGCTTGGAGATGAACAAACGGTTTTCCTATGAGTTCGGTATCGATTTGGTTGGATTGATGTCTTCTACATCTCCGGTATCCTATTATTCGGACGGAAACCTGAAAACGTATAATCCGGGTGTGTCGTCTTTCCTCATACAACAAGCCTATATAGGCATGAAATACCGCATGATTTTTATATCGGCAGGTTGTCGGGAGCTTACCGATGAAGTAGTGAATTTTGAGTTGAGTTCCGGCGGGTTGGTCTGGTCGGGTAATGCACGGCCTATACCCCAAGTTAGAGCCGGATTTATCGATTTTGTAGATATTCCGTTTACGAAGGGCTGGGTACAGATTAAGGGTGAGCTCGCGTATGGAAAGTTTATGGACAACGATTTTTTAAGAGACCATTACAATTATTATAATCAGTATATTACGACCGATGCTTTATATCACCATAAATCCATTTCGTTTCGTTCCAATCCCGACAAACCCTTTGTCGTAACGATCGGAGCCGAACTGGCAGCACAGTTCGGAGGCACAAAACGGTATTATAAAGAGGGCGTTTTGATAGATTCTCTCACGATGAAAAGTCCGACACGCTTGAAAGATTTTTTTAAAATCTTGTTTCCGTCGTCTGGTGATGGTCAGTCCAATAAAGGCGATCAGGCATACTATTATGGAAACCATGTGGGACAATGGAATTTATCGGCGGAATACAGGTTCAAAAACAATTCTTCTGTAAGAGGTTACTTCGAATGGTATTACGACGATGCATCGGGAATGGGGAAGTTCAATGGTTGGGACGGTCTATGGGGGCTTGAATATAAGAGCGGTAAGAAAAACTGGCTGTCGAATGTCGTTTTAGAATATTTGGATATGACCAATCAAAGTGGGCCTCTGAATTGGTGTCCGAGTGATTATAATGATCCTAAATTGGATATAGAAGCCACAGGAGCCGATGATTACTACAATAATTATTTCTATAACGGTTGGGCGCATTACGGCCTTTCCAATGGTACGGCAATGGCTAAATCCTTGTTGTACAATACAGATGGTTATATGAGATACAAGCATAACAGAATACGAGGAGTCCATTTAGGAGCGTCGGGTTATATCGCTCCTGAATGGAAATATAAAATATTAGCGTCGTATCGAACCTCTTGGGGAACGACTTTTCTCCCGTTAGCCGATACCCAACACGATATGTCGGGGCTGATAGAATGTGTTTATTCTCCGATAAAACTTTCGGGGTGGTCGTTTTCCGCTTCTTTGGCCGGAGATTGGGGCGAGTTGTATGGAGATAAATGGGGTGTTGCTATCGGTATCAGGAAAAGTGGAATTTTAACAATTGGAAAATGAAGAACAAGATAATGATTCGCCGTATTTTAATAGGACTGTTTTTGGGGATTGTTGTCACCTCTTGTACCCATAATGATGGGTATATAGGTCCTCTTTTCGGGAAATGGCAATTGATTGAGATGTGGGAGAATGGTACAATGACCCCACATGATAGCCTTTACTATAATTTTCAGAGTAGTGTCATAAAGTTACAATTGGTTCATCGGGGAGGAATAGAAAATACAACAGAAAATTATTTCGGGAGTTATGTTCGCGAAGATGATATACTGAAATTTAAAATAATGGAACCCTCTTGGTTTGAATTTAAACCTGATTTATCTGTTTTCAAGTTGGAAATGGACAAAGAATATACTTTTTACATTGAGAAACTTACCTCTTCCAAAATGATTTTGACCCGGGGTGAAGATGAACGCTTTGTTTTCCGAAAGTTCTGAATTTACAGATATCGGATTTCCCGATTTTCAGAATCCTCCGAGATTTGCTTGGGATATAATTTAATGAATCCCGACCGGGGATCGAATAAGTCTTCTAATTTTTTAGCGCTGTTTCCTGAGAATAAAATGCCGTTGAGGTCAGAAGTTAGTCTGGCCGAAAACCTTTTGGGAGCGTAAAGTATTGCACCTGTCAGTTTATGTTTATAGAGCCAGATGAAACAAGTGTTAGGATTTACTCCGCGAGTTAAGTACCCTAAAATAGTTCCGACGGGAATTTCACTGCGTACCGACGAATCCAATTTAACGATTCGGTGTGTAAAGATTTCGGAAAATCGAATGTCTTTAAACCGTTCGATAGCGACTCTTTCTCCATTTTCTGTCAGGAGCCAAATACCTTCCCAACTGTCGATTGGAGCTGTATCGAAATAATGTTTGGCACTTTCTTCGGTATAATTTTCAAGAATGAAACTACGATAAGGAGGCTTACTTTCATAACGCCCCTCTTCGTCTTTTATCGATGAAGAACAGAGTATACCGATGCATAGTAAAACTATGAGTTTGATTCTCATTAGAATTTATAGTTGAATCCGAAACTAAGCAATTCTTTCAGTTGGAAATGTCCGAAGTCTTTGTTCAGCGCGCGAGCATCGTCATATCGCAGATGAACAAATAAACGAGTAGAGAAGAAACGGTTGAGGATAAAGTCGAATGTATTTTCCATATCCCCTTGTACATGATCATAGTTGGTAAAATAAAACAGTCTGCAACTCCAAACCATGTTATGATAGAACTCCCATTTGATGCGCCCTTCGAAGGAGGAACCGTATTGACTCATGCTTTTCCCCGATTTGATTCCGAAGCTGGCCGCATCCATGTCGTCGTTAACGATGAATTGCAAGTTGTAGGAAAGTGGGGAGAGCGATATCGATGTCTCGAAACGTTTTTTATCGTTTTTATATTGATAAGACATACCTAAACCCAAATTCAACTCGGCAGGAGATAGAAATGCAGCCACCTTGTTGTTGGAATTAGCGGCATAACTGGTGAAAAATTGTGTCTTGAAATTCATGGTAGCAGTGTAGTACCATTTGTTGTAGGCTTTAAGACCGAATTTCGAGTTTATCTGGAATAAATCTTCACTGATTTTTACAGAATGCAATGTGTCTTCCGGGGCACTGTTGATGTTCAATCTCCATTGTACTAAATTCTCGAATAAGATACGTTGCTCTTTGGGATCGTTATATTTGATAGAGAATTGTTGATCGCTTAGCAGATTGACATTGCTCGTCCCTCCTTGATACCAATTCTCCGAAACATAGACTTGGGAAAATTGTATGGACGATTGGAAATTGATTATCCATCGTTTTAGTTTGATTTTTTCTTTTCCCACGTCATTTTTTATAATTAGCGGCTTTTCTTTGATAGAGAGAATATGTTTGGCCGGATCGTTTTCGATCACGTATTGTTTAGGCACTTCCGGTAGATTGTCTGTATTGTAATGTATAAGTTTCGGGTAATTGACAATTACATAGTTCTGTGCTAGATTTCGGGTCTTTTCGGCTTGAATCTCGTCTTGTAACCATTTATCGTCCACCGAAAGAGACTTTGGTTTGAATGGGCATTTTTCGGGCGAGGGTAAATGTTGAAAAGGAGTAGACATCTGTTTTTCGAACACGATAGGTAAGAAAAGTGGGTTGACAGGTATTTCGCCCGACCCTTGCATAGCTCTTATGCTGTCAGCATATTCGAGCATACGCAACATTTTGATAACCGGTAAAATCTGCTCGGTTGAGTCTGTTTCCAATAATGAAAGTAAATTCTTGTCGGCCTCTTGCTGGCGAGCGATCGAGTCGGTATCGGTAACCTGTATGGTTATAGAATCTGATGGTATGGCCATTGTTATACTGTCAGATACGATTTCGTTCGTTATACTATCGTTCTGTTCTATGACAGTCGTTGCGAATACTCCGGTTACAGAAAGAAGACTTATGAGAATAGCTGTAATTCGTGAGTTCATAAGAGTATATGTTTGTATTTTTTAAGATAGTGCAACAAGTAGAGAGTAGAAATAGGTTTATTCGATTATGGCAAGGCGTAGCCTATTTTCGCATCTGTTTGCAAAGATAATGATTATTTGATACAAATTGTTTACCGATAGTCTTTCTTTTGGGTAAAAATTGTAAAGTGTTTCTATCTGTTATGGGCTTTTCTCTTCATAGCAAATGAAAAGTGATAATTCTGTTGAATGTTGCGATAGATTGTGGATTATTTTTCCTAATTTTGCGCCTTGTAAATGTAACACATAAACCATATTTTATCGTGGAGACTAAGTATATATTCGTTACGGGGGGGGTAACCTCGTCGTTGGGTAAAGGTATTATTTCGGCTTCGTTGGCTCGATTGCTTTTGGCAAGAGGTTATAGAGTAACTATCCAAAAGTTCGATCCTTACATCAATATAGATCCCGGAACATTGAACCCTTATGAACATGGAGAATGTTATGTGACGGTCGATGGACACGAAGCCGACCTTGACTTGGGTCACTACGAGCGATTCACCAATACTCCTACGACTCGCGCCAATAATATTACAACAGGGCGTATTTATCAAAATGTAATAGATAAAGAACGACGGGGCGATTATTTGGGAAAGACGGTGCAGATTATTCCGCATATTACAGATGAAATTAAACGTAACATTAAACTTTTAGGATCGAAGAACCAGTTCGATTTCGTAATCACGGAGATCGGGGGAACGGTCGGAGATATCGAATCTTTGCCCTATCTCGAAAGCGTACGTCAGTTGCGTTGGGAAATGGGGAAAAATTGTGTATGTATTCATTTGACCTATGTACCTTATATTGCTGCCGCTAAGGAATTGAAAACCAAGCCGACCCAACATTCGGTAAAACAATTGCAGGAGGTAGGTATCCAACCCGATATATTGGTATTGCGTACCGAGTACGAGCTATCTCTTGCTTTACGTAAGAAGGTGGCATTGTTTTGCAATGTAGATCCTGCGGCAGTGATTCAGTCGATAGATGTTCCGTCTATATACGAAGTCCCTTTGAAAATGCATCAACAGCATTTAGATGAAATCGTATTGACGAAAACCGGTTTACCCATAAACGGAGAACCTCATTTGGAGCCGTGGTTAAATTTCTTGCATCGCATGAAAAATGCGACTAAGACCGTACGTATCGGATTGGTCGGCAAATATGTAGAACTTCCCGATGCCTATAAATCTATCAATGAATCGTTGTTTCAGGCAGCTACCTATAACGATCGCAAACTCGATTTGCAATATATTCATTCCGAGAAATTAAATAGCGGAAATGTGGACGCTATGCTTTCTTCTTTAGATGGCGTGTTGATTGCTCCGGGATTTGGGCAGAGAGGTATCGAAGGAAAATTCATCGCTTTGAAATATGCTCGTGAACACGATATTCCGACATTTGGCGTATGTTTGGGCATGCAATGCATGGTGATCGAGTATGCCCGTGATGTGTTGGGCTATACCGATGCGAACTCTACCGAAATGGACGTGACGACCAAGCATAATGTAATAGACTTGATGGAGGAGCAGAAGAGTATAACCAATATGGGTGGGACGATGCGTTTAGGCGCTTATGATTGTATATTGGCCGAAGACTCTATTGCTGCTAAGGCTTATGGAACGACTCATATTCGCGAACGGCATCGCCATCGTTTCGAATTTAACAATGAGTATCGTAAAGCTTTTGAAGATGCCGGAATGCGTTGCGTGGGCGAGAATCCCGAAACACATTTGGTCGAAGTTGTCGAGGTCCCGTCTTTGCGTTGGTATGTGGGAGTACAATATCACCCCGAGTACAATAGTACGGTTCTTAATCCGAATCCCCTTTTCGTTGACTTTATTAAAGCAGCGATTTCAAAAAAATAAATTTAGTAATCTCAAAATTGAAGAATGGATAAAAACACGATTTTAGGTCTTGTATTGATGGTCGTAGTTGTGCTGCTTTTCTCTTGGTGGATGCAGCCTACACCCGAACAATTGGAGGCACAGCGTCGGTATAACGATTCGATTGCCGCTGTGGAAGCGGAACGTATGGCCGAGGCCGCTTTGGCAGAAACACCCGTTTCGACCGATACCGTTTCGGGAGAAGTTGCCGATTCATTAAAAAATGCAGGTTTGATAGCGCGTTTCGGCGAGTTCGCTCCTTGTGCCGAAGGTTCGGAAGAATTTACTACTTTGTCCAATAATAAGGTGACATTGAAGTTTTCTAATAAAGGAGGTCGTCTTTATGAGGCTGTTTTGAATGATTACATGGCCTATGATTCCACGAATGTGACTCTGTTTACCGGAGACGAAAACGACTATGGATTCATTATTCGTACGAATGCGCGCGTAATCGATACACGCGATTTATATTTTACTCCCGAAATCGATGGTAATGCTGTAAATATGACATTACAGCTTGCCAATGGAAGTCAGATGGGTATTCGATATTCTTTGCCGGAAGACAGCTATATGTTGAAAATGGATATCTGGCAGAAAGATATGGACCGGGTAATTCCGTCGAGCGCTGTTTATTGGGATTTTATTTGGGACCAGAAAATGCGCCGTCAAGAACAAGGACGTATGTTTGAGGAGAGAAATAGTGCCTTGTATTATAAATTTGCAGGAGACGATGTAGAGCATTTGAGCGAGTCGGGTAACGATGAAGAGAAAGCGACTACGAGCCTCAAATGGATTGGGTTTAAAAACCAGTTTTTCTCTACTGCTTTTATTGCCGATGGAAAATTTAACGACGGAATTTTTACCTCTCGGTCTTTGGAAGAAGATAGATATTTGAAACAGTTTCATGCCGAGAGTACGATAGATTATGATTCGAAAGAGCCGCAGGTTGCCGGATTTAATATTTTTCTCGGACCGAATTCTTATCCGTTATTGTCCTCTTATGACGACGATCTTTCGGGAGACCAGACACTCGATTTGGATAAGCTTGTTCCACTGGGATATAAGTTTTTCCGTTGGATAAATACACTCATCGTTATACCGGTATTCACCTTCTTGGGTAAATTTTTCAGCAATTATGGCGTTATCATTTTGTTGTTGACGATATTTATAAAGCTCGTTTTATTCCCCTTCACGTATAAATCTTATAAGTCGCAGGCTCGTATGCGGGTTTTAGCCCCTCAAATTAAGGAGATTAATGATAAGTATCCGGGGCAGGATAAAGCGATGGAGCGTCAGCGTTTGACAATGGATCTGTACAGCAAGGCGGGAGTGAATCCTATGGGCGGGTGTTTGCCGTTACTTTTACAAATGCCTATTCTTATTGCGATGTTCACCTTCTTCCCGTCTTCTATCGAGCTTCGGGGTGAATCGTTCTTGTGGGCGAAAGATTTGTCGACCTATGATGCGATAGTAAGTTGGGACACTTATATACCGTTGATAACGCCCTATTTTGGTAATCACATCAGCCTTTTCTGTTTGTTGATGACTATTACCAACTTGATATACACCAAAATCAATATGCAGAATACTGCCGGACAACAACAGATGCCGGGTATGAAGTTCATGATGTATCTGATGCCCGTCATGTTCTTGGTATTCTTCAATAATTATTCGGCCGGGTTGAGTTATTATTATTTCTTGTCGTTGTTGATTACGATTATTCAAACCTATGTATTCCGTAAATGTATCAACGAGGAGAAAGTTCTTGCCGAGTTGAAAGAGAATCAAAAGAAACCTCGCAAGAAGAGCGGTTTCATGGCTCGGTTGGAAGAAGCGCAACGCCAGCAGCAGGCTGCGTTGAGAGAACAACAGAAGCAACGAAACAAACAACAGCGTCGTCGATAAATAACGAAGGGGAGCATTGCTCCCCTTCGTTATTTATGATAGTTTCGGATTTTTCCCGTTTTATTTTATGGGAAAGAATACCGGAAACATACTCCTTTTATATACGATCGGCAAGTGACAACTTCGTTCTCCATCGTTCTTTTTAGTAGTGGCGCAGGTAGTTTATGCGGCAATCAGTGCAGATGATTTTGTAGAAACTGTCTTAGTACCGAAGCATGATTGTGGGTGGCATCTTTTGAGGCATACAATAATGTTATTCGATCGTGGCTCTTTATTCTTTCGACGAAATCTTTTACAGAGGCGGAGTTTTCCAACTCTTTTGAATATAGCGATACGAATCCCTCCCAATGCTCTTGCGGATTCTCATGGAACCATCGGCGTAATGCGGGAGAAGGAGCAATGTTCTTCTCCCAGATATCATATTTCAGAGCCTCTTTTTTCGTGCCTCTGGGCCATAGGCGATCTATTAATATGCGATAACCGTCCGATACTTTTGGGGGATCGTATACCCGTTTTATATTGATTTGCATGGTTCTCTATTTCCTTAATTCTTTTTCCATTTCAATAGCTCGTGGAAAGACTATATTGTTTTCGAGGTGAATATGTTGGTGTAGGGCTTTTTCAAAAGATTTCAATCTGTCGAGAGCCAATCGGTAACTGTTGCAAGCATCTTTGGGGACTGTGTAGTTTTGGGTTAATCGGTTGATATGCTGGAATCGTTCTCCCTCAGCCTCGTGTTCCGACAACATTACCGAGATGGGAGCTTCGATCGAACCGCAATGGAAATCGGGTAAATGTTTGTGCTCTTCTCTGGCCTTAAACATTTCGTAGATATAAGGGAATAAAACTAATTCTTCTTTGTCGAGATGGCTGTAAAGGCTTTCGAGCGAGTCGTGAAAGAGAGTACGTATTTTGTATAGTTCCGGGTGGCGGTCTCCGTGGACATTACAAACTTTGTCCAAGAGATGTAATAATTCTGGTCCGTGCGAGCGAATGTTGCGGTGGTGGATTTTGAGAATATAGTCTATGAGCAAATCGATAGGCCAATTGGTAAAATCGATGTTTCCGTGAGCAGACGATGGAGTGTTTTCGAGTTCTTTTTGGACTTGGTCGAGTTCTACATTTGCATTTTTACAGGCTTCGAGCAACGGTGTGGAACCGTGGCAACAGTAGTCGATACCGTATTTTTCAAATACATTCGCCGCTCCGTATTTGTCGGTGACAATTTGGCCGACAGTCAGGGTTTCGTAGGATTTCATATTCCGATATATTTTTATTTCCCGGAAATTCCCGGTATTGTCAATACAATTTATCGAAGAAAAAGTTTCGAGGTTTATGGTTATTTATTCTATACGTTCGGGTATAAGAAAAGAGATTATCCCAACGAGCGAGATAATCTCTTTTCTATATGGTAATCTATATTTGCCGGTTAGTTATTTTCGGGGCGTAATTTTCGAACGGTCACACCGGCTTGCCACATCTCGCTTTCTCTCAACTCTTTCAACTCTTTGTTCAGTCCATCGCGATATCCCTCTTTACTGTTCGTGTCGATAGAACGTTGAGCTTCGTTCCCTTTGGCTACCTCTTCATACAGTTCTTCGAATACGGGTTTGGTAGCATCGCGAAACTTTTTCCACCAGTCGAGAGCTCCTCGCTGGGCTGTTGTCGAGCAGTTGGCATACATCCAATCCATACCGTTTTCGGCGACAAGAGGCATCAGTGATTGGGTAAGTTCTTCGACCGTTTCGTTGAATGCTTCCGAAGGGCTGTGTCCGTGTGCGCGCAGTGTGTCGTATTGTGCGGCGAAAATACCTTGAATGGCCCCCATGAGAGTTCCCCGTTCTCCGGTAAGGTCGGAATAAACCTCGCGTTTGAAAGTAGTTTCAAAAAGGTATCCCGAACCGACTCCGATACCGAGAGCTATAACTTTCTCTTTGGCGTGCCCAGTCGCATCTTGGAAAATAGCATAGCTCGAATTGAGTCCCCGACCTTGCAAGAACATGCGCCGTAAACTGGTTCCCGAACCTTTGGGCGCAACCAGTACTACATCGACATCGGCAGGAGGAACGATACCCGTGCGCTCTTTGTAGGTGATGGCGAATCCATGAGAAAAATAGAGCGTTTTACCGGCGGTAAGATGTTTTTTCACTTTGGGCCATACCTCTATTTGAGCTGCGTCGGAAAGAAGGTATTCGATAATTGTTCCACGCTGGCAAGCCTCTTCGATTTCGAAAAGCGTTTCGCCGGGAATCCAGCCGTCGGCCACCGCTTTATCCCATGTCTTCGAACCTTTTCTTTGTCCGACGATGACATTAAATCCGTTGTCCCGCAAGTTCATACTTTGTCCGGGACCTTGTACGCCGTATCCGATAACGGCGATGGTTTCGTCTTTGAGGATTTCTCTTGCCTTTTCCAATGGAAATTCTTCCCGGGTGACTACATTTTCGTCAACACCGCCAAAATTCATGATTGCCATTTTCTTTTTTGTTTAGAGGTTAATTAAATTAGTTTTATCTGTTTTCAAATATGATTCTTCCTTTGCAGTACACGGTTTGGTCGTCCCGTATTTCTAAGGTAAAATGATCCGGTGCTTCTTCCTCTTTCAGCAGTTGCAGAGTAGAACCGTATCGAGCTTCGTTGGCATAGCTTATCTCGAATCGTCGGATACGTTGTTTGTCATACCGTTCGAAAGGGAAAAGGTCGAGTTCGTGCTCGATGTATTTCACACTGTTGACGTGTCGATTCAAATCTATATCGTTATAAGTCACAGGATAGATTACTGCATTTTCGTCATGTACATCGCGTACTCTCGATTGCTTTTCGATGGGACATGCTTTGTCCGATATGTTCTCGGCGATATATTCGAATTGACTTATATCTACCGATGTGCGACTATCCAAATCGATAACGACCCAAATCGTGCGGGCATATCCGCAGGGAGAGCCGTCCTCTCCCAGTATGGCGAAGTTTCTCGATGAAAAATGCTTGTTATACCCTTCGATCCATGTTTGTAAAGTATAATGCTCGTTGATGAGCGGATAACGGTACATTTCGACGGTGAGCCGGGAGAGTACCCATACTTGCCGGTTTTTGATGAGCGTACTATATCCCACGCCCCACGATTCGGCATGTAACGTAGCCACTTCGAGTATTCGTTTGGCGAGCAGGGTGAGCGGCAACTCCTGTTGACCGTTTCCTTCGGCCGGCTCTACGGTATAAGTTTTGGAGTAGACCGGTTCTGTTTGTTGTTTGGATTGTTCTTCTTTTTCTTTCATAGTTGGTTTTGTCGGTATTGTTGTTCTTGTAGGAATATGCTTACATGCTCGACGGTCGATTTGGTTATGGCGACACGTCCCGACCGGACGAATTGCATAACATCGTATCGACTCAGTTCTTCGAACAGAGATTGAGTTTCGTCGGGGTGGCCCGATTTCTCGATGACGGTATATGTGCGGTTTACTTCCAAAATGCGGGCATTGTGTTTGCGAATCAAATCTTCGATGCTCCTGTCGTCCAATAGTTTGTCGGTAGGAACCTTGTAAAGTGCGACCTCTTGAAAAATGATTTCGTCGTCGGTATAAAAGAAGGCGCGTAATACGTCTATTCGTTTTTCTATCTGCTTGACCAGTTTTTCCATCGTTTCGCGGTCGCTGT
>ULXN01000636.1_pt1 | contig 12391 bp, 11 predicted proteins | sample 1961311 | NCBI WGS metagenome assembly ULXN01 (sample SAMEA4835839, study PRJEB28245) | human gut metagenome | biome: gut microbiome; material: fecal sample | place: Denmark | collected 2008 | reverse complement strand
TCTTTTTTATTATATATAAATAATTTCTTGAACATTATTATACACCCAATTGCTGAAATTAACCATACAAAAAAATAAATATTATAAATTTTATATGACATTACAATTGAATTATATCCAAAAATACCAATAAAGCTTCTCACTGTTGTACCTAGCCAACTATATTTAAATATCATATTAAATATACCTATATTTTGCTTTTGTAAAGTTAATCTTTTAGATGGTTTATATCCATCTAAAGCATATTTATCTCCATATTCGTTTTGAGTTTGAACTCCTAAAAAATCTCCATTATATATTACTGCATTTCTTATAAACCACCATCCAGCTATTAAGAATGCACAAATAGCTACTATTAATACTTTTTGAATAATATCTTTTAATTTCATTTTGTTAGATATTACAGAAACTAAGCAAAGTATTATACTACATAATATGTATCCATATGCATTAAAATATGTAAGTGCACAAAATCCCAGTGTAATTCCCAATAGTATGCAATGTTTATTTTTCCAATTACTTTCTAACCCTAAAATCCATAAATATATAATTATTGTAGTTGCAAGTAATGCTGTTGAATCATTATTTATATATGAAGCTAAAAATGGCATAATTGGTTGAAATGCAATAAATGCAACAAATAAATATTTATAAATACCTTTAAATAATTTTTCCGATATTTTCATTGCAAAATATATCACCGCAGTCATACTTATTGTACTAACAAGCCTTGCTGCTACAACTAGTGCAAATTCATTTGTTGTAAATATTGCCATTATTTTCATAAAAACAGCACCAATCATATATGTAAGAATTGGTTGAAATGCATATGATATCCCCCACATTTCATTTCTAATTGCTTCATCTCCACCATGTGGTATTGTGTTATTTTCATATATATATTTACATATATCCCATTTCATAAATTCATCTGGACAAGAATTATATGGTTGTGAAACAGTCCAAATTAAATAGTATGTAAATATACAAATTAAAAATATAGTTTTTAATAGAGTTTTATGTTTTTTACACATATCTAAAACTTTATTCATTTTCAGATTTATCCCCTTTTTCTATAATGTATGGAGGTCGATTTCTTGCCGCATCATATGTTCTCCATAAATATTCTCCTAATATTCCAATTGAAAGCATTATTATTCCAAATCCCATAAGCATAATCATTATTATTGAAGTATATCCTTCAACATCTATTATTCCTGTCATTCTTTTATAAACTATTACTATTAATAAAATTATTGCTATAAGAAAATTTAAAAATCCAGCTATTGTTATTAATTTTATTGGAAAATATGAAAAGCTTAATAATGAATCATAAACCAATTTTATTTTTTTAGATAGTGTCCATCTTGATTTTCCTATTTCTCTTTTTTTCCTTACATATGGAACTGTAGCAGTTTCAAATCCTGTCCATAAAATTTGACTCATTAAAGATGTATTACTTTCTTGCATTTTTACTACTACATCTATAACTTGTCTATCTATTAAAAATGTATCAAATCCACCTTTTGGCATATTGTGAAGTGCTAATTTTCTCATTAAAAATGCATATAAATTTGAAAATGCTTTTTGAGTTACTGGTTCTTCTCTATCTGCTCTAACTGCTAAAACTACTTTATTTCCTTCTTTATATTTTTTTATCATTTCTAATATTACTTCCGAAGGTTCTTGTAAATCTGCAGCTTTCCTTACAGCACAATCTCCAGTACACTGTGATAAACCAGCTAATAATGCTGAATGTTCCCCAAAATTTCTTGATAATTTTACTAATTTTATATTTTTATCTACTTTCGCTAAATCTTTCATAACTTCATAAGATTTATCTTTTGATCCATCATCAACAAATATTAATTCATATTCTGTATCTAATTTTGTAAGTACTTTTTCTTTTAAATCTGCATATAATGGCAATAAATTGTCTTGATTATAATATACAGGTACTATTATTGAAATTTTTTTCATTTTTTCCCTCTTTTTCTTCTTTTACAGTACATTTTATTTTCAAGAGCATTGTAACACAACAGAATACATAAGTCAATTTATACAAAAAAAGAAGCTCAAATTTATTTTTGAACTTCCATTTTAATTATTCAGCGTCTTTAGCTTCTTCTTTTTTTTCTTCTACAGCTGTTGTTGCTTCTGCTTTAGCTTCTTCTACTGGTGCTATAACTTCTTCTGTAGCTGGTGTTTCAACTGTTTCAGCAACTTCTTCAACTGGTTCTTCTACTAAATCTTCTTTAACAACTATTTCTTTGTCTTCAATTCTTGCTCCTACTAATTCTTTAGTTTTAGCAGCTTTACCAACTCTGTCTCTTAGATAGTATAATTTAGCTCTTCTAGCTTTACCAACTCTTACTAATTCTACTTTTTCTACTAATGGTGAGTGAATTAAGAATGTTTTTTCAACACCAACACCATAAGATGTTTTTCTTACAGTAAATGTTTCGTTTAATCCTCCACCTTGTTTTTTAATTATAATTCCTTCAAATACTTGAATTCTTTCTTTGTTTCCTTCTTTTATTCTTACATGAACTTTAACAGTATTACCAACTTTTAATTCTGGTATTTTATTTTTTAGTTGTTCATGTTCAATAGATTTTATTATATCCATTTTAGAATATCCTCCTTCTTTTATTATTGAGCGGTGCTACTTAAAGCACTTCATTTTTGATTTTATTTAATATTGCCTTATCTTCTTCAGACAATTCTATTTTTTCCAAAAGTTCTGGTCTTTTTAGAAAAGTATTTTTTAAAGATTGATATTTTCGCCAATCTTCAATATTCTTATGATGTCCTGAAATTAATACATCTGGAACCTTTTCATTTTCGAAAAGTTCTGGTCTTGTATATTGTGGATATTCAAGTAATCCATTAGAAAAAGATTCTTCTTCAATTGATTCTTTATTTATAATTCCGTCAATATATCTACTTACAGAATCTATAAGTACCATTGCTGGAATCTCTCCACCTGTTAATACATAATTACCTATTGAAATTTCTTCATCAACAATTTTATCAATTGCTCTTTGATCAATTCCCTCATAATGTCCACATAAAATTATTAAATGTTGTTCTTTGCTTAAATTTTCTACCACTTGCTGATTCAAAACTTTTCCTTGTGGTGACATATATATAACTTTAGCGTTTTTCTTTTCTTTTATAGAATTGTAACTATCTAAAACTACATCAGGTCTTATTACCATACCTGCTCCGCCACCATATGGAGTATCATCTACTTTTTTGTGTTTATCTTTTGAAAAATCTCTAATATTTATTAAGTTTATATCTATTAGATTTTTTTCTTTTGCTTTTCCTATAATGCTTTCTTCTAATGATTTAAACATTTCAGGAAAAAGTGTTAAAACATCAAATTTCATTTTTTCCTCCATTTTAAATTAAACCTTTTAGTATATGAACTATTATTTTTTTCTTTTCTAAGTCAACTTGTTTTATTACCTCTTTTATTGCTGGTAATAATACTTGTTTTCCTAAATTGTCTTTTACTACATATATATCATTACTTCCAGTATTATATATGTCATCTATTTTCCCAAGAAGCTTCCCTTCTTCTGTATATACTTCAAGTCCTAGCAAATCTACAATATAGTAAACCCCTTCTTCTAAAGGCTTTGCATCTTTTCTATCTATTTCTAAATAAGAATTTCGCAAATTTTGTGCTTCTTCAACTTTTTCTATACCTTTAAATTTTATCAATACCATATTTTTATGATATTTTACTTCTTGTATTTCATATTCTCTTCTTGTTTTTTTGTTTACAACATATACTTTTTTTAAATCGTCAAATCTTTCTATGTCATCTGTATAAGGAACAACTTTTACCATTCCTTTTATTCCAAATGTATTTACTATTTGACCTATTTCTAAATATTGCATAATGTTTTACTCCAATTATCCAATAAATTCTACTGTAACTCTTTTTTGTTCTTTGTTTGCTACAGCTTTTACTACAGTTCTTATTGATTTTGCAAGTCTTCCTTGTTTACCAATAATTTTTCCCATGTCTCCATCTGCTACCTTAACTTCAAAAACTACTGATTTTTCACCATTTAGTTCTTTTATTTCAACAGCATCTTTATCATCTACTAAGTTTAATATTATTGTTTCTAGTATTTCTTTCATTTTTTCCTCCTAATTTATTACCTTAAGTTGCCAACTTATTTTCTTTAGTTTATTACTTTTATTAAAATAAAAATTTATATTTTAATTATTTTGCTTTTTCAATTAGGAATTTTACTGTATCAGTTGGTTTTGCACCATTTTTGATCCATTTTTCTACTTTTTCTTTATCTAAAACTATTGTAGCTGGTTCTGTCATTGGGTTATATGTTCCTAATTGTTCAATTATTTTTCCATCTCTTGGTGATTTAGAATCTGCAACTACTATGTGATAAAATGGAGCTTTTTTCTTTCCTTGTCTTTGTAATCTTATTTTTACCATTTTTGTTTCACCTCCCAAATTTATGTTTAAATATTTATAATTTATTTTAAGCTTAGAAATTATTTCTAAAGCGTAAAAGATTAATAACTTATTTAAAATTTCATATTTTTTAATGTGTCTTCATCTATGTTTTTCATTAACTTTCTCATGCCACCTTTATTTGATTGCATTTGTTTCATCATTTTTTGTGTCATTTCAAATGATTTTATAAATTTGTTAATATCTTGTACTGTTGTTCCACTACCTTTTGCTATACGCTGTCTTCTACTTGCATTTAAAAGTTTTGTATTTTGCTTTTCTTTTTTTGTCATTGAACATATTATTGCTTCTATTTTTCCAAATTCTTTGTCATCTACTTTTAGGTCTTTAAATTTGTTCATTCCTGGAATCATTTTTAATATTGAAGAAAATGAACCTAATTTTTTCATTTGCCTAATTTGCATTAAATAGTCATCTAAATCTAATTCCTTTTTCTTTAATTGTTTTTCTAATTTTTCTGCTTGCTCTAAATCAAAACTTTCTTCTGCCTTTTCAATTACAGATAGTATATCTCCCATTCCTAGTATTCTTGATGCCATTCTGTCTGGATGGAATACTTCTATGTCACTTAATTTTTCTCCTGTCGCTGCAAATTTTATTGGTTTTCCTGTAACTTTTTTTACTGAAAGCGCTGCACCACCACGCGTATCACCATCTAATTTTGTTAAAATTATTCCATCAATTCCAACTTTTTCATTAAATGTTTGTGCAACATTTACAGCTTCTTGTCCTGTCATACTGTCCACTACAAGTAATGTTTCGTGTGGATGTACTCCATTTTTTACATTTTGTAGTTCTTGCATTAGTGCTTCATCAATTTGTAAACGTCCTGCTGTATCTAATATTATTACATCATTTAATTTTGACATTGCAACATTTATTGCTTGTTTGCTTATTTGTACTACATCTTTTGAGTTTTCATTACTGTATACTGGAATGTTTAGCTGTGCTCCCACAACTTGTAATTGTTTTATAGCTGCTGGTCTATAGATATCACATGCAACTAATAATGGTTTTTTTCCTTGTTTTCTAAAAAGATTTGCAAGTTTTCCTGCTGTTGTTGTTTTACCTGATCCTTGTAGTCCCACAAGCATTACTATTGTAGGAGGATTTGGTGTAAAGTTTACTTTGCTTTCTTTTTCTCCAAGTAAATTTACTAGTTCGTCTTTTACTATTTTTACAACTTGTTGTCCTGGGGTTAATGATTTCATAACATCTTGGCCTAATGCTTTTTCTTGTATTGTGCTTATAAATTCTTTTACTATTTTATAGTTAACATCTGCTTCTAGTAATGCAAGTTTTACTTCTCTTAGCATTTCTTTTAAGTCAGATTCTGTTATTCTTGCTTTTCCTCTTATTTTTCTTGTAATTTCTTGTAATCTAGATGATAATCCTTCAAAAGCCATTTTGTTCCCCCTATTTCTTTGCTTAGATTATACTAAACAATTTAATTCTTTTTTTATGGTCTCTAATACATTTGCTATTTGTTTGTCGGAATAGTCTTTTTGTATTTTCGTTAGTTCTGATAAAACTTTTTCTATTTTCTTTTCTGTATTTAACGTCCTTTTCATAAATAATAGCTTTTCTTCGTACTCGAAAAGTTTTTTCTCTCCTTTCTTTATGATATCTCTAACAGCTTGTCTTGTAATGTTATGATTTTGTGCTATTTCTGATAAAGATAAATCGTTATTGTAGTAGTCGTCCATAATTTGATATTGCTTTTCAGTTAGAAGTTTGCCATATGTTTGTATTAACATACTTAGTATAACTTTTTCTTCCATTTTTTACTACCTCTTTTTTGTAATGCTAATATACTTTACACCTTTTTTTGCAATTTGTCAAGTAAAATACTAAAAAAAGTTGAAATTCTAAGTTTATTATATATTCTGTGAAGGGCAAGTGGGGACCGTTTTAGAAAATGTATGAGGTACGAATTACATTTTCTTATAATGGGGAGCCCTGGGAAGAATATATAATTAAACTTAGAATTTCAACTTTTTTATTTTGCTTTATGTGTCATTCTTTCTTCCATACTTTCAAAAAGTACTGGTTCAAAAACTTTAACATAATATGGTTTTATATCTTTATATAAATTATTTACATATATAACAGCGCCATTTTTAGTTGTTACTCTAAGATTTGGAAATGTTTTTATCATTTTTTGATTATTCCATAAAGTATTTACTATACTTTTTATGGTTTCATTTTTGTATAGATTTCTTGCTGCCTCTTGTGCTTTTTCTTCTCCTTGTATTTCTATATGATGTGTATCTACAAGTCTTACATAAAACATTTGCAAAGCAAAGCTTGATACAAGCCAATCTACAAGCATAAATATCATTATAATTGATGTTGCAATTTTTAAAGTTTTTATTGGAATTTTATTTATAAATTTATCAATTCTTGGGTTTATTACTTTTAACAATACAACTCCTAAAGCTCCCCATGCTATTGTAAATGTAGCACATATTCTTCCATGTATGTTAAATGCCATTTCTGAGTAGTCCCACCATTTAACATTAAAAACTAGTTCTCCAATTAGACTTACTAAATACTCGGTAATAGCACCTAATACCATACCACCTAGCATTAATTTCCATCTTTTACTTTTAAATTTTTGAAGTCCAACTATCATTACAACTGCGCCTAATCCATATATTGCACAAAATGGTCCATATAAAAAGCTTTGTCTGCTTTCTATTACACCTTCTGAAAGAAATGCAAATACAGTTTCTATTATAAAACCTAAAAAACTATAAATTATAAAATATGCAAATATTTGAAAAATTGTAATTCCAAATATATTAAACCCTTTTTTTGTTAATTTATTTGCATTTTCTACATCTTCTTCTACTTTTTCTATGCTCTGTTTTACTTCTTTTAATTCTTTTGAAATTGATGTTATTTTTTCTTTTTCTTCTATTTCTATTCCATCTTTGTCTATTATGTCTATAATTTCGTCAACAGAAGTTTCTATTTTTTCTAGTTTTGATGCTATTTTTACTTTCTTTTTTCTAAGTTTATCTTGTTTTTCTTCTTCATTTAGTTCTTTTTTACTTTTCTTTTGTTTTGTAGCTTCTATTCCCCTTTTATTCATATATTTTCTCCATATTTTATATATTTATTTTCTTAAAAAAACATCATTTAATTTTTCTACATTGGCTATAATATTTTCAAATATTTTTGTTATTTCTTCTTCTGTTAAGGTCTTTTTGCTATCATTAAATGTTAATGAATAAGCAACAGATTTTTCATCTTTTCCTATATTTTCTCCTGTGTATACATCAAAAACTTCTATGTTTGTTAGTAATTTTCCTCCTGCCTTTTTTATTACTTTTTCTACTTCTACAGATGGTATATCTTTTTTCATTACAAATGCTACATCTTTTTTTACATTTGGGAATTTAGAAATTTCCTTATATTTCATTTTTCCTACTCTTTTTGAAAGTAATTCATCTAAATTAATTTCCATTACATATACATCATCTTTTGTAACTTCTGGGTGTAATTTTCCAACAATTCCAACTATTTGTCCATTTACATTTATATTTGCTGTTTGTCCTTTATGAAATTCATTTGGTATTTGGTCTGGCATTTCTATAGTATATCTATTTTCATAACCTAAAAAGTTTAGTAATTCTTCTACTACTCCTTTTATAACATAAAAATCAACATTTGCACTGTTTCCAACTCCTAAATAATATTTTCCAGTCATTAATGCAACTATTTTTTGATTTTCTCCATATTCTTCTTGTTTTTTATAAAATCCTTTTCCTATTTCAAATATACATACATCCTTGTTTTCTCTTGCTTTATTGTATTCATATATTTTAACCATTGATGGAATTAAGCTATATCTTAGTGCATTTCTTTCTTCTGCTAATGGGTCTAATAATTTTACTACTTCAAAGTCATCTGTTGTATATTTTTTTGCTTCTTTATCACTTGTAAATATCATTGATAATGTTTCATTTAAACCAAGTGATACCATTTTGTTTCTTATTTCTCTTGTTTGTTTGTCATAGCTTCCTTGCTTTACTGGTAATACTGGCAACTTTCCTTCTATATTGTCTACTCCATATATACGTCCAACTTCTTCTATTAAATCTTCTTTTATTGATATGTCTAACCTTCTTCTTGGAACTGATACTATTGCTTTTTTGTCATCTGCTTCATAGCTAAATCCTAATTTGGTAAATACGTCTAAGATATCATTGTTAGAAATATTTGTTCCTAAAACATCTGTAATATTTTTAAATGTTATTTCTATTTTTTTATCTTCTTTTTGGCTTTGATCATATGTACACATTCCTTCTATTACTGTACCATTTGCATATTTTTCTAATAAATGGCAAGCTCTATTTATTGCCATATATGTTCTGTTTGAATCTAATCCTTTTTCAAACCTGTTACTTGCTTCACTTCTTAATATTTTTTTTGCTGTTTTTCTTACTCTAACTCCATCAAATATTGCAGATTCTATTATTATATTTTTTGTTTGTGGTACAACTTCTGTTTCTAGTCCTCCCATAACTCCTGCTAATCCTATAGATTTTTCTTTAGTTGAAATTACTATGTCATTTTCATCTAATGTTCTTTCTATATTATCTAATGTAGTTAGTTTTTCTCCATTTTTTGCCATTCTAACTATTATTTCATTGTTTAGTTTATCTGCATCATAAAAATGCAATGGTTGGCCTAGTTCTAGCATTACATAATTGCTAATATCTACAACATTATTTATTGGTCTTATTCCACAAGCCATTAATCTATTTTTTATAAATGCTGGACTTTCTTTTATTTCTACATTTTCTACTTTTTTTGCTAAAAATACAGAGCAATTATTTGTTTGTATGTCTATATTAAATGTTTGATTTATATCTTTTCCAGTTTCTTTATAATTTATATCTACATCTTTTACTTTTTTATTATATATTGCCCCTAATTCATATGCCATTCCAAGCATGCTTAACAAGTCTCCACGATTTGCTGTTAATTCAAAGTCTATTACTTCATCATCAAATCCTAAGTATTTTATTGGATCTTCTCCAACAATTGCATCTTGACCTAATTCGCAAATTCCTTTTTTGTCTTCTTCTGTTAAAAATTTGTTATCTAGCCCTAATTCCGCAATTGAACACATCATTCCATTTGATTCTACCCCACGTATTGTTCCTTTTTTTATTGTTACATCATTTGGTAAATTTGCTCCAACTAATGCTACTATTACTTTTATTCCAGCTCTTGCATTTGGTGCACCACAAACAATTTGAAGTGTTTTATCTCCTACATCTACCATACATACATGTAAATGGTCTGAATCTGGATGTTCTTCACATGTTTTTATTTGTCCTATTACTAAATTTGTTGCATTTATAAACTTTTCTGCACTATCATATTCATTTCCTACTCTTGTCATATCTTGTGCTATCTTTTCTATACTTAAATTATCATCTAAATCTATATAATCTTTTACAAAATTTCTACTTAATATCATTTGTTTTTACACATCCTTTCTATCAAATTGTTTTAAAAATCTTACATCATTTGTGTATAAATAACGTACATCTGGAATTGCATATTTAAACATTGTTATTCTGTCTAGTCCAGGTCCAAAGGCAAATCCTCCCCACTCTTCTGGGTCATAGCCTCCCATTTTTAGTACATTTGGGTGCACCATTCCTGCTGCAAATACTTCTATCCATCCTGTTTTTTTACATAGTGAGCAACCTTTTCCTCCACATTTAAAGCATGTTACGTCTACTTCGTATGATGGTTCTGTAAATGGGAAATAACTTGGTCTAAAACGTAATTTTGAGTTTTCTCCTAACATTTTTTTCGCAAATATTTCTAATGTTCCTTTTAAATCTGCAAGTGATACATTTTTATCTTTTTTATCTATTACTAAACCTTCTACTTGCGCAAATTGTGGTGAATGTGTTGCGTCATCTTCCCTTCTATATGTTTTTCCTGGACATATTATTCTTATTGGCTCTTTACCACCTTTTTGTTCCATTACTCTTGCTTGTGCTGATGAAGTTTGTGTTCTTAATAAATATTCGTTTGTTATGTAGAAACTATCTTGCATATCTCTTGCTGGGTGACCTTCTGGTAAATTTAGCTTTTTAAAACAGTATTCATCTGTTTCTAATTCTGGACCAGATACTACATCATACCCCATAGATACAAATAAGTCTTCTACTTCTTCTATTACCAAATTCATTGGATGTTTACTTCCTCTTACCATTTTTTTGCTTGGTAATGTTATGTCTATTCTTTCATTTTCTATTTTTTTATTTAGTTCTATTTTTTTAAATTCCTCTTCTTTTCTAGAAATTAGGTTTTCTATTTTTCCTCTTACTTCATTTACCAAGCTTCCTATTACTGGTCTTTCTTCTTCGGCCAATGTTCCCATTGTTCTTAATACTTGTGTTAGCTCACCTTTTTTTCCTAGGTATTTTACTTTTAAGTCTTGTAATTGTTTTAAATCTTTTGCATTTTCAATTTCATTAATTGAATTTTCTTTAATTTGTTCAATTTGCTCTTTCATTAAATTCCTCTCCTTGTAATAATTTTGGATTTTAAGTTTCCCTTAACTTTTTTGCTTTGTTTAAATTTGCAATAAAACAAGCCAATTCTTCCATTACATAGGACGAATTGGCTTGTTTCGTGGTACCACCTAATTTTATTAATTATTTTAATTAACCTCATTATAGTTTTAACGGTTCAACCGCTTCTTTCTACTTTGCTTTTCAAAAGAAGACCTAAAAAGTGAAATTTCTATATATTTGTATTTAAATAGCTCTCAGCTTTGCTATTTTCTCTGTAAAATACTTTTACTATATATACTTTGCTTTTTAATTGGCTTTTCTTATTATGTTTTATATGTTATCATATTTTATTTATTTTTTCAAGTTTTTTTACATACTTCCAAAAATAATTTCAATATTTTTTAATTGTTTTAAAATATAAGTTTGGTTAAATTTCATATCTAAGACTATTCTTCCTTTAGAATCTGTATTTTGTGTAACAACTGGCTCAAAAATATAAGAATAATCACTTGTATTTATTATATTAAAATCTGAATCATATCTATTAATACGCATTGTATAGTAATTTTTTTCTAATTTACTAATACCACTTTTTAAAGTAATTTGAAGTCCTGAACTATATATTTTATAACTTTCTATTTTATCATAATTTTCTTGGTCAGATTTTGCTGGTATAAAGTTATTTGATGTTTTATCATACACAAAACATATTTTAAATTTATCTAAATTTTCTGCTGTATTATTTTGTAATTTTAGATTATTTTCAAATACAAATGTGCTGCTTTGGCTATCTACGTTTTGGGATTTTACATTTTCTACTATGCTATTATCTAGTGTTGTATTTACTTCAAATTTTATATTTTCATTTTTTTCGGTATTTGTTATTTGAGTTTTTCCGCCTATTCTTTGTATTGTTACTTTTTCTATTTTATAGTCATTTCCATAATCATATTTTATTTTAAAATAATCTCCCTCTATTTTTTCTTTTATTTTATCTTTCCAATCTTGGTCTTTTGTATCTACTATGGTTTCTACATTTTCCCCATCTATGTATTTTACCTCTATATCACCTATTTGTTTATACATATTTATTGATGGCAATATATTATTAATAATTTCACTTTTTAAAATATAGCCTCTTTTTTCTTGTATATTTATGTGATTTAATAAATTTTCTTTTGCATCTTGTGCTATATTTTCTTTTTTTGTTTTATCAGAATTTGTAAAAAATCCTGCTTTATTGTTTAAAGACATTACTGCTTTTATATTTTCTATACTTACAGGAATTTCTTGCCATGTTGTTATTGCACATAATATTATAAAT
>ULXN01040895.1_pt1 | contig 12396 bp, 6 predicted proteins | sample 1961311 | NCBI WGS metagenome assembly ULXN01 (sample SAMEA4835839, study PRJEB28245) | human gut metagenome | biome: gut microbiome; material: fecal sample | place: Denmark | collected 2008 | reverse complement strand
AAGACGCTCTTCGAGCAAACAGATCTGCTGGTCAAAATCGCTACGGAGTCGTTCGATATCAACGGCAACCTCATCAACACGACGGGTCTCGTCAGCCGGGAGGATGTGACGGGACTGTTCGCCATTGCGGGCGACGGTACGCTGCAGTCGTTCGTCGGCGCTTCGTCCAACGGAGTCTTCATCAAGGCCGCCAGCATCAAACTGGAGGGGTTGGTTACAGCCAACGAGAACTTCAAGATTCTGGAGGATGGTTCCATCGAAGCCCGGAACGGCATTTTCAAGGGGCGAATCGATGCTACGAGCGGCACGATCGGCGGTTTCGAGATCGGAAGGAACCGTATCGGTTCCGTGGCGTCCCAATCGGGCGATGGCGGTAGTCTGGCCATCTATGAGGATTTCTTCCGTGTCGGCGGCGGGACGGGCTATGCGATGTTCGGAAACGATGTGATCCCCGCGTCCGCCGGGGGTGCGTTCAGCGCCATAGGGCGTATCGTCAACAAGAAGCCGAATGCAGGAGAAGAATGGGGCTTCGACACTGCGAACTACGGATTGTTTATCGACGTTGCCGGCGGTACGAAGAATTATGGAATCAGCAGCAATGCGGCATTGCTGGCTCCGGCCTTTATCAATACGAAAGCCAGAATTCTGACGTTCGGGGCGGGTGATTACACGGTCGATTTTTCGCAGCATAACATCATCCTGATGTATTACAATCAACCGAAATATGACGGCACGGAGGTCGAATTGCCGTCCGAGTTATCTGTGGCTCGCCAGTTCGGGTTGAACTCGCTGCCGGATGATTTCGCGGCAATCGTGACCTTCCGCGTGCGTACCGGGTCGAAGTTTATCACCTTGAAAGGCATTTACAATCATAATGAAGGGCTGACGAATTATAAGATGGAACCGGGCGATTCTGTGACGGTGCTGATTACCAAGATCGACGGATTCCGCTATCAGATATTGAACCATTCAAGCTAACGACGATATGAAAAAGATCAACCTCAAGGAATTCGATGTTTTTACGGACATCACGAAGCGGCAGCGGGTACGTTGCGACATGCGTCGCAGCGTAGCTAACCTGCTCTATAACCAGATGCACGGCATCGAAGCGCTGAATCTGGCGCTTATGATCCATCGCAGCGACGGCGAGTTGTCGGTCAGCGATGAGGAGTTGCGCCTTTTGTCCGGAGCTGTCGAGAGGTTCGGTACTCCGGCGCTGATCGACGCGTTCGCTGCGCACATCGAAGAATACAACAACCCTAAAACGGAATAGTTATGGCAATCACGGACGAAGAGAAACAACAGCTCAAGAAAGAGATTCTCGAAGAAATCAAATCTTCCTCGCAGGGCGTCACGGAACTGGATAAGGTGACGAACCTCGCGGGCGTGAATTCGCTGCCGGCCATGCAGGGCACGAAAGTCGTGCTCGTGCCGATGCCTCTGTTGTCGAAACCGGCGGAGGATGCTGCCGCCGTGGCCCTTACTGCAGCGGATATGGCGGAAGATGCCGCCGCGGAGGCCGGTGCCATTGCCGAGACTACGCGCGAGTTGGCCAAGGAGACCGCAGCGACGATCGCGGAGTCGAAGAGTGCTACGGCTGCGGCCGAAGGTGTCGTCGCCGAATTCAACGCCATCGCCGAACAGGCGCTGGGCGGCGTGTCGTTGTTCAACGTGAACCAGCAGTGCGGCGACAACACCTATACGCTGACCACGGCCCTCGCATCCGTGAAGGCCAAGGAGGTTAACGACAACGTGCCTTATCGGAAGAAGGGTCTGGTGATCACCTACCGTGTCGATGCGGCCAAGTGGGAGACCAAGCAGTTCATCGGAGCGTCTCTTGACGAGTGGGCGAATGAGGAATTGTGGAAGAGCTTCGGCGGTGGCAGCGGCTCCGGCGCCGGGAACGTCTATAACGTCACGGTCCTGCAACCTTTGGAAGTCGGCTACTATACGCTGGCTGCGGCCATTGCCGCCGTCGAGCGGGAGAAGGCGCAGGCGCTGGGTCTGGTCGTCACGTTCGCTGTGAGCGACAGCCGGTGGGAAAGTTACCAGTTCATCGGAACGGATACGGCCGCTGACTATTGGAACAGCCTGTCGCTTTGGAAGGTCTATGGAGGCGACGGCAGCGTGAAGAGCGTCGCCGTCAATGGCGGGGAGCGTCTCTCTCCGGATGCCGAGGGGAACGTTAACCTGACCATCCCGATCGTCGAGGTCGATGAGGCTCTGGACGAGAACAGCACGAACCCCGTGGAGAACCGTGCCGTTCAAGCGGCGCTCAAGGGTCTGGACGGACAGTTCGGAGCCGATATTCAGGTCGATGAAGAGACGAAGATTTTGAGCCTGCTGGACAAGTCGGGCAATGTCCTCGGCACGGCCCAGCTTCCGGCCGGCGGCGGTGGCGGTTCGGAGGCTACGACGGCGCTCGTGCTGTCGATCCTCGGCGACACGACTATTACGGTCAAGGCAGGCAGCACGGTGAAGATCGGCTATGCGTTCAGCCATGTGAACGCCGAAGATCAGACCTCTACGGGCGAGACGGCCACGGCGGTCTGCAAAATCGTGCGCGGCGCCGTTACGCAGACCATTACCGAACAGGTGGCACAGGGTACGCACTACCTCGATCTGACGAAATACCTCGGCACAGGCACGAACAACATCACGATCCGTCTGGTTACGAACACCTCCGGTCAGGTGAAGCAGGTCGGCATGACGGTGCGTGTCGTGGCCCTGACGATCGCCTCGAGCTATGGTCTTGCCACGTTCACCCGTCAGGGCGATGCGATCGCTTTTCCGTATTCCGTTTCTGGCAGCGGGGCGAAAACCGTCTATTTTTATCTGGACGGCGTGCAGGTCGATTCCACGTCCGTCACCGCTTCATCCACGAGCCGCACATACAATCTCTCCACCACGAAGCTGACGCATGGGCGTCATTCGTTTCAAGTCAAGGCCGTGATGGAGTTGGATGGAGGTGATACGATCGAGAGTTCGACACTGTACTATGACCTCATCATCTATGCCGAGGGTAATACCCGTCCGATTGTCGGGTGTCAGTTCGAGTTTTCTGACGGCAGCATCATCGCTGCCGGCAAGAACGTAACGCTGCCCAATACGACGCAATACCAGTCCGTCACGGTTCCCTATGTCGTTTATGTAAACGGCACGTCGAAAACCGATGTGGAACTTTCTCGTAACGGCAAGAAGGTCTCGACGGTTTCCGCCGACCGTACGCTGCAGCGCTGGAACGTGCGCATGACCGACACGGGGGCGCTGTCGCTGAAGCTCAAGGCAGGCATTACGGAGTATCCTATCGGCATTCAGGTCGATCCTTCGGACATCGACATTACGGACACTACGGCTAATCTGGAGCTGAAACTGACGGCTTCGGGCCGCAGCAATACGGAGAGTGATCCTGCGACATGGGAGTACGGGGATGTGCGGACGGAGTTCCGGGGTTTCAACTTCGACGGCAACGGCTGGATGACAGGCGCCGACGGCAGCACTTCACTGCACATTTCGGACGGCGCCGCCATAGATATCGGCCTTCAGCCTTTCGTGCGGGACTTTTCGACCGGCGGCAAGACGCTGGAGTTCGAATTCAAGACCTCGAACGTCAAAGATTTCAACGCCACGGTGATCAGCTGCTACGACGAGGTATCCGGCATCGGTCTGCGCATTACGGCGCAGGAGGCGAAGATCATCGCGTCGGCCGGCAGCAGCGTTTCGACGAAGTTCAAGGCCGACGAGCGTGTGCGCGTGGGCTTCGTCATCAAGGGTAAGGGCGACGGCGAGAAGCGCATGATGTACCTCTACATCGACGGCATCAAGTCGGGAGCGGTTCAGTATGCCGGCACGGAATCCTTCGCACAGGCGGTCGCCCGGAATATCTCCGCCGGTGCGGCATCTGCCGATGTCGATCTGTATAACATCCGCTGCTATGCCCGGGGGCTTTCGGATACGGAGATGCTCAACAACCGCATGGTGGACATGGACGACGTGGACGGCATGATTTCGGCCTACGAACGCAACGACATCCTCGATGCGGACTCATCGGACGAGTCCATCGACACCGAGAAGCTCGCGGATCAACTGCCGATCATGATCTTTACGGGTGACATCGAGGGGCTGGTGAACGCCAACAACAAGAAGAACAAATACCCGATAGATATCAGCTATATCGACAAGCGGAATCCGGATAAGTCGTTCGAAGCGGTGCAGGCGGTCATCCAGCTGCAGGGCACCTCTTCGCTGGCATATCCGCGCAAGAACTTCAAGTTCAAACTCAAGAGCGACTATGCGGGCAACAGTTTCGCCATCGCCGGCGAGGATGTGCCGGGCAAGAAATACCAGCTGCGCGACGATTCGTTCCCTGTGAACTGCTTCTGCCTGAAGGCCGACTTCGCGGAGTCTTCGGGCACGCACAATACCGGCATGGCGCGCATCGTCCACCGGGCGCTGCAGGCTGCGGGCATCTATACCCCTGCTCAACGCGGTTACACGGGCGAATACGACGTTCGTACGACGGTCGACGGGTTCCCGATCGCGTGCTTCTACCGTCCCGCGTCCGACAGCCCGCTGGTTTTCATGGGGAAGTACAACTTCAACAACGACAAGTCCACGGAGAACGTCTTCGGCTTCGAGGGTATCGCCGGCGTGAATGCCGAGCTGAAGAACCGCGAGGTGTATGAAGGATCGCTCGATGAACTGGGACAGGATGCCGAAGCCGATAAGGATGCGATCTATCTGATCACCAAGACAGGCGATGCGAACAACAACAAACTGCTGCGCTGGGACGGTGCGGCGTGGGTCGAGACGCCTTTCGACGAGACGATCAACCCGTGCGAGTGCTGGGAGTTCCTGAACAACTCCGACCGGATGTGCCTGTTCAAGGAGTCGGATTTCGAGACGCTCACCGACGGCGAATACCGCTGGTTGTCGGCTTTCGAAGGCCGTTATCCGGATACATGTCAGGACCCTCGCAACCTGAAGGTTCTGTGCGAATGGCTGGTCTCTACGGATCAGGAGCAGGTCCGGACGGGCGGCAAGATCACGATCGGAGGCGAGGAAGTCGCCGACACGAAGGCGAACCGCCTTGCCAAGTTCAAGGCCGAATGCGCCGAGCATTTCAACCTCGACTTCCTGCTGTCGTATTACCTGCTCACGGATATCTTCGCCGCCGTCGATCAGCGGGCCAAGAACATGATGTTCGCCTCATGGGGCAAGGAGGGCGGTGCCAGCTACAAGTGGTATCCGATCTTCTACGACAACGATACGATCCTCGGAGTCCGCAACGACGGCAAGCTGGCCTATGGCTACGATCTGAACGATGATTCGCGCGATGAGGAGCTGCAGTCGTATGCCTATGCCGGTCATGACTCGGTGCTGTGGCAGAACCTCAAGGCGGCTTTCGCCTCGGAACTCGCCGTGATGTACCGCAGGTTGCGTACGGGCAACGCCCTGACCTACGCCTCGTGCATCGGTGTTTTCAACGATGAGCAGAGCGCTGCATGGTGCGAGGCCGTCAAGAACAAGGATGCGATGTACAAGTACATTACTCCGCTGCTCGAGGGGGCCATGGTGAACAACGTCCCTACGATCTATGACTACCTCTATTCGCTGCAGGGGAGCCGAGACCACCATCGCAAGTGGTTCCTCTATAACCGTATCAACCTGCTCGACTCGAAATATCAGGGCGGCGACTATACGGGCAACAACGTGAATTTCCGGTCGAATAACCCGAACGACGTAAGTCGGCAGTCCATTACGCTGACGGCGTTCCAGCGGCTCTATTTCGCAGTGAAATTCGGCGAGGAACTCTCGGAATCGGTGATGCTTTCTCCGGATGACAATGCGTCGCATACCTTCAGTCATCGCGTCGAACATTTCCTCGACACGACGATCTACGGAGCCTCTTACCTCTCGACGCTCGACATCAGCGACATGTACCCTTCGAACCCGGTGTCGCTGACGGCAGCCGTGAAGTTGCAGGACCTGCTTGTGGGCAAGGATAAGACGGGCTATCGGAATACGGGCATCTCGTCGCTCACCCTCACGGGCCTGACGCTGCTCCGTCGGTTGAACGTCTGCAACATCGAGAACGAAAACTTCACGGCGCTGGACCTCACTACGAATGTGAAGATGGAGGAGTGCTATGCGCAGGGATCGTCGCTGCAGACCGTGAGCTTCGCGCCGGGCGCGCCGCTTCGCATCCTGCATCTCCCTGCCTCGACCCAGAGCCTCGAGTTCAAAGGGCTCCCAAACCTGACGGATCAGCATCTGCAGATCGACGGCTATGCGAATATCAACCGCGTGCAGATCGAGAACACCCCGGGTGTCGATTCGCTGGCGCTGCTGGAGCGCATCTTCGCTGCCGGCGAGAGTTTGCAGTATGTGCGTATCACGGACATCGACCGCGAGGGCGACGGACGGCTGCTGGTGAAATTGCTCGCGGTGGGCGGCATCGACGAGCATGGCGCCACGCAGGAGAAGGCTGTGGTGACGGGCCGCTACCGGCTTACGCAGTACCTCGCCGACGAGTTGTACCAGCAGCTCACGGTCTGCTTCGAGGATTTGGAGATCATCCAGCCGGAGTGGACGTGCCTCGAATTCGATGATTCGATATTGGATGCGAAAAACATCTCGAACCTCGATAACCGTACGGGCTACCGGTTCGACAATGCCTTTACACCGAGCGCCCACATCTCGGCAATCCTTGCGCAGCGGCACCGTTCGCTGGGCAAGAAGACTGCCGAGGACGTCGTTACGATTTTCCCGCTTCACGACGAGAATTCGAACTTCTACGCCGACGCTTCGGACCTGTCGTTGGCAACGCCGGCGGTCTTGACGGGTCGGGAGGGTTTCGTCTGGATGTATGAGCCGCACTACTGGTATAAGGGCGTGAACGACTTCCTGAATCAGAAGAAATACTCTTTCTTCAGCTCCAACGCTTCATGCCCGGCGACGGACGGCGAGTACGTCAAACTGCAGAAGGAGGAGCTCGAAGTCATCGAGGGCGTAGCAGTCCGTATCGGAGAGGAATATGCGACGCTTGCGGAGGCGCAAACGTCGGTCTCTGCGGACTCCTGCTGTATCGTTCCGCTGCCGGCCGGTTACCGTCAGGCGCGGTTCCCGTCGCTGTCTTCGGCCGCTTATGGAGCAGTGTGGCTGGATGATGCAGGGACGATCCTCGGCCGTCTGCGCGCAACGTCGAGTGCGGGTCTTCTGAATGGCATGTACCTGTTCAGCACGATCCCGTCGGGTGCGACACGTCTCGCCTTCACGATCTCCAACGCTGCTGATTTCGACTATGTGCTGCTTACGACGAGCGACAAAATCGAAGCCGTCGAGCCGGACTGGTGCGAGCATGACGAGTGCCTGTGCTCCGTTTATGAAGCGTTTCTGGAGGACGACTTCCTGAAGTCGATTTCAGATGTCGTCAGCACCGGTTCCGTTTCGCAGGGCGACCTGTCGGTTTATGCCAAGAACTCCGGAAAAGGATTCCAGCTCATAGATTGGGATATGCACAAGGATGTTGCGAATTTGTTCTATGCGAAATACGGTACGCGGGACTCGCAGGGCCAATGCGGTTACGGCGAGAGTTCCTATTCCAAAAAGAGCGGTCTGACGAACATGCTGGGGATGCGCGATACGATCAATCCGGACGGCAAGACTACCGGCGCGTATTATTACGAAGGAGATACGCTCAAGGATGCCAAATCGACCAACGTGATGGGCTACGAGTGCTGGCAGGGTGACAAGTGCGAATGGCTGGACGGCGTTACGCTCAACAAGGAAAAGGCTAACGGACGCTGGAGCATCGAAACGCCCGGGCGCCCCGCGCGCGTTGTGCAGGGTATCGCAACATTTGCGGAATATTGGCCTGCGAATATGGTTCACGGCCGCCATATGGACCTAATCGTTGCCCGCGGCGGCGGCTCTGAAACTTCGGGCTATCACGACTGGCAAAACGTAAGCGGTGGTATTGCCCGTGTGGTCTATCGGTCGTACAGCTATGCGAGCGCGTATGGCGGCGTGTCGTGCGCGAGCACGTACAACGATTCGTCGAGCACGAGCGCGAGCATCGGCTCTCGGCTCGCCTTCCGCGGCAAAATCGTCAAAGCGACGAGCGTCAGCGAGTATAAAGCGTCCGTCGGCGTCGAATGACGCCGGCGGTTGAAAGTGGCGTAAGCCACTCGAAAATATTTTCGGAATAACAAAAAGAGGTTCAAAGATGAAGAATTTTGTATTTTTGTGTTTACAAAGGCGGAATCCCCCGTAAGCCCGTGTGGTCTATCGGTCGAACAACAATGCGAACGCGAATGGCGGCGTGTCGTACGCGAACACGAACAACGATTCGTCGAACACGAACGCGAACATCGGCTCTCGGCTCGCAAACAATGAGAAGAAACGTTTAGCCTGCATTTTGGCGTACAACACCGAGGACGTGTCCTCACCGTGGAGCCAAGGGGGAGGAGCCTCGCCAACAGCAGCCCGTTCGGGCTGGAAAGGGGAAACATACAGCGTTGGGTGGAGTTTGGTAGGTTCCCGTAAGGGTTCTCGAAGAAGTCAGGCCCAGAAAATTGAAGGCTTTTTATGCGTCGAGAAGGCAATATTGTCCAAAAGATCGTCGAGGACGAGAACATGGACTGTTCTTTCCGGAAGGTCCTGCGCGGGCGTCTCCGCAAGCAGAGCTATTCCGGGAAGCGCCTTCTGTCGCATAAGAAAGAGGTTCTGGACGAACTCAAGGCCGAAATCTCGGCCGGTACGTTTCGCATCAGCGGATATCGGGAGAAAGAGGTGATCGAGCACGGAAAACTGCGCAGGATACAACTCATTCCGCTACGGGACCGAATCGGCATCCACGCCATCATGAGCGTCGTCGACGAGCACCTGCGTCCTCGTATGATCCGCACGACCTCGGCATCCATCAAAGGACGAGGCATGCATGATCTGATGCAGTATATCCGCGACGATATCGCGGCCAATCCGGAGGACACGCTGTATGCTTACCAGTTCGACATCAGGAAATTCTATGAGAGTGTCAAGCAGGATTTCGCCGTGTGGTGCACTCGTCGGATGTTCAAGGACGAGAAGCTGCTGACGATGCTGGAAAGTTTTATCCGGATGATGCCGAACGGCTTGAGCGTAGGCTTGAGGTCGTCGCAGGGAATCGGGAATCTGTTGCTCTCGACCTATCTCGATCACTACTTGAAGGATCAGTATGGAGTACGGTATTTTTATCGCTATTGCGACGACGGGCTGGCCCTCGGCGGTTCGAAGAAGGAACTGTGGAAAATCCGGAATTCGGTCCACAGTCAAAGCGAGCGCATGGATCTGGTCATAAAACCCAACGAGCGGATTTACCCGATTACTGAAGGCATTGATTTTCTCGGATATGTGATCTACCCGGATCATGTGGCGCTGCGCAAGCGCAACAAACAGAACTTCGCGCGGAAGATGAGCGAGATCAAGAGTAAACAGCGGAAACGTGTACTAACGGCATCCTTTTACGGGATGACCAAACACGCCGATTGCAGAAGGCTTTTCTATAAACTAACAGGTATAGATATGAAAAAAATCAATCAATTAGGCGTCAGCTACACGCCGGCTGATGGCAAGAAGCGGTTCAAGGGAACCGTGATCTCCATTCGGGAACTCGTAAACCTTCCCATTGTCGTACACGATTTCGAAACCGGAATCAAGACTGAACACGGTGATGACCGGTGCATCGTTCAGATCGAAATGAACGGCGAGATGCGCAAGTTCTTCACCGACTCTGAAGAGATGAAGAACATCCTTCAGCAGATACGAGAGATGCCGGACGGCCTCCCCTTCGAGACGACGATCAAGGCGGAGCAGTTCGGCAAGAACAAAACCAAATACGTTTTTACCTGATGAGAATTCATGGAAGCGCGGGCGTGGCTCCGATCGAGTGTATCAACCCGCGAAAGAATAAGTGGCGAGTTCGCTGGGACATCGAGGAGAAGGATGGCGCAGCGTCGTATGAAGAGGCCGAGTTCGACCATCGCCCGCAGATGGATGAGGTGCTGGAGGTGCTCCGAAACTGGTACAATGCCAAGACCGAGGGGCTGATCCGTACGGGATTCGTCTGGGAGAAGATTCCGGTGTGGCTCTCTGTCGAGAACCAAGTAAACTACAAGGCCGCATTCGATCTGGCCGTCCAGACGGAGGGTGCGAACCTTCCGGTCGTATTCAAGTTCGGAACTGATGAAAAGCCGGTATACCGAACCTTTGCAACGACGGACGACCTCCGGGACTTTTACACGGCGATGGTGTCGTATATCCAGACGACGCTCGAAGCCGGCTGGAAAGAGAAGGAGGCGATCGACGTCGGCAAATACAATGTCGGACTCGAGGTCTGAATGAAGATGCCCCTCGGGGGAGGGCAAAAAGAAATCCCCCGGCCTGTTAGCAGTCATCTCACCTACATACCAACAAATGCACGATTACTCGCGGCGACCGGGGGATAAATCCTCCCAGCCGCGAGTAATCTTTTTTTGTGCCATTCCTTGCGCAAGAATGGCTGGCATGTAGGTGAGATGCGCAAAGATACCAAAATTTAGAGAAAAGCAAACTATGAGAACACCGATTTCGTATTATGGCGGCAAGCAGACGATGCTTAAGCATATCCTGCCTCTGATTCCGTCGCATAAAATTTACACCGAAGCGTTCTGCGGAGGAGCCGCAGTTCTGTTCGCCAAACGTCCGGCCGAGGCCGAGGTCATCAACGACATCAATATGGAGCTGACGAATTTCTATTGGTGCGCGCAGATGTACTACCGGGACCTCAAACTGCAAATAGACAAGACGCTGCACAGCCGGGATGTGCACGCCCATGCCGGGCACATCAATAGCTATCCGCAATTCTTCTCACCCGTCGAGCGGGCGTGGGCCGTCTGGGCACTCTGCAAGATGTCTTTCGCGTCGATGATGGATGGAACGTTCGGATACGATTTCGGAGGTATGATGCCCAAGAAGTTGCGCAATGCCAAGGATGAATTCACAGCGCAGTTATGCGCCCGGCTGGAGAATGTCACGCTGGAAAACCGCAACGCCCTCGATGTGATTGCCTGTTACGATGCACCCGATGCCTTCCATTTCGTCGATCCGCCCTATGTGAACTCCGACTGCGGGCATTACGAGGATACGTTCAACGAGCGGAATATGGAGCAGCTCCTGCAGTTGCTCGAGACCGTCAAGGGGAAGTTCATGCTCACGATGTTCCCGTTCGAGATGATCGACCGATACGCCCGGAAGAACGGCTGGATCATACACCGCATCGAGCGCACGATCAGCGCCTCGAAATCGAGTCGTCGCCGGCAGGAGGAGTGGATGGTCTGTAACTACGAGGAGCGGGCGCAAGCCTCCCTGTTCGGGGGGGGGTATATAGGCGGCTGATATACTTGGGGAAGGCTTCCTTCATCCGGCGAAAGAGCACCGTTCGAATAGCGATTGAATGCCGTTCGAGCGGTGCTCTTTTTGATGCGTGTGCGAAATTTTCGCCGCTTTTCGTTTTGGAGGACTTCAGCCCTCGAAAAATCGCATCTGGTTCTGGATTTCGTTACATCTCGTTTTGCCGATTATAAAAAAAAGGACCGCACAAGGGCGGTCCCGTAAAAAAACCTGAAAATGGGGATATTTGTCACACCCGCTTCCGCACGGGGAGGGCGGGCAATGCGGCGCCCGTCCCCGCGAACGGGCGCATCAGATGCTGATGTCGAGGATCTCGAAGTGGATCGTGCCGGCCGGAACCTGCACATCCACGCGATCGCCCTTCTTGTGGCCGAGCAGCGCCTTGGCGATCGGCGTGCCGATGGCGAGCTTGCCCTCGCGCAGGTTGGCCTCGTGTTCGGCGACGATCGTATAGACCATCTGTTTGTTGTTGTTGTGGTTGAGCAGGGTCACCTTGCTCAGGATCTGCACCTTGCTCTTGTCGATCTTCGACTCGTCGATCACCCGGGCATTGGCGATCGTATCCTCGAGCTTGGCGATGCGCATCTCAAGCAGGCCCTGGGCCTCCCGGGCGGCGTCGTACTCCGCATTCTCCGACAGGTCGCCCTTGTCGCGCGCCTCGGCAATGGCTGCCGAGATCGCCGGGCGCTCGACGGAACGCATGTGGTCGAGCTCCTCCTTGAGCTTCTTGTACCCTTCCGCCGTCAGATAAATAGTCTCTTTTGCCATAATTCAAGTTACATAAAAAATAAGAATCCTGGCCGGTAAAGGCCAGAACCCCGTTGCATTGCTTGGACAAAGATAGAAAGGATATTCCGAATTTCCAAATCTTTTTTCGCCTTTCATCCGCAGGGCGGGACCTTCGGGCCGTCAGGCGGTTGCGGGCATGCGAAGGCCGGCGGAGGAGCCGACGCCCCGCCCCGCCCG
>ULXN01051174.1_pt1 | contig 12487 bp, 14 predicted proteins | sample 1961311 | NCBI WGS metagenome assembly ULXN01 (sample SAMEA4835839, study PRJEB28245) | human gut metagenome | biome: gut microbiome; material: fecal sample | place: Denmark | collected 2008 | reverse complement strand
CACCGCCAAAACAATCATCAATGCCTTTTTCTTTTTCATTTTTCTCTCTCCTTTTTTATTTTTTGGTTTATTTTAAGCGACGTACAGTCGCTTGGCTGAATATTTTTCAATATTTTATCTTTCGTGAAACAGAATAAAGAAAAAACGCAGGCGAAAGCCTGCGCAATCAAGAGGAAATAAAAATAAAATATTTATTATTGAACATTTGCAAATCCCCCGAAGTTTTAAAAGTTTTATTTATTTTATCAACAATCAAACGGATTGTCAATTTTTCAAACACTCGAATTTTATTTTTATTCCTTTTTACCGCTTCATATCGACCATTTTTTTCATAATATTGCAAAATTCATGTCGATGTGACGGTAGTTGTCAAAAAACGCAAAAATATTTTAATATCCTCTAACCTTGCCGCCGCAGCAAAAACAAACCAAAATTTTTCGTTTCTTGTTGCCAAAAGGCTTTGACTATTTCCGATTTTTGTGTTATCATAATCAAGCCGACTTCGTTCGGCAGCACAATTGGAGAAGTACCCAAGTGGCTCAAGGGGCTCCCCTGCTAAGGGAGTAGATCGCAAATAAACGTGATGCATGGGTTCAAATCCCATCTTCTCCGCCACATTAGACCGTGTTGAACCCCAAGGGGTTGTACACGGTCTTTTTTTATGCCACAATATATTGTGTTTTTGTAATTTTTCTCCGAAATATTGCCGTTTCGTTGTGGTCATCGTAGCACAGTTCTCGCGGAAGTAAACGGAAAAAAATATTGCGGAAGATTTTATATTTGTTTTTTTAAGCCGTACAGGAAACCTGTACGGCTTTTTTTCTTGTCCGTTTTCCGCTAAAAAAGCGGGAGAAACATTTCCCCCGCTTTCAAATTAAAGCATTAACGCCAACAGCATACCAACCGAGGCGGCAAGCGTGGCAAAGCTAATCACATATGACATAATCAGCGCGAAATTGTCCGTTTTCCGCTGCCGTTCCAGCTGTTGCCGCCTGCGTTCCTGTCTCGCCTCTTTTTCCCGCAATTCTCTTTCGGCCAACTCTATGCGCCGCCTTGCAATGTCGTTCCTCGCCCGAGCAAGCTCGTTTTTTTCTCTTTGCAGCTCTTGCCGCGCTTGGTCAAGCTCTATTCGCGCAAGCTCGTTTTCGTTCTCCTCCTGCTCTCGGAATATCTCGTCAAAGTCTCTCGGGGATAAGTTTATCGCCATGTTTCTGCCTCCCTGCTTGTTTTAATATTAGCACAATTGTGCTAAATCGTCAAGGATATCTCAACCAAAACAGGCTGACTCTCATACCGAACCGTCCACAGACTGAAATTTTCCCTATCTGACTTTCGCCCGCAACCATCAAAGTCGCAAAATACATTTTTTATTAAATTTAGTTGACTTTTTTTTCGCCCCCTGCTAAAATCAAAAAGGTAGCAGAGGGATGGGAGGCTTCCCCCTGCGCCTAGTTTTGTTGACCGCTCCCGCGTGGGGCGGTCGTTGCTTTTATTTGGCTACTTCTTTCTTGATTAGCCTAACGATATCCTCCGCGTTCCGGCTATCCTTTACGCCCTGCTCAATCAGGCACGCAAGGAACAAACGAAGCGCGGCAATTTTCTTTTCAGTTTTTTCTTTACTAATATAATATTTGCGCATGTAAGAACTAACCTACATTTTTTTATTTTATTGCTTTGCTTGCCAACCGGCATAAAGCCTTAATTCTTCGCCGTCGGGAATCTCCGTCTTTGTATCGAAGTCCCACAGATTTATTGCTTCCGCTTCGGTATACCAGCCTGTAAAAATATATCCTTCACGCTTGGGTACAGGCGGCTCGGGAATCTTTTCGCCGCTTTCAACGTCCTCTGCCCTGAAATACCCCCTGTTGACTGCTGCAGAGTAGTTGTTCATAAACGCCACATTGGATATAGATAAAAATGTTTTTGTCCAGTGAAAAGCTTCTGCTAAATTAATTTCATTATATAATTCTTTGTAAATAAATATCTTGGGAATCCCATTGGTTAAATTAAATGGAATCATTCCGCAATACAAAATTTTAAAACAATGAGGGAACATTCCTTCTTCCCACAACATATTATTTGAGTGAAAGTAATATAAGGCATTAGTGTAAATTTGCTTTATATTATTATGTAAATAAAGTCGTTTTAAATTAGTGCTTTCTATTTCATAATATCCGCCGCTAATCCATGAACGTATATAATACCCTATGTGCGTCACATCCATTCCGTCAATTGTGGGCGGAACGTCGAGAGAAGTCTGCTCCTTGCCGATTTCAGTCAAACCCACGATTGCAACTTCGCGGTCATCTGAATTTTGAGGGAAAAAGGTATTCTTGCCTATGACAATATATTGCCAATAACCGTCTTCATATATTTTGTGATTTTGAATACACGCTGTTAAACCAGTAGTCAAAAATACAAATGCGATTAAAAGGACTATACGCCTGAAAAATTTGTTCATTTCATAACTCCCGCCATTTTATTTTTTGCGTCTTCCATACTGCCCCCTATTTGAACAACGACGAACAAACGTATTTTTAATGTGCCGTAAATTCGCAAAACAGCTTAAAACTCTGCACCCCATTCGACGATGCAGTTTCCGTTCCAACCGTTCTCCCAACCGTCGGGCTTGCTTTCGTATGCTGTTTGAATAACAACGTCTGTCAATCCGTCAAATACGCCTTTTTCTATTATTGTAACATTGTCAGGTATTTGAATAGTTTTTACTGTTATTCCAGTCAAATCAATCTCTCTGTCACTTTTTCTTAATTCCAATGTATTAAAACGATGATAGTAACAAGGTGTTATCGACCTGACTTTTACAATTTCTTTCTCATAAATATAAGGTTCACAATATAAATAATCTAAGATTATACATACCTCTGCATTATGAAAATCGACAGCATAATAATCAACATAATGCTGTACAGTTAATTTTTTAACATGCGAACCATCTACTACTTTTGTTTCTGAAGTAAAAAATCCTATATGTCTACCTAATTGAACAACTTTTTGTCCACCAATAAATTCCGGAATAGTAACTTCTTCCGAATCAGGCACTCCTACAAGAAATAATCCATACGTTGAATCAACGTAGTAAACAAAACCGTCCTCCGTTGTTTGACAACGCTCGTCAAAACTTTTCCAATCGAGCCAGCACCCCGTTAACGTGCACGCCAACAATATTGATATCAACACTACAGCTGAAATTTTTAATATTTTCTTCATTCTACTTTCTCCCTTTAATTGTAACTACAAGAAACAATATCATACTTAATAATAAGCTATGATAATCTACAAAAACCTGCCCATCGGACCAATCCCCCCTAAAAAAATTTCCATGCACGGTATAATAAACTATAATATTTTTCAGTCGGTTTAATACCGTGTAAATTGTTTAAAATAAAAAACCGCAACACAAACCATTAAAAAACGGTCAGATGCGGTAACAGACGTAATAATCAGGTTCAATTTTTCGGCAGACGTCATTTGGAGTAAAACTTCGAGACCGTCTTTCGCTGTTATAATATCACACAATTTCCACCTTGTCAATAGAGTTTTAGAAAATAATGTTCTTTATTTGAATATTTTTATCGAACCTCTCAATGCCGAAAAATATCTCAGCGCAACGACAAATGCAAAGCGCATGAACAGATACTTTGCGCTACCCTTTTACTTTAAACCGCGTTGTAGTCCGTTGAAATAAAGTTTAAGGGTTGAGATCGTGGCGTGTGCTTGTCTTGATACAAGCGGCGTCGCTACGCTCCGCCGGACAAGCACACGCCACGACTTCCGAAACCGAATTGAAAACACGGGAAACGGCTCGAACCGGACGGGGCGTCGCCGCTGAACCGCTCGGCGATCGCCCCGTTATTCCCGCTTCTGCATTGCCGTTTTTATGCCGTTATTTTATCATTCGGAGTTTTTCGTTCAGATACGTGAGCGAACACTCAACCGTCTATTTCGCGACAAATCTCATCCAAATTCCGCTTGCCGTAAACAATGCGAACGATATAAATTATCTTTTCGCTGTCATTCGGCTTATAGTACAAGATATAATTGTCAACTACAAGCCTTCTTACCGTTTTATCCGTTAAAAAGGAATTTTCAACAATCAACCCGGATTGCGGAAAGTTTCGGATATTGTCTATGCTGTCGAAAATTTTTCTTCCGAGCTCCTGCGCCGCCAAAGGATTTGACAGGTCGGCGGTTATGTAGCGCAGAATCTCCGTTAAATCGGCTTCTGCTTTCTCCGTAAAACGGTATGCGTATTCAAATGCCATACTTTTCCGTCATCCTTTTTCTTACGTCGTTGCCGTCTACCGTTTTTCCACTTGCCAAATCGGACAATCCTTCACTGATTTGCTTTGCTTCATAAACTTTCCGCATCGTCTGTTCGTAATACTCGATGTCCATTACAACCAATTTGCCATAACCGTTCTTGGTTACGAACACCGGTCCGTGTGCCTCTGCACAGTGCCTTTCTACCGCCACGGTGTCTTTTAAGTCTCTCATCGGAATAATCGTCATAGATTTTCACCTCCCGCTTGTGTCTTTATTATATACTATATTTAGCCACAAGTCAAGATGTTATACCCGTTTTCAAGATTTAACTGCTCTTGCGCATCTGCGCTATCACCTCTTTACTCACCTTACCGATAAGACAGCCCTCGTCCCAGCAACGAAAATCGTCGTAAAGCAGCAGCTTCTTATCTTCCACGCCGTAGCGGCAGACAATATCCTCGTCCATAACGTCCGAAATGAAATATTGCGGCAGTCCTTTTGAGTAAACTATTTTTTCACCCGTTTTCTCCAAGTATTTGACGAGATACGCTATGGCGCTGCCGAGTTTGCCTTTATCGTCCAGCGGCTCGAAATCGCTCCGCCCGAAGCGCTCGTTAAAATATGTGTTCTTGTGCGTTGTCTACCGCCTGTACGTCTTGAAACTGTAATCCTTCTTCTCTACAATCGAGACTTTTTCAGTAAGACGAACCCGCCGCACAACAAGATTTCGTTTTTCTCTGTAAAAATTGGAAACGGCGGAAACGCATCATATCCGCCATGCTCCCTTATTTTGAGGACGAAGTCGCTGCGGCGGAATATGGCGCAGCCTGTGCGTTTTAAAAGATTTCGACAAAAACTACATTTTTCGACCGAAAAGACGCAAAATTTACATAACGGACAATTTTTCCGAGTTCTGTTGCATAATACCGTCAAACATGATATAATCTTTTAAAAGACAGCCGCAAACTTGTTTCGGTTTTTCAAGGAGGCACAAATGGAATTTTGGTGGAACAACATGTTAACGCTGCAAAAGGTGCTTTTTATCGTCGCCTGCGCCACAACTCTGATTATGGTTATCCAAATTATACTTATGCTTGTAGGCGCCGGCTCCAACGGCTTCGAGGCTGCCGACGGCGACCTTGTAGGCGGCGCGGATTTTGACGGAGACGCCGATTTCGACGGAGGCAGCGACATAGCTCAGAGCGACTTGGGCGCTTTCGGCATGAAGCTGCTCGGCATAAGAAGCATAATGGCGTTTCTGTGTATTTTTTCGTGGGTGGGCTACACCTGCGTTTATCTCATGGATTGGTGGTGGGCTTTGCTCATCGGGGTGGGCGCCGGCGTCGCGGCGTCGCTGCTTGTTGCGTTGCTCATGACTCTCGTCGAAAGGACTCAGACCGACGGCACGACAAACATACGCCGTGCAATCGGTTGCAGCGCGGAAGTTTATCTGCGCATACCCGCCGAGCGCAGCGGTACGGGAAAAATCAATGTTATCGTGCAGGAAAAAATGGTTGAGGTCAACGCCGTAACCGACGAAAACGAGGATATTCCCACCGGCGCGGCGGTCGTCGTGGACAGCGTTGTGTCGGACGGTCTCGTTGTAGTCAAAAAACAATAAAATTAAAGAAAGTTTTTTAGGAGGAAATCAAAAATGCTCAATTTACTTTTTGCCGACGGAGGAGCAACCGTTGGCATAATCATGTCTGTGGTTGCGGCAGTCATTATTCTGCTTGTCATACTCATCGCTTTGGCAACGCGCTACAAAAAATGTCCGTCGGACAAAATCATGGTTATATTCGGCTCAGGCTTGGGGAAAACAAAGGACGGGAAAAAGCGTTCCTCGCTGTGTATGCACGGCGGCGCGCGCCTGGTGTGGCCTTTTTTCCAAAATTTCAGCTACATGGACCTCACCCCCATTTCCATAAGCGTGGATCTCAAAAACGCGCTGTCCAAGCAGAATATACGTATTGACGTCCCCTCGATTTTCACCGTGGGCATATCCACAGAACCGGGCATTATGCAAAACGCGGCGGAAAGATTGAGAAGTCTCAAACTGCCCGCAATTCAGGAGCTTGCAAAGGACATCATATTCGGTCAGCTGCGTCTGGTTATCGCCACAATGGACATTGAGGAAATCAACACCAACCGTGACAAATTTCTCGACGCCGTCAGCCTCAACGTGGAAAGCGAGTTGAAAAAGGTCGGTCTGCGTCTGATAAACGTCAACGTCACGGACATAAACGACGAATCGGGTTACATTGCCGCTCTCGGGAAAGAGGCGGCAGCAAAGGCAATCAACGACGCCAAAAAGAGCGTTGCGGAAAAGAACCGCGACGGCGCCATCGGCGAAGCAATGGCAGTCAAGGAAGAAAGAATCGAGCTGGCACAGGCAAACTCAATCGCCGTAGAGGGCGAAAACGAGTCAAAGGCTAAAATCAGCCAATCCAACGCAAAGCGCCGCGAGATAGAAGCGGAAGCCGAAAGACTTGCTACCGTAGCGGAAAAAATCGCCGCAGCCAAAGCCAAAGAAGAAGCCTACAAAGCGGAACAGCAGGCGGAAATCGAAAGAGCCAAAAAAGAAAAATCCACGCTCGAAGCGGACGTTATCACCAAAGCCCTCATAGAAAAACAAAAAATCGAGCTGGAAGCCGAAGCGGAAGCGGAAAAGCAGAGAAGGCAGGCTCAGGGCGAGGCGGACGCCCTGCTCGCGATGAAAGAGGCGGAAGCGCGCGGAACGCTGGAAGTCCTCTCCAAGCAGGCGGAAGGCTTCAAAAAAATCATTGAAGCGGCAGGCGGCGACACAAACGAAGCGGTCAAAATGATGCTCAGCGACAAAATGGAACAGCTTGTTGCCCTTCAGGTTGAAGCGATTAAGAATATCAAGATTGACAAGGTGACGGTTTGGGACAGCATGAACAACGGCAACGGCGGCAGCACCACCGCAAACTTTATGTCAAGCATGATGAAGGCTGTGCCACCGCTCAACGATTTGTTCAAGCTCAACAACATGGAGCTGCCCGAGTATCTCGGAAAAATCAAGGACGGCGAGGAAAATACCGCAAAGGAAGAAAAGACGGCTTCTGAAAAAAACTAATCCGAAACCGAAATATTAAAATGAAAACACGCTCCCTTTAAAGGGAGCGTGTTTTGTTTAACGCTAAATGCGTCGCTTTAAAACGTCACACTTTTGACAAGTGACTTTTTCTCAAATCAGGCAGGACATAATGTTTTAAGCCAGAAACATTTATTTCGACTTGGACAGAGTATAGCCGTCCGCTCCGTCTTTGACCTCGTAGCCTAGCTCCGCAAGTTTAAGGCGCAGACTGTCGCTCTTTACCCAATCCTTAGCCTTGCGCGCGGCAAAACGCTCCTCCGCCACCGCTTTCACGTCGTCGGGTATATTTTCCTCCCTGTCTTTCGGCAGCGCGTCCAGACTCAGTCCGAAAACGGAGTCCATTTTCAGCGCAAGCCTGTAAACGTCTTTGCTTTTGGGAAGCTTAAGCATTTTCCACAGCACTCCGATTGCCATAGGCACGTTAAGGTCGTCGTTGACGGCTGCGTGAAAATCCTTTTCAAAGCCTTCAAGCGTTTTCGCATCCGTTTCCGTCGGAGAATCACTGTGCGCTTTGAGCAGCGCGAGCAGTCTGTCGTAAGCCGTGCCCGCGGCAGACAGCGCGTCAAACGTGAAGTTCAGCTTTTGCCTGTAATGCGTGTTGAGGCAGAAATATCTGAACTGCATAGGCGAATATCCCATTTTCTCCAAATCGCTCAAAAGATAGCAATTGCCGAGCGATTTGCTCATCTTGCCGCCGTCGAAAAGCATAAACTCTCCGTGCATCCAGTAATTGACGCACCTGTGTCCGAGCCACGCCTCGCTCTGCGCGATTTCGTTTTCGTGATGTATGGGAATATGGTCGATGCCGCCCGTGTGGATATCGAAGGTCTCGCCCAGAAACTTTTTACTCATTGCAGTGCACTCTATGTGCCAGCCGGGGAAACCCATCCCCCACGGGCTGTCCCACTGCATAATGTGGTTTGCGGGCGCTTTTTTCCACAGCGCGAAGTCGGCGGGATGCCTTTTTTGCTCGTTTACCTCCACGCGCGCGCCGCTTTTCTGCTCGTCGAGATTTATGCCGGACAGCTTTCCGTATTCGGGGAACTTTTCAACGGAAAAATAAATGCCGTCGTCCGTTTCGTAGGCGAATCCCTTTTCCAGCAACGCTTTGACAATTTCTATCATTTCGGGAATATTGTCCGTTGCCTTGGGCGTGACGGTAGGTCTTGAAATATTGAGCGATTTTAAATCCGCAAAAAACTGCGCCGCAATGGTTTCGGCGATTTCGTAGGGCGACTTTTTTTGTTCGCGCGCGGATTTTTCCATTTTGTCCTCGCCCGTGTCGCCGTCGGACAAAAGATGCCCCACGTCCGTGATGTTCATGACGGACTTTACCTTAAACCCGTTGTAATTCAGCGCGCGGCGCAGCGTATCCATAAAAATATAAGCGCGCATATTGCCTATATGCGCATAATTGTAAACAGTCGGTCCGCAGGAATACATACCCACCGTTTTGCCTATGGGTGTAAACGTCTCTTTCTTTCTTGTAAGCGTGTTGTAAACTTTTAATTCCATAGTATATATAATAACATATTTTCGGATTTTGACAACATTTAAAATGCAAAAAATCTCTCCGCCCTAAAATTATTTGTCCAACCCGTTCAAATGAATTGTCAAAAGCTTTTTTTTGCTATAAACTATTAAAAAACAAAAACAGGAAAAACTTTCAGACAGATAAGAGGTCATTATTATGCTTGATATAAAATACGTCGTAGAAAACACCCAAGCGGTAAAGCAGGCGCTTGCGGGGCGCAACGGTGAGTTTCCCGTAGACAAAGCCGTCGAATTGGAACTCAAACGCCGCGAAACAATAAAAGAAGTCGAAACGCTCAAAGCGCGCCGCAACAGCGAAAGCGCCAAGGTCGCGCAGCTCAAAAGAGAAAAGAAGAACGCCGACGACATCATCGCCGATATGCAGAAGACAGGCGTTCGCATAAAGGAGCTTGACGACATACTGTCCTCGACGGAAGCGGAGCTTAAAGAGCTAATGCTTTCCATACCGAACATCCCCCACAGCACCACGCCGTTTGGCAAAAGCGACGCGGACAACGTGGAGGTCAGAAAATGGGGAGAGCCTACGAGTTTCGATTTTTCGCCCAAGCCGCATTGGGAGCTTGGCGAGACGCTCAATCTGTTGGATTGGCCTCGCGCCGCAAAGATATCCGGTGCGAGATTCACTGTCTGCCGCGGCGCCGCCGCAAGGCTTGAAAGAAGCGTTATTTCCCTGATGCTCGACCTGCACACTTCAAACGGCTACACCGAAATTCTGCCCCCTTACATCGTCAACAGAGCCAGCATGACCGCGACAGGGCAGCTGCCCAAGTTCGAGGAGGACGCTTTTGCGCTAAAAAACACGGATTATTTCCTTATCCCTACGGCGGAGGTGCCCGTAACAAACCTGCACAGAGACGAAATTCTATCGGAAGACGCCCTCCCGATAAAATACTGCGCTTACACCGCCTGTTTCCGCGCCGAAGCGGGCAGCGCGGGCAGAGATACGAGAGGACTCATACGCCAGCACCAATTCGACAAGGTGGAGCTTGTCAAATTTACGCGCCCGTCGGAAAGCTACGAAGAACTTGAAAAGCTGACTGCCGACGCGGAGTCCGTCTTGCGCAGGCTGAAACTGCCCTATCGCGTCATGGCGCTTTCTACCGGCGATATAGGCTTTTCGTCGGCAAAGACCTACGACCTCGAAGTGTGGATGCCAAGCTACGGCAGATATGTGGAAATTTCAAGCTGCTCCAATTTCGAGGATTATCAGGCGCGGCGGGGCAACATCAAATACAGACAGGCGGAAACAGGCAAGCCCGCTTTTGTCCATACCTTGAACGGCAGCGGTTTGGCGGTCGGAAGAACGGTCGCCGCCATCATGGAAAACTACCAGAACCCCGACGGCACAATCACCGTACCGGAAGCGTTGAGAAGCTACATGGGCTGCGACACGATAAAAAAACAATAATTTTGCGACGCTTAATTTAAGCGTCGCTTTTGTTTACATCTCCTCAAAAAAATGTTAGAATAAACCCACGAGGTAAAAATTATGTTGTGTTTTTTCGCACTCACCAAAGGCGCATGGGTAGGTATCGGCATAGGTATTTTCGCAATCATCGTCATTGTTGCGGCTGTCATAGTCAATCGCAGAGACAAAATCAAAGCCCGCCGAAAGCAGGCGGGTATAACCGAGGAAAAGGATGTCAGATATTCCTCCTCCGCAGAGGTCTCAAAGCATGACGACACTCCCAAGGCGGCGTTTGTTCAAGGGGATTTGGTTGCAAGCAGAAACGTCACACTCACGGCGGGCAAGGATTTGAAGGTCGGAAAATACACCGTGCTCACCGCCGACGGGAGCGATTCGTTCAACATAAGAGTCAACGGCTTGGTGCGTGAAATCAAGCACGGAGACGTCTTGATTTTAGGAGAAGGCGACACCTTTTGCCCCGTGTCGCACACGGTGGTTTTAAGATAACGATTTCAAGCGGCTGCTGCAATTCAGCCGCTTTAATAATTCGGGATATAACTCCAACTGTTTCCGCTCGAAATTTGCAGACAAAAAACGGACGCAGCAAAGCTGCGTCCGTTTAAAAATCCGTTTAAATCAGGCAAGCGTCAGGTTGGACAGCTCCACTCCGTCCTTGTTGAGGCGTGCGTTCCAGAGATAACGCAATCCCACAAGGTCGTTGAGCTCCGTTCTCGTAATGTCGCCGAAGGCTTTGCCGCCTATTGTCATGGAATATGTAAATTCCTTTGTATCCGCATCGTAAGCAAAGGTAAAGGAAGCGCTGATTTTGCTCGCGGTAAAGCTCTGAGAGCCTTCGCCCTTAATCGCCGCCACGTTGGCAGCGTCGTCGGCAGCGCCGTCCATTCTGTTCACAACGAAACCGTCGTCGGTTTTCACTATGCCGAAACGGATTTCGTCCGCGTGCGTGTATTCGTCACCGTTTTTGTAGTTGAAAGCAAGCACAAACATTGTGTAATCGTCCGTTGCGGAAAGAGCCGAAAGGTCCAGCTCGAAAGCAAGAGTCATCTCGCTGCCGTCCCAATCGTAGTTTTTGTCCGTCTCTCCGAAGTAAGTCGAAGCGCCCGTTCCGTTGGCAGTGTCTTTGTTAAGAATTATGCCGTTGTCTCCCTGCTTGCTTGCGTCGGCGTAAACGGTAAACGAGTCAAACACTTTAGCCGTGCTTCCGATTGCCGCGATGTCGCGCGATTCCGTATGAGACGCGTCGTTTGCGCAAACGCGCTTTTCTACTCCCTTTCCGAAGAAAGTAGCGGCTTTTTCAACCGTCCATTCGCCGTAGCTGTGTCCCTTTGCGGCGATAACCCACGAATCCTTTTCAATCTCTTCCGTCCCCTCGGCGTCGGAAAAGAATTTTCCGCAATCCGCGTCGGTGCACTTGTAATACTCGCTGTTGCCGGTCGCCGTGCAAGTAGCGTCAACTGCGTCGACCTTGGTAAGGGTATGCTTGTGAGAGCAGGCAGTCAGGCAGGCTGCAAGCGAAAGCGTGAGAACGCATACCAGTGTGAGAATGAGAAACTTTTTTTTCATAAAAAATACTCCTTTGTGTTTTTTCCCGCATTTGTGCAGGTACTTATATTGTAGCACCCCCCCCCCTGCCGGTGTCAAGCGTTTTGAGGAAGGTTTTTTTACGTCGGCAAATCAATACCGCCGTTAAAAAAAACGTCGGTAAAAACCGACGCACAGAGCGAAGCGAACAGTGAACAGAGATAACTACTTTTTCGTCAATTCTTTTCTTGGGTTTGCAGCTCTTTTTAAGAGTAGCTGCCTCTCTCTTTCTCTTTTTGACGTCGGCCTAAGCCGACGTATCGACTTCGAAAGCTTTTCAGCTCCCTAAAAGGAGGTGATCCAGCCGCCCCTTCCGATACGGCTACCTTGTTACGACTTCACCCCAGTCATCGGTCTTACCTTCGGCAGCTCCTCCCCTCTCGGGTTAGGTCACTGACTTCGGGTACTCCCAACTCCCATGGCGTGACGGGCGGTGTGTACAAGACCCGGGAACGCATTCACCCCGACATGCTGATTCGGGATTACTAGCAACTCCAACTTCATGTGGGCGGGTTGCAGCC
>ULXN01058387.1_pt1 | contig 12511 bp, 10 predicted proteins | sample 1961311 | NCBI WGS metagenome assembly ULXN01 (sample SAMEA4835839, study PRJEB28245) | human gut metagenome | biome: gut microbiome; material: fecal sample | place: Denmark | collected 2008 | reverse complement strand
GATACCTTTTTCGGCGTGATGCCCTCGCTGCCCGCAGGGTCGATCTGCGCGGACAGCTCCGTGGGAGTGCCGATAAATTCCGCGCGGTCACGCATCAGCTCAGAGAGAAGAATGACGATTTGGCCGCCCAGAAGTTCCGGCTGCGTCCGGCTGTCCGACACCAGCTCCCACACGTTTTCCGCGTTGCGTTCCAGCATCAGCTCACGATATTCAATGTCACGCCCGATGCAGGAGAGGGTCGCTTTGCCGCTGCCGCGCTTGTCTTCCACCAGAGTGAAGCTGGAATCCACCGCACCGCTGATAGCCGTTGTGCCGGAGATCCGGCTGAACACATCGTCGGCAAGCTCCTTTCGCAGGTGATGCACCAGCAGAATGGCGATGCCGTGGGTGTCCGCAATATGCTTCAGCACGGAGAGGTCACGGTAGTCATTTGCGTAGGTGTTGTCATAGCCGGTGCCGCGGATCATTTGCAGCGTGTCAATGATGACCAGCACCGTGTCGGGATGCTCTGAGAGGAACGCGCGGAGCTGTTCCTCCAAACCCTTGCCAAGGGTATCGCTGTTGGTGGTGAAGTGGACGCTGGCAGGAGCGTCCTCCGTGATCTCAAACAGGCGGTTCTGGATGCGGAGGGTGGAGTCCTCCAAGCAGAGGTAGAGCGTGGTGCCCTGTTTCACGCCCATGCCCCAAACGGCTTCGCCCTTCGCCACCGTGACGGCCAGCCACAGCGCCAGCCATGACTTTCCCACCTTGGGTGAGCCAGCAAGGATGTGCAGGCCCTGGGAGAGCAGCGTGTCCACCACGAAGTTCAGCGGCGTGAGCGGCTGACTCATTAACGTTTCACCGTCGATGGTCAGCAATCGGTTTTCTTTTTTCAATTTCATTTCCTCCTTAAAAATATTGCTCCCATCGGAACGATGAGAGCGAAATAAAGTGCAGAGGGTAGCGGCCACGGGGCGGCGCGTGGTTTTTCCCTCTGCTTGTATTGTGGAGGAATTTATGCTATGCTGAGAAAAAGCATGGACAGATTAAAAGTCAAGTAGGACAAATTTTAGTGGGGAGTGGACGCATGGAGGGCAGCATCGTTTTCTACACCTATGGCAGCACCTTGGAACTGAACGGCCAGCAGTTCACCGCCGGTATGCTGACCGCCGATCTGCTGAATTTGTCGCCGGACGAATACCGACCCATGAGCAAACACATGAAGCAGGTCACCAGCCTTGCGGAAGAATATGAGCAGAGCGGGAGCATAGAGCTTTGGTGGAAGCTGAACGAGGAGCTGACAGCACTCTGTGGGGTACTGCGCCGCTACGCTGTGTTCCGCCTGCTGCTGGACGAGAGCGAGGACGCTTTCTTCTCTGTCATACGGGAGATCACAGGGCAGTTCGATTTGTTTCCGAAAGAGGAGCGTGAGCCGTCAGAAGAGATACAACGGAAACGACTTGAGCGCGTGGCGAATGAAATCTCCGCGCGCAGTGAAACGGTCAAGGATGTTCCGCTTGACCTGTTCCATCCGAGCGAAGCAGCTTTAGAAAAAGGCGATGCCTTTTATTACGAAATGCTTCGTGCCATCGGTCCTACCAAGGACACATGGCGTGATTACAAAAAGTACATCCGCCGTTATGAAACATATCTTCACGACATTCGCGCTTTCAACGGTACTATTCGGAATTTCATCAGCTTTAGTCTGTCCAAGCTGAAGCATAACAGCCCAGAGGACTATGCCGCAGCACTCTACGGCTTCTACAATGATGAACGCATTGCGGAAAAGCTCATCGTCAATCCCATCCGCAACAACGGCGACTGCTATACGACCCACGATGCCTACGAGCTTTCCTATGTGCCGCGGCCGCTGCCGGACGGCTCTGTCGCTATCTGTCAGGAGCATGTGACCGACAGCTTACAGGCGCTGATGAAAGCCGATTATATGCTGGCGCTGAACAGTGGGCACAACATCCGCCGCTGCATCATCTGCGGACGGTATTTTCTGCTCAAGAGCGGTGTCCATGCTTTGTACTGCGAAGGAGCGTGTCCCCACGCGCCCGGCTACACCTGCCGGCAGTTCGGCACGGTGGAGTTGCAGAAGGAACTGGCGAAGGACATTCCCAAGGTCAAAGTCAAGGTGACCGCCTTTGCCCGCATCACAAAGGATATGCAGCGGGGTGCGATCTCACAGGAGGATGCAAGAAAAGCCAAGGACTATGTGCGGGATCTGCTCTATGACGCTCTACGTGACGCGAATATCTCCGTAGAGGCTTTCGAGCAGCGTATTTCCTCTGAGCGCGTTTACCAGCACTGTGGGATCACCAGAACGGCCAATCCGAGGGGCCGTCCGCCGAAGGAAAAGGCGGGTGAGCAATCATGACCAACGAGCAACTGGTTCGCCAATATTATGACGGCGATGATGCTGCGCTGGAAAAGCTGTACCATAAAAATATCGGTCTGATCCGCGGCATCGCCAAGGAAGCTGCGGCGGAGTTCAACTGCCTGATAATGGAGCAGCATCATCCGAATCAGTGTTTCGCGTATACGAAAACGATTCTGGACGATCTCTGCGGCGAGGGCGCATTGGAACTTCTGACGCGGATTCAGAGCAAAGAATATGACGAGAGCCGCGCCGCGCTCACCACCTACCTCTACCCGCATTTGAGGGGGCGCATGACCCGCTGGCTGGAGCAGAATATTGGCTGTATGGCGTTGAGCAAGGACGAGATGGCTGCCGTCCGGCAGGCACAGAGGCTGTATCATGCCGCATGGAAGGATACCGGTGAAATCGCGGAGGAGTTAGGCATCTCCGAGGCTCGTGTCAGCCGATATGTTCGCTACAACACCCATTTCCTCGGTGTGCATGATCTTGTCCCGGAGGGCTATGACGGCGATCCCTACGAGCGGCTGATGCCGGGGATGCTCTCCGTTTCGGCGGAGCAGTCCGTGTACCGCAAGGTCTGCATCGAGCTCCTCCGGGATCTGTTCGACGCCCTGCCGAAAAAGGACAGGGACATCCTCGGCAAGACCTGCGGCGTGTTCGGATACCCGGAGGCAACTTTGAAAGAGATTGGGATGTATCACATGATGAAGGAGTCCGCCGTGGAGAAGGCGAAGAGCCGCGCGGTCGAGAAACTGAGAGAAGCCTATCCCGGCAGCAGGCTTCAGGTATGGAGGGCTGTTCATCGTATGATGCGGAGGCCGGTCCTGCCGTCGGGGCAGGACAGTGAGCTGCGGCGCAATTTTCCGCAGTATGTCCGCGCCTTGGCGGAGGTCTATGCTATACTGGAAGAAGCCGTTGCAAGCGGAGAGCGATACTTAGGCGAGAATGAGAGCTCCAATACCTGTGAAAAGTAAAGCTGGAGGCGTATGTAAAGATTGTGGACGGTCCTCTTACCGCATAACCGAATCTGCCGCCCGACAGCGAAAACTGCCGAGCGGCAGTCTTGCAATATGGGAAGATAAGTAGTCAACTCAAAATTTTTTACAAAATTCTTTGTAAGATTTTCGGTTTTGCGTAGTCATATAAGTGAACGGGACAAGGAGGTGAGCAGGTGACGGACTTTGAACAGATATACAAGGACTATTTTCGGGATGTGTTCCTCTATGTGCGGCGGCTGTCCGGCGGGGACGAACGGCTGGCAGAGGATATTACCAGCGAAGCCTTCTTCCGTGCGCTTCGCCGCATTGACAGCTTTCGGGGGGATTGCGACATCCGGGTGTGGCTGTGTCAGATCGCAAAGAATTGTTACTATACCCATCTGAAACAAAGCCGCTGGACAGAGCATACAGCGGATATGGAACAGCTTATATCGGAAGCGGAGGAATCACCGGATGAAATGCTGCTGCGCAGCGAGAATGTCCAGCAGGTAAAACATCTGCTGCATGAGCTTCCCGATCCGTACAAAGAGGTTTTCATGTGGCGTACCCTTGGCGAATTGAGCTTTAAGGAGATCGGGAAGCTGTTTCACAAGACGGAAAACTGGGCGTGCGTCACCTATCACCGCGCACGAAAAATGATCCAAAAAGGAATGGAGGCTGACGAAGATGAAAAATGAGTGCAGCATCATCCGCGATATTCTGCCGCTGTATGTGGAAAACATGGTATCGGAGGATACGGCGGAGTTTGTAAAGGGGCATCTGGAAAGCTGCCCCGTCTGCCGTGCGGAGCTTGAAAAACTGCGGGAGCCTGTGGAGGTGCAAACAGAGCCGCAGCCCGACATGGATGCCGCACCGCTGAAACGGCTGAAAAAGGCACTGCTGATGAAAAAGGTGCAGACCATCCTATGCACGGCGGCGGTGCTGCTGGCGCTGATGCTGTCGGTCATCTCCTTTCTGACCGCGCCGGAATACTTCGACTATTCGCCGGAGCTGGTGACTGTGACGGAGGAAGCAAACGGTGCGGTGACGCTCTCTTTCAGCAACGAGGTCACGAATTATAAGCTCCAACAAATCGCCGACCCCGATGATCGCAACACTGTCTACCATCTTGAGGTGTGGACCTCCGTATGGGACAGAGCGTTCCATAGACCCGGCGTACAGGCTGTGACCGCAGCACCGGAGAGCGGCAAGCCGCTTCTCGTTTATTTCACGCAGTTTATCAACGGACACGCCGAAAGCTCCAGCGACAGCTCGGTGTGCATCTATGGCACCGCGCCCGACAGCGGCGGCTGGGTCGCTTTGGCGGGGCTTTCTTTGGGCTATTGGCTGCTATTCAACATCGCCCTGTTCCTGATCCTTATCGGGGTATGGTTCAAGCTGCGTAGGAAAGAAAAATCCCGCCGCCGGGTGGAGTGCCTGCTCCCGATCCCTATCGCATACGGGCTGGGGCACTTGTGTGTCATGGGCTTTCGCACTGCATCCTGTTCGGAATGGCGCGACTTTCAACTGATCCTTGCAGTCGGCGTTCTGTTCTACTGCGCTATGCTGCTGGCATTGAGTATTTTTTATAATGTAAAAGAGCTGCGGGGTGTAAAAAGAGAGGGTGAGAACGAATAGCGGTCTGACCATTTGGAAAGTAGGTGTACCATGAGAAAACTTGTGATCTTTTGCTTTGCCGTCTGTATGACCGTGCTTACGGTACTATCCCTGTTCAATTTTGCACAGGACGCAGAGGAAAGCATGATACTGGATAAGCGGGCGGTGATCCTCGAAAAGCCGGAGACATTGAGCAACCGCGAATTTTTGGGACAGATAGATACTGCACTCGGAAAGATCGGCGCAGACATTATGTACCGCTACGCGGAGCTGGATGGGGACAAGCCACTGTACCGCTACTATAAGACCAGCCATACCGACAGCTTTCTTTCCGTTTCTACCGGGAAAGGGAGCGTGAGGCTGGAATCGGACGAGTTCTTTTCCACTGCAAGGCAGCCGGGAGCTATGGCGCTGCATCTGTCCTCGCTGTTTCAAGATACCGCCATCTATCCACTCATGCAGGCGCAGCAGCATGACTTGACCGCCGCGACCTGGTATGTGGCGGAAGGGCAGCTTGATGCGGTGCTTCATGCGCTGAAAGGCTTGGGCTATTCCGTAACAGCAACCAACGAAAGGCTTTTGTCTACCAAACTGCCGCTTTATTTCCTGTTCATTCCTGCCTTTATGCTCTGCGTCAGTATCGTATTCTACACCCTGTCCGCAGGCAAGAAAAATGTGCTGAAAAAAATGGAGGGCTATACCACGGGGAATATCCTGCTGGGGGAGATCAAAGCCTTTGCCCCTGCTTTGTGTCTTTGCTTTCTGCTGATTTTTGCCGCCGCCATGATTTGCGCCGTGTGGCTTCATCCGGTGGCGACCTGGCAATTTGGGCTGTTCCTGCTGGGGGATTGTCTGTGGCTGCTCGTTCCTCTGATACTGGGCATCCTGCTCTCCCTGTTGTTCCTCTCCGGGCAGCGCAGCGCGGAGTATGTGAAGGGCAAAGTTCCAAAGCGCGGGATCTACATTACAAACACGCTTGCGAAAGCTGCTTTTCTAATCTTTATTCTATTCTCTCTCACCATTGCCATGCGGAACATCACGCAGATCTACAACACCTTCCATGCGGCGGAGTTCTGTTCGCAAAAGACAAAGGGTTATGTGACTGTCCCTCTGAACAATGTTAATTCCGGCAGAGCACCGGAGGGCGCGGATTATCTGGCGTTCTATTATGCCACAGTGGATCGCTACAATGGAATACTCATGGCAGCCAACGATTTTAATTACGACCTGTTTGAAGGGAAAATGCTGGGAGAGGCATACGGTCAGGATTATGCCCACATCAACCGAAACTACCTTGCGTTCAACCCCATCTATGCGCCGGACGGGGAGCAGATCGGTGACGCTCTGCTTTCCGATACCCATGTGAATATTCTGCTTCCGAAGTCCAAGGAATACAGGCGGGATGAGGTACGGGAGCGCGGCGCGAGCTGGGGAAATTCCGGGGATGTGAATATTGTCCTCTACGATGATAAAGCGTCTGACATATACTCCTATAACGCCAGCACAGGGCTTGGGGGAAACGGCGCTCTGCCCGCGCCCATCCTTGTAGTCAAGGAAGGTGACCTGCTGGACGGGCTTTTCATCGAAGCATGGTGTTCACAGGGAGCGTATTTCCTCTATGTTCCCACCGATGATCCGTATGCGGAGCTGCTGCCCATCCTGCGGGAAACGGGTATTGACGCGGCGACCGTTTCCACACCGACCGTCGCCGCCACCTTTGATAAAATGCTCCATCATCTGACCTATATGCTGATGATTTGGGGCGTACAGGCTTTGGTGCTGCTGATTGGGCTGCTCTGCCTGATCTTATTCGGCGCAAGGCTCTACTGCGACAATTACAGGGACAGGATCGCCTGTCGCCTGATTGAAGGGCATTCCCTATTAAGCTGTATTCGCACCCATCTCGTGCTGACGGTGCTGTACTATGGGGCGGTAGCGGCAGGGCTGCTGCTCTTAAAGCTCGCCATCGAGCTTGACTACAATATCCTGCTGGGTACGCTTCTCGCGGAGCTGCTGATCACGCTGCTGGCTTGCGGCAGCATTGCCCGGAAGAACCTCTATCAGATTGTGAAAGGAGCGGAAGCATGACTGCCATTACTTTATCCAATATCAATAAACGCTTCGGGGAAAAAGTCCTGTTTCGGGATTACTCGCTGCATATTGAAGCCGGAGAGTTTGTCGCCATCAAGGGCGAAAGCGGAGCCGGAAAAACAACGCTCTTGAACATCATAGGACTGCTGGAAACGCCGGACAGCGGCAGCGTCACCCTCTGCGGCGCAAGAAACCCGTCCTTTTCCTCCCGCGCTGCGGTTCATCTGCGGCGGCACAAGCTGTCCTACCTGTTTCAGAATTACGGACTGGTGGACACCGACACCGTGGAAGCCAACATGAAGCTCGCCACCCGGTTCGGTGAAGCAAAGGGCAAGGCAGAGAAAGAACGCATCGCGGATGCGCTGGCACAGGTGGGGCTTTCGGGCTATGAGCGTCGTAAGGTCTACACCTTGAGCGGCGGTGAGCAGCAGCGGGTGGCGCTGGCAAAAATCATTGCAAAATCCCCCGACATTATCCTTGCGGATGAGCCTACGGGCAGTCTGGACGAGCGCAACCGCAGCTATGTGATGGATATTCTCAAAGAGCTGAACCGACAGGGGAAAACCATTGTTGTTGTGACACATGATCCCTATGTGAGCGATTGCGCCACACGGCACATTGCGCTGTGAGAGGACGGAGGGTAAAGCTATGCGAAAAAAGAACTGGGCTGCCTTGCTGTGCTCGATCCTGATTCTTGCGAGCATAGGGCTTGGCGTTTCCATCATTTACTCGGACTACTATTTCAGCCCCGTGTCGGGCTTGCAATCCTTTACTGTCGCGGACGTCTCCCGGACATACCTTCATCCGGAGGAGGACGCAGGCACGCCAAGTGCCGCGCCGTCCGATGAACTGTATGCGCTTCTGGAACGCTGGGCATTGGAAAACGAGGCGACAATCCTATACAAGAACGGGTTTGCCGCAGGCTGCGGCATTCTGGACGGTTCGAATTGGCTCCGTGAAGCCGTCGGGCTTTCGCTGCCTTGTGACGCGCAGGGCGTATTAACCGCAGAGGACGCGGCTTTTTCGGAAACCTATGTGCGCGACGGACGGTTTTTGCCGGACGCGCTGGGGCTGCCTGTACTGGGAACCTATCGGGAACAGGATGTGCCTTCCGTTATCTCCAATGCAGGGTTTCTCTATCCGTTGTCCATGAGCGGGGCGAAGGACGGAATGTACTTCACAGATGGCGCGGACACCAGTGGTCTGACGGCCCTGTTCGAGAGCCGCGGCTATACGGTCACTGACCAGCGGCAGCATTTGAGCCTTCCTGCACTGGCGGCGAAGCTTCTAACGGACAGCGTTCTTTCCAGAGCGATTTCCGTTGCCATGCTCGGTTTGATCTTTTGCTTCTCCTATGTGGTGCTGACCATGTATCGGGAAAATGACCGCCGCTATCAAATCTATCATTTGTTTGGACTGTCAAAAGCACGGCTGTTCCTCCGCTCCACCCTTACGGCGATGGGTATTGCACTGACTGCTGCTCTGCTTTTCGGCGTGGCGCTGTACCGGGGGCTGACCTATATGCCGGACAGTGATCTGACCACGCTGCTGATAGGTACTACGGTAGGGTTTGTACTGTTCTCACTGATTTTGAACTGGGCGGGCTACTGCGGAACAGCCGCACGGTTGGGGAAAGGGGGAAGATGATATGACACTGATCAGGCAGGTGGTCCGGGATTTGGTCAAGGATGCCGGATGGGTCATTTTTTACGGCTTTTTAACCGCAATGTCCATCATGGCTTTCGTGCTGGTGGGATTGAGTTACCAGCATGTCGCATCACAAAATGATGCAATCCGTCGCTTTACACAAAACGATGTGAGCATGGTGCGGGTAAAGGATTTGAGCAGCCTTATGACAGCGGCAGACCGGGAAACTACCGCACAGCCCGTCAGAACAGGCAGCGGGCGGCAGCAGAGCCTCGTGGAGCTGTTTCAAAAGCATGACAACCTCGGCAGCCTCGTCCTTCTCCCCGGCATCGGCGGGTATCAGCAGACCATCGTTTATGTGGGCGCCTATACCCGGCTGACAGCATTCCCGTTTCCGGCAGGCAGTGATGCACCCATCGCCGCGGTTTCGCCGGACTGCGCCGGGGACGAAGGAAAGACGCTCCGCATCGGAGATCACGAATGCACAGTAACCGTTGTTCCATCCGATATGGACGTTTACCATCCGCTGCACTACATTCCACCCGCATCGGAGAATCTGAAGAAAACGCTCTATGTTTTCTCGCCATCCTGTGAGGATGCCCTTTCCCTCGCGGCGTTTCCGCACGTATCGGTGGATATGTTCATAGACCGTCTGATTCTTGCCGAACCCACAGAGGAAAGCACCGCCGATGTCAGGTCGTTCCTGTATCAAAACTATTCCGCCTATGCGGAGATACCGTCAATGGAAAACTTTTTACGGCTTTCCGCCGCAAGCAGCACCCGCACCCATCAGACATATCTTCTGTTCTACATCATGTCCACGCTGGTTTTATTCGGTGCGCTGCTGCTGAACACCTATCGCATTCTGCGACGCAGGATCCCGGAATATGCGGTGCATCATCTGTTTGGCGCAACACAGCGGTTTATCTTTGCAAGGATGTATCTGTTCGTGTTGGGATACCATGTGATCCCGCTTGCGGGAACGCTCCTGATCCTGTCATTGAACAGGCTCGCGTCGCCGCTGAATCTTCTCATGGTATTCGCAGCCACCATGGGCTCGGCGTTCCTTGTCACAAGTATTGTGCAGCAGCGTTTTGTATCTAAATTTTCACAGGGATTAAGGAGGGAATGAACTATGCCGGGAATCACCGTTACACAAGCCTGCAAGAGCTATGAAACCAGCCACTATACCGTAAAAGCGGTGAATCACGCCGATCTTTCCGTGGAAAGCGGCGAAGCCGTCGCCATTGTCGGACCTTCCGGCAGCGGCAAGTCCACACTTTTGAACATTATCGGTCTGATTTTGAAGCCGGATTCCGGAAGCGTCGCCGTGGACGGAGAGGAAGTCCTGAACATGGGCGACAGGCGGTGCAGCGCTTTCCGAAATGCCTCGTTCGGCTATATTGTGCAGGACTTCGCCCTGCTGGACGATGAAACCGTATATCACAACATCCGAATCCCCTTGCTTTACAACAGGCAGATCAAGCGCAGGGAGCACAAGCCCCGAATCAGGGAGATCGCGCAGAAGCTGGACATATCAGACAAGCTGAACCGCAAGGCAGGCAAATTGTCCGGTGGAGAGCGGCAGCGGGTGGCAATCGCCCGTGCAATCGTCTGTGACCAGCCGATCATCCTTGCGGACGAACCCACCGGTTCACTGGACGCGGCGAACAAAGCGAATGTCATGGACATCCTCATGCGGCTCTGCAAGGAAAGCGGCAAGACGCTGATCATCGTTACGCACGACCCTTCGATTGCCGAACGCTGTGACAGGATCGTTCAGATGGCGGATGGCCGCATTGAGGGAAACGGAGAAAACTTGCCGTGAGAGGGTGTGCGCCCATTACCATGGATTTCAGAGTCAAACAGCCGCAAGCCACCATTTTTGATGACTTGCGGCTGTTCTGTTCAGCAGCTCTTTTGGTAACTCTCCATCTTGTACGCTTTGCTTCGCCGAAGCGCTGGAAATGCACGATCTCCCGGGCCCGCAGGAACTTGATGACGTCGTTGACGTCCGGGTCGTCGGACAGGCGCAGGATGTTGTCATAGGTGACCCGGGCCTTCTGCTCGGCGGCCAGGTCCTCCGTCAGGTCGGCGATCAGGTCGCCCTTGACGGCCATGGACGCCGCGTTCCACGGGGAGCCGGAGGCGGCGGTGGGATACACCCCGGCGGTGTGATCCACAAAATACGTCTCGTATCCCGCCTTCTTGACCTCCTCCGGCGTCATGTTCCGGGTCAGTTGGTGGACGATGGCGCCGATGATCTCCAGGTGTCCCAGCTCCTCGGTGCCCAGAGAAGCATCGGAAATGTTCCAAAGTATCAAATATGAGGACAAGCGTGAGGTCTTTGGATTTAAGATACATAGATTTTCGACACTCGACAGAATTAAAAAGTACGACGACTCTGACAACGAGGAAAATGCCGAAAAGCCTTATTCTATCAAGGTTGGCGAAACAAAAAGGACGATAAATCTATACGCTATCGCTTCTACAAAATTTCAAGTTGCCGTATAAATCAACGCTAAACTTTATGCGTCCATTGTGGACAAACAGGTGTTTGTAACCGCACCATCTTATAATTTGAATGGTGTGGTTTACTACACATTTGACTTGGCAATGCGAGCCAAATATAATGGGCTAAAACAACCTAACAAGCTACTTTTACGGCACGATTTGGTGCAGAGGTGAACGTATGATTTCAATAAAAGATAGAAAAATCCTTGGACAGATTTTCTCACATTATGATTATGTAATGACCACGGCTCAGTTGAGTAAAAGAGTGCTGTTGATTGACGCCGATGCACAGGCAAATCTCACAATGGCTCTGGGTTACAGCCGACCAGACGATTTACCCATTACGCTCTCCACAATCATGCAGAACATCATAGACGATAAATCTTTTGATGTTTCGCAAGGAATTTTATCTCACAGCGAGGGCGTTGCCCTGCTTCCGTCAAACATTGAGTTATCGGGCTTTGAAGTAAGGCTAATCAATGCAATGAGCCGTGAGCGTGTTCTGAAAACCTATGTGAATGAGGTTAAGAAGAATTATGATTATGTGCTTATCGACTGCATGCCGAGCTTAGGTATGATAACCATTAACGCTCTGGCGGCGGCTGACAGCGTAGTTATCCCAACGCAGCCCCACTATCTTTCTGCAAAAGGTTTAGAGCTGTTGCTTCGCTCCGTGTCAATGGTCAAGCGGCAAATCAATCCCAAACTCAGAATTGACGGTATCTTAATGACAATGGTTATGCCCCGTACCAACATTTCAAAAGAAATCACGGCAACGGTCAAGAGTGCCTACGGTCAGAAAATCAAGGTGTTTGACACCGAGATACCTCATTCTATCCGTGCGGTGGAAGCAACCGCAGAGGGTAAAAGCATTTTCGCCTACGACAAAGGCGGCAAGGTTGCCGCTGCGTATGAACAGTTCTCAAAGGAGGTGGCAGAGCTTGGCGAGAAACAGAGAAACCAAAATCGAGCTGACCGCTTACGATGACCTGTTCCAGACGGACGAAAGCCGTGCGGAAGCAGCTTTAAGCAAGATACGGGATATTCCCCTGTCGGAGATTGACGAGTTTCCAGACCACCCATTCAAGGTTTTAATGGACGAGGATATGGAACAGCTTGTCGAGAGCGTGAAGCGGAACGGCGTAATGACCCCCGCTACCGTGCGTTTGAAAGAGAACGGGCGGTATGAGCTTATCAGCGGTCACAGGCGCAAAAAGGCTTGTGAACTTGCGGGACTTGAAACCCTTAAATGCGAGGTAAAAGACCTTACCCGTGATGAAGCCATTATCATTATGGTGGA
>ULXN01034468.1_pt1 | contig 12633 bp, 15 predicted proteins | sample 1961311 | NCBI WGS metagenome assembly ULXN01 (sample SAMEA4835839, study PRJEB28245) | human gut metagenome | biome: gut microbiome; material: fecal sample | place: Denmark | collected 2008 | reverse complement strand
GAACTTAAAAAGGTCACGTGGCCGTCCTTTGCGACCGTCGTAAAAAATACGGGTATCGTTTTGGCTGTCGTTATATTCTTTACGTTGATTATCGGCGCCGCCGATTTCGGTCTTTCCGCAGCGCTCAAAGCGCTTACGGGCGTGTCGTAAAAATCGGTGGGAAATGAGCGAAAACAAGGAAGCCAAGTGGTATATTCTGCACACCTATGCGGGATATGAAAATATAGTCAAGGCAAATCTGGAACAGATGATTGAAAACAACAATCTTCAAGAACAGATTCTCGACATAAAAATCCCTACCGAGCAGACCATAGAGGAAAAGAACGGCAAAAAGAAAGCGGTGGAAAACAAGACGATGCCTTGTTACGTTTTCGTAAAGCTGGTTTACTCCTCCCAGCTGTGGTATATGCTGACGTATACCTGCCGCGGCGTCACCGGCTTTGTCGGTCCGCAGGGCAAGGCATGGCCTCTCGACGAGGACGAGGTCAGACGGCTGCGTCTCGAAGAGGTCGTTGTCGATTTCGATATGGAAATCGGAGACAGCGTAAAGGTGGTCAACGGACCTTTCGAGGGACTTATCGGAGTGATAAAATCAATCGACCGCGCGCACCAAAAGGTGGGACTTGTGCTCAATATGTTCGGACGGGAAACCGCCGTCGAAATGGATTTTGTGCAGGTCGAGGCATTGAAATAGTTTTTTACGGATGTTTTTTGAAAGCGTCCGAGTGGGAGAAACGTAAATACTTTCATGCGTTTCATCAATACCACATATCAGGAGATAAAAATGGCGAAAAAAGTTACGGCGGTTGTCAAATTGCAGCTGCCCGCGGGCAAAGCGACGCCCGCGCCTCCCGTAGGCTCCGCATTGGGACCTCACGGCATCAACATTCCGGGCTTTACCAAAGAGTTCAACGCAAAGACCGCGGACAAGGCGGGATTGATTATTCCCGTTATTGTCACTATCTATCAGGACAGGTCCTTTTCGTTTGTGCTCAAAACGCCTCCCGCGCCCGTGCTGATTAAAAAAGCGTGCGGCATAGAGACGGCGTCTGCGGTTCCCAACAAAACAAAGGTTGCCAACATAACCAAAGCGCAGATTGAGGAAATAGCCAAGACAAAAATGGTAGACCTCAACGCGGCGTCTTTGGAATCGGCTTGCAGCATGATAGCCGGCACTGCCCGCAGCATGGGCATTGTCGTGGTTGACTGAGGAGGGCTTTGCGATGAAAAAGGGTAAAAGATACGTAGAGAGCGCAAAGCTCATAGACAGGTCCAAACAGTATGAAACGGGAGAGGCGATAGAACTGGCTCTCCAGACGGCGAAAGCCAAGTTTGACGAAACCATGGAGCTGCACGTGAGATTGGGCGTTGACCCCCGTCATGCCGACCAACAGGTCAGAGGCGTTGTGGTTCTTCCCAACGGAACGGGCAAAACCGTCCGCGTTCTTGTCATAGCCAAGGGCGAAAAAGCGGACGAAGCGACCAAGGCGGGAGCGGACTTCGTCGGCGCTGAGGAAATCATACAGAAGATTCAGACCGAAAACTGGTTTGATTTCGACGTCTGCATCACAAGCCCCGATATGATGGGACTTGTAGGCCGTATAGGTAAGCTTCTCGGCCCTAAGGGACTGATGCCCAACCCCAAGAGCGGCACGGTAACTCAGGATATAGCAAAAGCCATAAACGACGTCAAAGCAGGTAAGGTGGAGTACAGAGTGGACAAAACCGCAATATGCCACGTCATATTCGGCAAAAAGAGCTTCGGCAAAGAGAAGCTTATGGAAAACCTTTCCACAATCATGGACGCCATCATCAAGGCGAAGCCTGCGGCGGCAAAAGGCACTTATGTCAAAAGCGTCACCGTTTCTTCGACGATGGGACCCGGCATAAAGGTCAATTACCGCACCGCTTAAACAAAATAAATTCCCTTGACCAAAGACAGCAAGTGACAGCAAATCTTGCCGAGGTACAAGACGGTAAAAGTTCTTCCGACCCTTGTACTTTTGTTAGTGCAAGGGTTTTTATACGGGGTTTTTCCCGGCAAAATATTTAAAGGAGGAAATCAGATGAGAGAGAGTCAAATCGCAAAGAGAGCAATCATAGACGACCTCAAAGAAAAGTTTGAAAGATGCGCTTCGTTTGTCATTATCGATTACAAAGGACTCACGGTGGAAAAGGATACCGAATTCCGCGCCGAGTTCAGAAAGGCGAACGTAGAGTACAAGGTGCTTAAAAACACGCTGGTCAGGATAGCTCTCAACGAGCTTGGTTACAAGGATTTCGACGCCGCGCTCAACGGACCTACCGCAATCGCCATATCTTACGACGACGCAATCGCGCCCGCAAAGGTTGTCAGCGAGGGCATAGACAAGTACAAGGTTATGTCCATTAAGTGCGGAATGATGGACAAGGCTTACGTCGACGACAAGACGGTTCAGGCTTTGGCGAAAATTCCCGGCAAACAGGTTCTTTACGGAATGTTGGCAAACGTGCTCAACGCTCCCATACAGGGTCTCGCAATCGCCCTCAATGCAGTTGCGGAAAAACAAAGCGCTTAATCGCGTGATTTAAAAAAGCGGAAAAACCGCGGAAAAAATTTAAAGGAGATTAAAAAAATGGCAGATATTGCAAAATTTATAGAAGATATAAAGGCGCTCAGCGTTCTTGAACTCAACGAGCTTGTAAAAGCAATAGAAAACGAATTCGGCGTAAGCGCGGCTGCGGTCGCGGTTGCCGGTCCCGCGGCAGGCGGAGCGGCTGCGGCTCCCGCAGAGGAAAAGACGGAGTTCGACGTCGTTTTGAAGGAAATCGGCGCGAGCAAGCTCAACGTCATCAAGGTTGTCAGAGAGCTAACCGGTCTCGGACTCGTGGAAGCGAAAAACATGGTGGAAAGCGCTCCTTCCACAATCAAAGAAGCTCAGCCCAAGGAGCTTGCCGAACAGATGGTCGCAAAGCTCAAGGAAGCGGGAGCTGTTGCGGAGCTGAAATAAGCATTTGTCTAAAAGCCGTCGTACAAAGACGGCTTTTTTGTTTTGAGCGTCCCTGCGGTTGAAGGAGGCGCGCTTTTGTGGTATAATTGCCGCGAGGTATTTTATGGATTACAGAAAGGAAAAAGACAGTTTCGGAGAAATAGAAATAGAAAGCGGCGCTTTGTGGGGCGCGCAGACCGAGCGCAGCCGCAGGAATTTCCGCATCGGGCAACAAATGCCCAAGGAGCTTGTCTATGCGCTTGCCAACGTCAAAAAGGCGGCGGCAAAGGCAAACGCGCGGCTTGGCGCGCTTGACGCGCAAACCGAGCAGGCAATCGTCGCGGCGTGCGAGTTGATTTTGTCGGGCGGTGCGGACGATATGTTCCCGCTTGTGGTTTTTCAGACGGGCAGCGGAACGCAGACCAACATGAACCTCAACGAGGTTATTTCCCGTCTGTGCAGTCAAAACGGCGTTCAGGCTCACGCAAACGACAAGGTCAATATGTCGCAGAGCACCAACGACGTGTTTCCTACCGCAATACACGTCTGCTGCGCGGAGCTGTACCGCACGCGCCTTCGTCCCGCCCTCAAAAGCCTTGCAGCCTCATTCGGAGGTTTAAAGAAAAAGTACGGCGGTATTGTCAAATCGGGGCGCACTCACTTGCAGGACGCCACTCCCGTGACTTTCGGCAGCGAGCTGGGCGCATTTGAGACGTTGATTGAAAACGACATGTCGATGATTGACGACAGCATGAAGTATCTTTACGCTCTTCCTTTGGGCGGCACCGCCGTGGGCACGGGACTGAACGCGCCCGCAGGCTTTGACAGGGCGGCGGTAAAGTGTCTTTCCGAAATATACGGTTTGCCTTTTGTGCCGGCAAAGGACAAATTCGCGGGGCTGTCCTCAAAAAACGCGGCGCTCAATTTTCACGGCGCGCTGAATACGCTTGCAGCCGATTTGCTGAAAATCGCGGGCGACGTCAGATTCCTTGCCTGCGGTCCCGACACGGGCATAGCGGAAATATCCTTGCCCGCAAACGAACCGGGTAGCTCGATTATGCCCGGCAAGGTAAATCCTACTCAATGCGAGGCAATGATTATGGTGTGCTGCGAGGTTTTCGGCAATCATCAGACGATTACTGCGGCGTGCGCGCTGGGACAGCTGCAGCTTAACGCCTGTATGCCCGTCATTGCCTTCAAAGCAATCGAAAGCATCAACTTGCTTGCGCAGGCGGCTGAAAGCTTTGACAAAAATTGCGTCGCGGGCATTGTTCCGAACGAGCGCAGAATGAAGGACAATCTGGACAAAAACCTTATGCTTGCGACAGCCCTTTCTCCCGTCGTGGGCTACGACCGTGCGGCTTTTATTGTCAAAACCGCGCGGAAAGAGGGATTGACGCTCAAACAGGCGGCGCTTAAACTTGGATTTCTCACGGAGGAGCAGTTCGACAAGGCGATTGAAAAAGCCACGCAGCCGCAATAAGGCGACAAAAAACGCTGAAACGACTCGGATACAAATTCGTTGACTTACTTTGATATGTGTGGTAAGATAACTGCAAAGACGGTATTAAAGTTCTGCCCGAAATGACGTCCGCCTGAAAAATTTAACCCGATTTTTACGTCTGTTTACCGCAACCGACCGTTTTGGTTTGTGTTGCGGTTTTTATTTGATTTAAAATCGCGTCGGGGGAGCGTAAAGGATTTTGCGCGACGGGATTTGGTTTATCTGATTAAAAATTCAGGGAGGAGGCTAAATGAACAAAATAAAAGTAAAGTCGATTGTCGCGTTAGTCCTTTTGTTTTCGTTGTGTATGTGTTTTGTTTGGGGGCACGCGCGTCAGGCAAGCGACTATACTACAGAGCAACATATTCAGCGAATGTCCGAGCGGATAGAAAAAAGATTTATGGCGGAGGACAATGGCAAACGGACGGGCTTTGAAATAAAACCGCTTTATAACGAAAATGGGATGCTGAATATTTTTTTGGTGGAATTTGAGCCTTACGGTTATTTATATGTTCATGCGGGCGACGAGTTGAACAAAGTTTTCGGTTGGTTGGGAATGAGCACAAGTATGTACACATTATCCAACTCAACAATTACACGCACTTGGAGTCCTTATACTTTAAATCCAACTACGTCCGAGCAAGAGTGGATTTTGGATGAAGATGGAAACAAAATAGTTTACGACAGAAGTCCGTTTTATGTAGCGAATGCAGGCAACGCTAAGTATTATCTTTTAGAAAGTGTAGACTGTTATTATATACCGGCAATCAAAACAGGAGAAGATTTTGTCAATTTGATTTCAGGTGAAAAATTCCGTATTCAAAACGGTCAACCGGAAACTGCGCAGGCATGTGAATATATTGCTTTTTATGCACATAAGCGATTGGATTTATGATTTGACAATAAAATTAAAAAAGAGGGAGAAAGTATATGAATAAAAAGAAAATTAAAGTAACGTCAATTATTGCGGTAGCTCTTTTATTGTTGCTGTGTATGTGTTTTCTGTGCGGGTGTAATAACGGCACCGAGCAAATCAGATATGAGAAAGTAAATTTCACTATTTTGTCTGATGAATATTTTGATTTAAAAAATTTCAGCAGTTTTTACAACGATATATTTTATTTTAACAGAGAATACGATGTAAGGTGTGTCGGTTCATTTCTGAATTGGTGGGACTTTTATACGAAAGCGGATAAGGAAAACGGAGACGCCTTGTTGAATGAAAAACTGAGGACATACGACGACGATTTTTCAATGCGAATGATTTGGTAATGGTGATTTATACAGGAAAAGCGACAGATAATGTAAACTTGGCGGAGCTTACTATTGAGAATAACTCGTTGATTGCAGATATCGAGGTGTCAATCGACGGCGGAGCAGAAAATGACGGAATAGAAAGTTATCGCGTGTTTCTTATAAAAATACCCTCTGTCGTCAGTATAAGAGTATTAAGAACAGCAACCAAATTTACAGTAATCCGCAGCGAAAGCGAGGTCAAATCATGAAAGGAAAAACAGAAAAGCGTTTTATAATTTTTGGCAAAAAAATAATTTTGGCGGTGACGATAGTTCTCGCTTGTTCAATGTTTTTAACGGGCTGCGCAAAAAATTCTGACAAAATAACTTATCGATTGCGTGGCGGCGGATATTGCGATATACAAGAATATCCCGAGTGTTTTCGCCCTGACAATCTGATAACCTCACTTGAAGAATTGTATGTTTATTGCAGCATGGTCGGCTGGCGTCCGTCAGAACCCGGAAAGCCTTGGAAATATGATTCTAAAATCGAAAGGGTTTTAAAAAATTATGATGAAGAGTATTTTACAAAAAAATCTTTGATTATAGTAGTTTACAAATGGGATAATAGTCGCGATGTTATGAAAGAAGTGAAGGTAAGGGGACTGACAAAAGAAAGTGATTCTTTGATAATAGATATTGATGCATTTTATTATTTAAATGCAATTGCCGTTCCTTGGACATTTTGGTGTCATTATGTATATATGCTTGAAGTAAAACAGGAAGATATACAAGGAATTGCCTCAACTGCGATAAGAGTAGATAAAAAAGAAATTAAAATGCAACCGGAAGACGTCACATTCGAGGGCGAATTTATTTATTAAAAGGAGGATTTGTTTTTATGAATAAAAAAATAAACAAAGTAAAGTCAATTATTGCGACAGCTCTTTTACTGTTGCTGTGTATGTGTTTTCTATGTGCGTGTACCCCAGAAGAAAAAGAAGCAATAAACGTCAAATACGAAATACGTTACAGCGGAAGCTATTGTAAAGCAAATTATAGTAACTATCACAGAGGTGAAAATTTTATAAAATCTCTTAAATCGTTGAAACTTTATTGTAAAGACGTAAATATTACTGCATTTGAAGAAAGTATCGAAGAAGATAGCGAAAGAGAATTAAACCAAATTTTACGGAGCTATGACGAAGACTTTTTTGATAAAAATAAAAAGGCTTTGGTTTTTGCGATTTATACCGGTTGTCCCTATCAAATCAAAGGTATAACTTTAAAATCAATAAAGTTAGTGGAGCATTGTATACGGATAGAGCTGGATATTGATTACAATGCAGGATTTATTGCAACACCTATGGTTATGCCTAGCGAGCAGTGGGTAATTTTGGCTGAAATTAATCGTTCCGATTTAAAATATCGACATATAGAAAGCGAATATACGATTTACAATTTTAATATTTTATAAGAGAGGGAAATATGAAAAACGAAAGAATAGGGATGTTGCGTTTAACAAACAATGCTTTTCTTTTTTATTGCATTTAAAGGAAGAAAAAAATGATTAAAATAAAAGTCGATTTTGGCAAAAAAATAATTTTGGCGGTGGCGATAGTTCTCGCTTGTTCAATGTTTTTGACGGGCTGTTCCAATAAGGTGAGCTTTAAATTTCGGGGAGGGCATGTTGATATACAGGAATATCCAGAGTATTTGCAATCTGAGGTTTTGGTCAATTCGCTTGAAGATTTAAATGCGTTTCGCAATTCTGCAGGATGGCTTGGGGATGAGACGGTTGACGCTCAAAAAAGCGATGCAAGGCTGAATGAAGTTTTGGACGGATACGACCGACAATATTTTTCAAATAATTCTCTCGTAATAATAGTTAAAAAATGGAGCACCAACATCGAGCCGATAAAGAGAGTAGAAGTAAAGAAATTGACCAAGGAAAAAAATTCTTTGGTTATTGATTTAGATGTATTATTTAACGACGCCAATCTCTTATTGCCCGAAGGGGAAAACAAGCACTTTGTTTGTATATTGGAAATAGAACGGGATGAATTGGGAGAAATTGATGCTTTAACGGTAAGGTATAATAAAAAAACAGTGGAGTACACGCCTTTTGAAGATGAAATATTTATATATTAACAGGAGATTATTTTGGATTTCAATTTATTAAGTCAAGATATGAAAGCGAAAGAGGTTTAATCTGTATATAGTTCTGCGAAACGATATGAAAGCGACAATACCTGAATCGAGAGGGGTAAATGCGAGAAAAGGATATGCCTTAAATCGTTCAAACAGCAAAAAAACATTTTGAGTTTCGGAAAAAATATGATATAATACGACAGGAGGAAAGGACGATGGGCTTTGTTTTTCAATCTGACACGCAACCGAGCGGCGCTGTCTTTCCTCATACTGTCGGCAAGGCTCGGGCATAGGCGAAAGTCTATGCTTTTTTTATGCAAATTGCACCGAGAAAAAAGGAGAAAAGGATTATGGCGACAAGGATTGTAGTGGGAGCGCAATGGGGCGACGAGGGAAAGGGCAAGATGGTTGATTATCTTGCGCAAAACGCCGACCTGATAGTGCGTTATCAGGGAGGAGACAACGCGGGGCATACCGTTGTCAACGACAAAGGCGTATTCAAGCTGCACCTGATTCCGTGCGGCATATTTTACGACAGGTGCGCGGCTCTTGCGGGCACGGGCATGGTCGTCAATCCTGACGAGCTGCTCAAAGAAATTGCCGACGTAGAGTCCAAGGGCGTTGACAGCTCGAAGCTTTTTATCAGTGAAAGGGCAACCATGCTGATGCCTTATCATATTACGTTGGACGAGCTTTTCGAGCGCAGCAAAAACGGAATAGGCACCACAAAGCGCGGTATCGGCCCCGCTTATGCGGACAAGGCGAGACGCATTGCTTTGCGTATGGGCGACCTGAAAAATCTCGATTACGCAAAAGGTCGTCTGGAAAGCGTGTTGCCCTTAATCAACCTCGAGCTCAAAGCATTCGGCGGCGGGGAGGTTGATTTGAAGCAGCTGTTTTCAAAATTGCAGTATTGGTCGGACAAGCTTGCACACAGGCTTGTCGAACCCGTTTCATTTGTAAGAAAATATATCGACGGCGGCAGAAACGTGCTGTTCGAGGGACAGCTGGGAGTAATGAAGGATTTGGACCTCGGTATTTATCCTTACGTAACGAGCAGCAATCCCACGGTGGCTTACGCCTGCGCGTCGTGCGGCGTACCCATAGGAAAAATCACCGACGTTACGGGCGTTATCAAAGCGTTTTCAAGCGCGGTGGGGCAGGGGCCATTCCCTACGGAAATGGGAGAAGCCGAGTCGGAGGCATTCCGCGGCAGCGGCGAGAACGTGGACGACGAGTTCGGAGCGCGCACGGGAAGAGCGCGCAGGCTGGGCTGGCTGGATTTGCCCGTCGTAAAGTACGGTGCGGAGATAAACGGCTACACCGAGCTTGCCGTATGCAAAATAGACAAGCTGGACTCCTTTGACAAAATCAAGGTGTGCGTAGGCTACGAGCTTGACGGCAGACTGCTTGACGTCATGCCCTCGACTTCGGAGCTTGAAAGGGTTAAGCCCGTTTACCGCGAAATGGAGGGTTGGAAATGCGACACCACGCGCGTCAGAAAAATTGCCGACCTGCCTGAAAACGCGAAAAAATATCTCAGACTGATTGAAGAATACACCGGCGTCAAGGTGGCTTACGCGGGGGTAGGTCCCGACCGCGACAGCATAGCGACGCTTTGAAAAGGGAGGTTTTATGAGCGGCAGCGTTTACGAGAATCCGCTTTGCACCCGTTACGCGGGCAAAAATATGCAGCGCATTTTTTCAGACGACAATCGTTACGGCATCTGGCGCAGGCTGTGGCTTGCTCTGGCAAAGGGTGAAAAGGCGCTCGGTCTGGAAATCACGGAGCAGATGATTTCCGAAATGGAAAGCAATCTTGACAATATCGATTACGAAACGGTCGCCCGCCGCGAAAAAGAGGTGCGGCACGACGTTATGGCGCACGTGTATGCATTCGGGCTGGTTGCGCCTCACGCCAAGCCGATAATACATCTCGGCGCCACAAGCTGCTTTGTCACGGACAACGGCGACATAATCATTTTCCGCGAGGCGATGCTTGAAATCAGAAACAAGCTGCTTGCCGTCGTGAAGAACCTTAAAAATCTTGCCGAGCGCTACAAGTGGTTGCCTTGTCTGGCATACACTCATTTGCAGCCTGCTCAGCTGACAACCGTAGGCAAGAGATTCACGCTCTATATTCAGGATTTGCTTATGGATTTGGAAGCGTTGGATTTTGCCCTGTCTCAGTTGAAGCTCAGAGGCGTCAAGGGCACGACGGGCACGCAGGCGAGTTTCCTCACGCTGTTTGACGGCGACGGCGACAAGGTTGACAGGCTGGAAAAATTCGTGGCTAAGGAAATGGGCTTTGACAAGGTTTTCGACGTGTCGGGACAGACTTACACGCGCAAGCTCGACTACACGATTCTGTCCGCACTGTCCGCAATCGCTCAGAGCGCTTACAAGTTCAGCAACGATATGCGCATTCTGCAAAGCCGCAAGGAAATGGAGGAGCCGTTTGAAAAAAATCAGATAGGCAGCTCCGCAATGGCTTACAAGCGCAATCCCATGCGCAGCGAGCGTATGGGCAGTCTGGCGCGGTTTGTTTTGACCTTGCCCTTGAACGAGGCGGTCACCGCGTCCACGCAATGGTTTGAAAGGACGCTTGACGACTCCGCCAACCGCCGCATAACCATACCGCAGGCGTTTCTTGCTTTGGACGGGGTTTTGAGCCTGTACGAAAACATTACCTCCGCGCCCGTCGTTTACGAAAAGGTTGTTTTAAAGCACGTCCGCGAGGAGCTGCCCTTTATGGCGACGGAATCCATACTTATGGAAGCGGTCAAGCAGGGGGGAGACAGACAGGAGCTGCACGAAATTATCCGTGTCTGTTCCATGCAGGCAGCCGAAAACGTCAAGAAAAACGGCGGAGAAAACAATCTGATTGAACTGCTTGCGCAAAGGCGTGAATTCGAGAAAATCAACCTCGACAGGCTTACCGACCCGGCGCTGTTTGTCGGACGCGCCCAAAAGCAGACGGAGCGCTATCTCGCCGACGTGGTTTGTCCGTTGCTTGAAGCAAATCCGACAACCGAGTCGGACAGCGAAATCAAGGTCTGAAAATGAGCTTTAAGAGTTTTCCGCCTATATTCGACGAGCAATGCCGTCTGTTGATTCTCGGCAGCTTTCCGAGCGTAAAGAGCCGCGAGGTTTCCTTTTATTACGGCAACAAACAGAACCGTTTCTGGGGCGTTTTGGAGGAGGCGTTGGGGCTTGACAAATTCGCCGCTCCGTCTGACAAAGCAGCGTTTCTGCTTGAAAGGCATATTGCTCTGTGGGACGTGGTTTGCGAATGCGAAATAAAGGGCTCGTCGGACAGCTCTCTCGTGTGTCTCAAACCCAACGAAGTGGACAGGCTGATAAAAGGCGGCAGCATAAAAACAATCCTTTGCAACGGCACGACGGCCTTTAAGCTGCTCAACAGATATTTTCCCGATATTGACGCAAACACTGTGCTTTTGCCCTCCACAAGTCCTGCAAACGTGCGGTTTGACCGCGAAAAATGGCTGGACGCTTTGAAAAACTTTTAATCAAGCCCGCAGAAAAATCTGCGGGCTTTAAATATGAATTTTTTTCATTATATTTTGCCGTTCTACATCAATCAATAAATTGCATTAGAGGTCAGCCTTTGTTATAATTCCATCGAAAACAGCTTGGTTTTCAAAGGAAGACAACGGATGAATATAAGTATTTTCGACGTAATCGGTCCCATTATGGTAGGTCCGTCGTCGAGCCACACGGCAGGCGCGGCACGTCTTGCGAAAATCGCCAACGACATTTGCTACAAGCCGTTTTACAAGGTTACGTTCGGTCTGCACGGCAGCTTTGCCGAAACCGGACTCGGGCACGGAACGGACAAAGCGTTGCTTGCGGGAACACTGGGTTTTCTTGCCGACGACGAAAGGCTTAAGGACGCTTACGAATACGCGCGTTTGCAGGGCATCAAATACGAGTTTTACGAAACGGATTTGGGGGACGTGCACGAAAACACCTGTCTGATTACTTTTTACAACACGGACGGGACAAAGAGCGAGGTGCAGGGCAGCAGTATAGGCGGAGGGCGCATTCTGATAACAAAGCTGGACGGAGCGGATACCGAAATAACCGCCGAGCAGCCGACAATAGTGATTAGGCAGCGAGACAAGCGCGGTGTCATCAACTCTGTTACGCAGCTTCTTGCATGGCAGGGAATCAACATTGCGGTTATGCGGCTTTCCCGCGACGACAAGGGCGGCACCGCGACGACGGTAATCGAGACGGACGAGGTTTTTCCCGAGCACATAAAGCCGTTGCTCGAACAGCTTGACGGCGTAAACGAAGTCAGACTAATCTACGTGGACGACGAGGAATAAAGGCGGAAATAATTATGTACAACAGTGTAGAGGAGCTTTTGGAAAGAGCCAAAACCGAAAACAAAAGGCTGCACGAGGTCATCGCGCAAAACGAAATGTCAATCGGCGACATAAGCGAGGAAATGCTTTACGACAGATTGGAAAAGCATTATCAGACAATGGTGGCGAGCGCGGCAAAGGCGGTGAACGCGCCTCAGGATATGCCCGGCGTGGATTTTATCAAGGGGCAGAGCCTGAAACAAGCGCAGTATTCCGAGTCTCAGACGCTTGGCGGAAGTTATCTCAACAACATAATGACCATGGCGCTTTCCTGCTGCGAGGTCAACGCAGGTATGGGCAGAATTTGCGCCGCGCCGACGGCGGGTGCCTGCGGCATACTGCCTGCGGTGCTCATCGAAACATCGCGCAAACTCAACAGCACA
>ULXN01058580.1_pt1 | contig 12738 bp, 10 predicted proteins | sample 1961311 | NCBI WGS metagenome assembly ULXN01 (sample SAMEA4835839, study PRJEB28245) | human gut metagenome | biome: gut microbiome; material: fecal sample | place: Denmark | collected 2008 | reverse complement strand
GCGAGTGCTGCAGCCTGCTAGCCACATTCCTTTGCTGGCAGATGTTCTGCTGCTAGATGTCAAGCTTTTCTGATGTTACAGATGGAAATTCATGCAAGTTATGGGGCTGGTTATTTGCAGAACGATGGACGGGTATATTAATCTGTGAATTATTCTGAATAGTTACCTGAAAAATAAGGGGATGTGAAAAAACTCGATTGAGTTTTTTCGCATCTCCCTTTTTGTACCTGTTGTGTATAAATGACTGAAATCATGCGCAAAGAAAGCGAATTTCCCCTTTTGTTTATGGACATAAGTAACTATTCAGATCCACACATATATGAGCAAAATCAGCTGCGCAGCAACGGCTGTATTATTCCAGCGAATCCGGAATACCATCATGATCCAAATCTGCCATGTCTGCTCCGTGCGCACCGATATCCACAGTGTTTAAGGTGCGTCTTTTAAGTCTTGCGGCCTCAGACTGCTTGAGCAGATAGCTCTTTATCTCGCGTGAGTGCTTTACGTGAACGAGCTTAAGCTCAGGGTTTGTGACGTCGCCTGTGTAGCAGACTATGGTGCCGAGCTTAAAAATGCGCTCCATCAGTGATGTGGTGAGCTTTACATCAGCTACCTTATACATGTAGCAGTCATCCTCTGTGGTGCTTAAGAGTCCGGACTCTACAGTGATAAAGGACGGTGTGACGGTATATTTTGTGAAAGTCCACGGCAGACCGAGAAACAGCAGTCTCTTTCTCTCCTTAAAGATTACAGCATCGTCATCATCGATTGCGCCGGCTGTGGTGTTTTTGATTTGTGATTCATTTACAGACATATTATTCTCCTTTTTGATGTTGAAATTGTCGTAATTGTATGAAAACTTCAATACAATTGCTAAACGTTCAGAACAGTTATATTCTGTCATATATTCTACAACAAAAAAGTGTAAAAGCCAACTTGAATATTGCGCCAAGTTATTATATGATAGAAAAAATGTAATAAAAATTGTTACGCGAAAAAGAATGGAGGCAAATTATGCGTCACTTAATGAGTCCGTTGGATTTTTCTGTAGAAGAGTTGGACAAGCTTCTGGATCTTGCAAATGATATAGAGGCTCATCCTGAGAAATATGCACACAAGTGCGATGGAAAGAAGCTTGCAACCTGTTTTTATGAGCCAAGCACGAGAACCAGGCTTAGCTTTGAGGCTGCCATGCTTAATTTGGGAGGCTCGGTGTTAGGTTTCCACAGTGCTGATTCGTCATCTGCGTCAAAGGGCGAGAGCGTTTCAGATACTATCAGGGTTATTTCCTGCTATGCGGATATCTGTGCCATGCGTCATCCTAAGGAGGGTGCACCGCTTGTGGCTTCAGAGAAATCGCGTATCCCTGTAATCAATGCAGGCGATGGAGGTCATCAGCATCCTACCCAGACACTTGCTGATCTCCTTACAATCCGTTCCATCAAGGGCAGATTGAATAATATCACAATCGGCTTTTGCGGAGATTTAAAGTTTGGACGTACAGTGCATTCACTGATCAATGCACTTATCAGATATGACAATGTGAAGATTGTGCTTATCTCGCCTGAGGAGCTTAAGGTGCCTGACTATGTGCGCGATGATGTGCTTCGTGCCAACAATATCGAGTTCAAGGAGGTAGAAAAGCTCGAGGATGCCATGGGAGAGCTTGATGTGCTCTACATGACACGTGTCCAGAAGGAGCGTTTCTTCAATGAGGAGGACTATGTGCGTCTGAAGGATTTCTACATTCTGACAAAGGAGAAGATGGAGCTTGCAAAGGATGATATGATTGTACTTCATCCGCTCCCACGTGTGAATGAGATTTCTGTTGATGTGGATGATGACCCGAGAGCATGCTATTTCAGGCAGGCACAGTATGCGGTTTACGTGCGTATGGCGCTTATTCTGACATTGCTTGGACTGGCTGAGGACTAAAGGAGGATAATATGCTGAATATAAGTGGAATACATGAGGGCTTTGTGCTCGATCATATCAAGGCAGGTATGAGTCTTCAGATTTACAGGGATTTAAAGCTTGACAAGCTCGACTGCACAGTTGCAATCATAAAGAATGCAAAGAGCAGCAAGATGGGCAAGAAGGATATCATCAAGGTAGAGTGTCCGATAGAATCATTAGATCTCGATATCCTTGGATTTATCGACCACAATATCACTGTAAATGTGATAAAGGGTGACAAGATTGTGGACAAGATGGAGCTTAAGCTGCCTCATCAGGTGAAAAATGTCATCAAGTGCAAAAACCCAAGATGCATCACTTCAATTGAGCAGGAGCTTGACCAGATTTTCGTGCTTTCCGATGAGAAAAACGAAATCTACCGCTGCAAGTACTGCGAGGAGAAATACGAAGGAGTTAAATAGTATCAGTTATGTATGCCAACGTGATTGTGGATATATCCCACGAAAAACTGGATAAGACATTTCAGTACAGCATCCCGGATGAGATTTTATGCGACATCCGTCCGGGTGTGTGCGTGGATATTCCATTTGGCAGCCGCACTATCACAGGCTATGTGATTGAGGTCACGGATAAGCCTGAGTACGACCCGGCAAGGACAAAGCCTCTTATCGGGATAAAGGCAGACTCTGTGGCTGTGGAGGCAAAGCTCATCGCACTTGCGGCATGGATACGGCGCAATTACGGCTCTACTATGAATCAGGCACTTAAGACGGTTATACCTGTAAAGAAGCAGGCTAAGGAGCAGGTGAGCCGCAGTATTGCACTGAAAATAGACAAGGTAAAGGCAAGGGCGCAGCTTGCGCTTTGCGAGGCAAAAAAACAAAAGGCAAAGGCCAGGCTTTTTCGTGCGCTGATTGATGCTGATGATGGGGCGCGCCTTGAGTATTCCTTTGTGACAGGCAAGCTGTCGGTGTCGGCTGCCACTATAAGAGCGCTTGAGCAGAGAGGTTTTATCGAGGTCATCACACAGAGCGGCTACAGAAATCCTGTGGAGCATATGAGTGTGGACACCTATGATAAGGTACTGAATGCTGCGCAGCAGAGTGTGGTTGATGCGATAGAAGGCGATATTGCCGCTGGTCTTAGAAATACTTATCTGATTAAGGGTGTCACCGGAAGCGGCAAGACAGAGGTGTACATGGAGCTTATCGCACACTGTATACAGTCCGGGCGTCAGGCAATTGTGCTGATTCCCGAGATTGCCCTCACTTACCAGACCGTGATGCGTTTTTTTGCCAGATTTGGGAACAGGGTTTCGATAATCAATTCAAGACTTTCAAATGGTGAGCGTTATGACCAGTTTGAGAGAGCTAAGAATGGTGATATTGACATCATGATTGGCCCGCGGTCGGCGCTGTTCACACCTTTTTCAAATTTAGGACTTATCATAATAGATGAAGAGCACGAGAATTCATACAAGAGCGAGTCGGTGCCACGCTATCATGCCAGGGAGGTGGCGATAGAGTACGCGCGCATGTCCGATGCCATTGTGGTACTTGGCTCTGCAACACCGTCGGTGGATAGCTATTACAAGGCAAAGACAGGCGTTTACAGGCTTTTGGAGCTGGATAAGCGTGTGGACGACAGACCTCTTCCAAAGTGTGAGGTTGTCGATTTGAGGCAGGAGCTTCGTGAGGGAAACCGCTCGATTCTTTCCACCAGGCTTCAGGAGCTTATGGAGGAGCGGCTTCTAAATGGCCAGCAGACCATGCTTTTTTTAAATAGAAGGGGCAAATCGGCATTTATGTCGTGCAGAGCGTGCGGTTTTGTGGTAAAATGTCCTCATTGCGATGTATCACTCAGTGAACATGGCGGCGGAGTGATGGTCTGTCACTACTGCGGCTACAGACAGCCGGTGCCTAAGGTGTGTCCGAGCTGTGGCTCGAAGTACATTAGCGGCTTTAAGGCCGGCACACAGAAGATAGAAGCGATGGTGGCAAAGCGTTTTCCACAGGCGCGTATACTGCGCATGGATTATGACACCACGAGGGCGAAGGATGCGTATGAGAAGATTCTGCAGGCATTTTCCAATCATGAAGCCGATATACTTATCGGTACGCAGATGATTGTAAAGGGGCATGATTTTTCAAATGTCACGCTGGTTGGTGTGCTGGCGGCGGATATGTCACTGCATGTGAATGATTTTCATGCGGCGGAGCGCACCTTTGCTCTGCTGACCCAGGCGGCAGGGCGCGCCGGCAGAGGAAAGCTGCCCGGCAATGTGGTTATCCAGACCTACGACCCTGACCACTATGCCATCCGGACTGCCAAAGAGCAGGATTATGAGGCTTTTTACGATAAGGAGATAGAGTACAGGAGGCTTATGAACTATCCACCTGTATGGAATATGCTTTTAGTCCATGTCACATCACCTGATGAGAGTGAGTGCAGCAGCATGGCACAGCAAGTGTACGATATAGCGTTGCAGATGATATCGCATACAGATGAAAATCAAAGCCCTGATGATAGGCATCTGATTCAGCTCATCGGTCCTGCGGATGCGACCATCGCCAAGGTAAATGACATATACCGCAAGGTGATTTACATGAAGACATCTGACTATGCGGCGCTCATTTCCATAAAGGATGGCATAGAGCAGGCTGTGAAAGCTGATACGGCAATGAAACATGCTAATATCTCATTTGATTTCAATCCGATGAGTGGATTTTGATAGATATAGAAGGAGGCAATTATGGCACTTAGAACTATTAGAGTGGAGGGAGACCCTGTACTTGGCAAGGTCTGCAGAGAGGTTACGGAGGTGACTCCAAAGATAGTAACACTTATTGATGATATGCTTGAGACTATGTATGAGGCTAATGGTGTAGGACTTGCCGCACCACAGGTTGGCATATTAAAGAGAATCGTTGTTATCGATGTGGGCGAGGGTCCAATCGTGATGATTAATCCTGAAATTATTGAGTCTGACGGAGAGCAGACCGGCGATGAGGGCTGTCTTTCAGTACCGGGAAAGGCCGGACAGGTGACCCGCCCGAATTATGTAAAGGCCCGCTTCATGGGCGAGGATATGAATGAGTATGAGATAGAGGGAGAAGAGCTTTTGGCCAGATGTATCTGCCACGAGCTTGACCATCTCGACGGACATCTCTATGTGGAGAAGGTTGAGGGCGCACTTCACGATGTGACATATGAGGATACACAGGAGTAATCATTAGGATGACATTTGTTATCTGAGCTTGGAAAATATCTGGGAGGCAGTAAGATGAGAGTAATTTTCATGGGAACACCGGACTTTTCGGTGGGAACACTTGAGGCAATTATAGAGGCAGGGCACGAGGTGGCACTGGTTGTCACACAGCCCGACAAGCCAAAGGGCCGCGGCAAGACAATGCAGTATACACCGGTCAAGGAGTGTGCGCTTTCGCACGGTATTGAGGTATTCCAGCCGGTTAAAATAAGAGAGACTGCTAATATAGAGTATCTCAGAAAGTTTAATGCAGATATAATAATTGTGGTTGCTTTTGGACAGATTCTGTCAAAGAGTATTCTTGATATGCCTCGATACGGCTGTATCAATGTGCATGCTTCACTTTTGCCAAAGTACAGAGGTGCGGCTCCTATCCAGTGGGCTGTGATTAACGGTGACGAGTTTACAGGTGTCACTACCATGAGGATGGATGAGGGTGTCGATACCGGCGATATGATTGCAAAAAGTACAGTCAGACTCGCACCTGATGAGACCGGCGGTAGCCTGTTTGATAAGCTTTCAGCAGAGGGAGCAAAGCTGTGTGTGGAGACCATGAAGATGATAGAGGATGGCACTGCAGAGTATACTCCTCAAAACAGCGAGGAGGCCACACATACATCAATGATAAGTAAGGAGCTTGGCTTTATCGACTGGACAAAGCCGGCTGTTGAGATTGAGAGGCTTATAAGGGGGCTTAATCCATGGCCGAGCGCATACACCCACCTGAATGGTAAGACATTTAAGGTGTGGAGTGCAAAGGTGATTGACGGCAGCGATGATTATGAGCCGGGCTGTATTTATCATATCGGAAAAAATGATATGTATGTACAGACAGGAAAAGGAGCATTATCTTTAGTAGAGGTACAGCTCCAGGGCAAGAAGCGCATGGATACAGGCTCATTTTTGAGAGGCTGTCATGTGGAAGAGGGCTCGTTCTTCACATTATAGTTATTCATTATAAGTAACTATTGACAAACTACTACACGCATTATAATAAGCAGCAAGGAGAGATGATACATGGGATATTATTATTGGGATCCGACATATATACTCGTTGTGATAGGTGCAGTGATATGTATGATTGCATCGGCAAGAGTTAAAGGTACATTTAATAAATACTCGCAGCTAAGAAGCATGTCAGGCATGAATGGCGCACAGGTGGCTCAAAGAGTGCTTCAGGCGGCAGGCATATATGATGTGCAGGTGCGTCATGTGTCCGGCAGTCTGACGGACCACTATGATCCGCGCACCAAAACAGTGAATTTATCTGATCCTGTGTACAATGCCACATCGGTCGCAGCACTTGGCGTAGCAGCCCACGAGTGTGGACACGCTATACAGCATGCAAAAAGCTATGCACCTCTTTCAATCAGGAGTGCGCTCGTACCTATAGCCAATTTTGGCTCCATGCTTGCATGGCCGGTTATACTTATCGGCTTATTATTTAACACACGCTCGTCAGGGCTTATTATTGATATAGGCATATTGCTGTTTTCGGCAGCAGTGCTTTTCCAGCTCGTGACATTGCCGGTAGAGTTTGATGCTTCAAGACGTGCGCTTGTCATGCTTCGTACACAGGGCATACTTGCAGATGACGAGCTTAGGTACACAAGAAGGGTGCTCAAGTCAGCGGCACTTACCTATGTAGCCAGTGCGGCGGCTGCTATTTTACAGCTCCTTCGTATCATACTTATCACAAACGGACGCAGACGGGACGACTGATATTGTTTTAGATTCTGTTTGCCTGTGATTTTACAGGGTGGCAGTTCAAATTGGATATATTAGTTAGAAAATTAAATGTATATGTAACTATTCGGAAACATCATCATGATAAATAATCATAGTAAAAATAATCATAATAATAAAAATAGCCAAATAAACAAAAATAATATACCGGGCAGACCGGCAAAATCAAATGTGGCAGCGCATAATGAGCACTCTGTAGATACGCGTGAGCTTGCCCTTGAGATGCTTATTGAGATTAATGAGCGTGGATCATTTTCACATATCGTGCTTCGTAGTGTGCTTGACAAGTATCAGTATCTGTCAAAGCAGGACAGAGCCTTTATGACGAGGCTTGTTGACGGCACTATCGAGTATATGCTGCAGCTCGACTACATCATAGACTCTTTTTCAAAGACAAAGGTAAGGAAGATGAAGCCCTTCATCAGAAACCTTCTTCGCATGAGCGTCTACCAGATAAAGTACATGGACGCGGTGCCGGATTCAGCTGTATGCAATGAGGCGGTGAAGCTTGCAAAGAGACATAAGTTTGCACAACTTTCGGGCTTTGTAAACGGTGTACTCAGAAATATTGCAAGAAATATAGATTCAGTACAGTTTGATACATTAAGCATCCGATACTCCATGCCACAGTGGATAGTGGACAGATTTGTTGCGGCATACGGAGAGAAGAAGGCAGAGGAGATTTTCAAGGCATTTCACAGTAAGAGCACCATAAGCATCAGGACAAACCTGACCAGGTGTACTCCGGATGAGCTTCGTGTAATGCTTGAGGCAGAGGGTGTGACGGTCACAGCGGTTGATGAACTTAATTATGCGTTTGTTATATCTGGATTTGATTATTTGAATGGCTTGCAGAGCTTCAGAGACGGACTTTTCTATGTGCAGGATATCAGCTCCATGCTTGTTGCACAGACGGCTGCTCCAAAGAAGGGCGACTATGTGATAGATGTATGCGCAGCACCGGGTGGCAAGAGCACCCATATAGCTGAGCTTTTGCAGGGAAGCGGCCATGTGCTCGCACGTGACCTGACCGATAACAAGGTCGATATGATTGAGGAAAATATAGAAAGGCATGGCCTTAACAATATGTCGGCAGAGGTGTGGGATGCCACAGTATTTGATGCTGATTCGGCGGGAAAGGCAGATATACTCATTTGTGATCTGCCGTGCTCAGGGCTTGGAGTGCTCGGCAGAAAGAAGGATATCCGCTACAAGATGACGCCTGAGTCTGTAGATGAGCTTGCCGCTCTTCAAAGACAGATACTTGATACCGTGCATACATACGTGAAGCCAAACGGAGTGCTCGTGTACAGTACATGTACGATAGATGAGGCTGAGAATGAGGACAATGTGAGGTGGTTTATTGAAAAGCATCCGGAGTTTGAGCTGGATAAGAGCTTTGCTGAAGGCACCGGAATGAAACAGATACTGCCCGGTGAGCATGGAAGTGACGGATTCTTTATTGCAAGATTCATAAAAAGCAAATTATGATATTAAAATAAATCATGAATTAATAAATATAAATTGGCTCGAATTAGAAGAATTTGTTTATGCAGATTTAAATGATGAATTTTAATTACGAAACCAGATTTCAGGATATAATCAGTGAAGTAATAAACAATAAGCAAAACAAATAAGAAAAACATTTATAAAACAATAGTTAAATGCAGATTTAATAAAAATGATATGGAACAGATAAAAGAACAACTAACTGACATCAAATCAATGAATATGGACGAGCTCACAGAGTTTATCATATCGCTCGGAGAGAAGAAATTCCGTGCGAAGCAGATATATGAGTGGATTCATGTGAAGCATGTGGACAGCTTTGATGAGATGACCAATATTTCAAAAAAGTTCATACAGGTATTAAAGGACAATGCAATACTCATCTCGCTAAAAAAAGAGGAGGTGCAGGTGTCAAAGCTCGATGGCACGAGAAAATATCTCTTTGCACTCGATGATGGCAACGTCATAGAGAGTGTGCTTATGAAGTACAAGCATGGAAACTCTGTATGCATATCTTCGCAGGTTGGCTGCAGGATGGGGTGCAGATTCTGTGCATCCACTCTTGACGGTCTCGTCAGGGGGCTTAGGCCGTCTGAGATGATTGACCAGATTTATCAGATAGGCAAGGACATAGGAGAGCGCATCTCAAATGTAGTTGTCATGGGCACAGGTGAGCCGCTTGACAATTACGACAATCTGCTGCGCTTTATAGAGCTTCTCACTGATGAAAACGGAATCAATATCAGCCAGCGCAATCTGACAGTTTCCACATGCGGTCTCGTACCGCGCATGAGACAGCTTGCAGATGAAAAGCTTTCTATCACGCTGGCGCTTTCACTGCATGCCTCCAACCAGGAAAAGAGAAAAGCTCTCATGCCGGTTGCAAACAGCTATGATATACATGATGTGGTCGATGCATGCAAATATTATTTTGCACAGACAGGCCGCAGAGTCACCTTTGAGTATAGTCTGGTAGGCGGAGTGAACGATACAGCCGAGGATGCAGCAGAGCTTTCGGCACTCGTACATGGCATGAACTGCCATATAAATCTGATTCCGGTAAACCCGATAAAGGAGCGCGACTACGTGCAGTCCAACAAGGGTGTTATAGAGGCTTTTAAAAATAGGCTTGAAAAAAACGGAATTAATGTTACTATTAGAAGGGAAATGGGCAGAGATATAGACGGTGCCTGTGGACAGCTTCGCAAGAAGCATATAGATAAAGAGAGAGGAATAAACTAGATGAAGACGTTTTCCATTACGGATGCAGGTGCTATTCGTGAGATGAATCAGGATTTTTATTTCTCGTCTGACACTGCAGTAGGAAATCTTCCGAATCTTTTCATCGTAGCAGATGGAATGGGAGGACACAAAGCCGGTGACTATGCTTCCAGATACACTATAGAGCGTGTGGTTGCATCGGTATCGAGAAATGCCGGGGATGAACCGGTATCCATCATCAAAGAGGCTATCAACAAGGCAAATGAGCTTTTGGTGGCTGAGTCTCGTGAGGATGAAGCTAAGCGTGGAATGGGTACCACCTTAGTCGTAGGAACTATTATAGGAAACAAGCTTTTTGTGGCCAATATAGGTGACAGCAGGCTTTATATTGTAGGTGGCACAGAGCAGATCAGACAAATTACCAGGGATCATTCACTGGTTGATGAGATGGTCAGGATGGGTGAGATAAATGCCGACGAGGCGAGAGTTCATCCGGACAAGAATATCATCACGAGAGCTGTCGGGGCAGCAGATCATGTGGAGGCAGATTTTTTTGAGGTCGAGCTATGTGAGGACGACAGGATTCTTCTGTGTACAGACGGACTTACCAATATGGTGAGAGATAAAGAAATATGCGATACTATTAGGCAAAATGATAATATCGAGACAGCAGCGTCACAGCTTGTCGCCATGGCCAATGCAAACGGTGGCCGCGATAATATCACTGTAATGATTATTAAACCATTTTAAGACGAGGTAATAACAGATGTTAGAGATAGGAAGTTTTTTATCGGATCGATATGAGATCCTAAGCAAGGTTGGCGCAGGCGGCATGTCTGATGTATACAAGGCAAAAGACCATATACTGAGCCGTTTTGTAGCTATAAAGGTTTTAAAGCAGGAGTTTTCGGAGGATAGTTCATTTGTGACCAAGTTCCGTGCTGAGGCACAGTCAGCAGCAGGACTTGAGCATCCAAATATCGTAAATATCTATGATGTAGGCAGCGAGAATGGTCTGTACTACATTGTCATGGAGTATGTCGAGGGTATCACACTTAAGACTTATATCGAGAAAAAGGGCCAGCTGTCATTCAAGGAGTCTGCAAGTATTGCAATCCAGGTGGCAAGGGGCATAGAGGCCGCTCACAATAAAAATATCATTCACCGTGATATCAAGCCGCAGAATATCATTATTTCTACAGATGGCAAGGTAAAGGTGACAGACTTTGGAATTGCAAAGGCTACATCTTCAAATACAATAAGCTCAGATGTGATGGGCTCAGTACACTATGCATCTCCGGAGCAGGCAAGAAACGGCTTCGTCGATGGCAGAAGTGATATTTACTCACTGGGAATCGTAATGTTTGAGATGGTTACAGGCCGTGTGCCGTTTGACGGTGATACCACAGTGGCAGTTGCACTGCAGCACCTACAGGAGGAGATTGCAAGGCCAAGCATCTACGCACCGGATCTGCCAATCAGCTTTGAGAAAATCATCTTAAAGTGTACACAAAAGACACCGGACCGCAGATACCAGACTATTGAGGAGCTTCTCACAGACATAAGGCGCTCTCTTGCGCATCCTGATGAGGATTTCGTCACAATAGCACCACTCGTTGACGGTGGCAAGACCAAGGTTATAAGCCCGGAGGAGCTTGACAAGATAAAAGAGGGCAGAGGTGTCGCAGAGGACTTAAACGATGATGATACCGATGCAGATAATGATGATGAGTATGCTGACGATGAAGATGATGATGAATATGATGAGTCACTCTTAGACGACGATGATGACGAAGAAGACGATGACGATGATGATGACGGCAAGCTTTTAAATCCAAAGATGGATAAAGCAATCACAATCATGGGTATAGTAACAGCCGTAATCATTGTAATAGTTATCATATATCTTGCACTTTCAGTGGCAGGAGTGTTTAAGTTTGGCGGCAAAAAGAACTCAGAGTCACAGCAGACAGAGTCACAGACACAGACCGAGTCTGAATCAGAGTCAGAGACACAGACTGAGACAGAGGGCCAGATGATTGACATCAGAGGCATGTCAGTGGAGGATGCTCAGAAGGCAGTAGACCGCTTAAAGCTTGACCTCACAGTATTTGCATTTGAGACAAAGCAGTCAGATCAAAAGGATGGCACAATCCTTGAGCAGGATGTCAAGGCCGGAGATACAGTAAAGCGTGGTTCACAGATTAATGTAGTTATCGCAGGAAAAGGTGATAGTACATCAGAGATGGTCAAGATACCAAGTGTAATCGGAAAGACCAAGAGCTCAGCAAAGAGTACACTCGAGTCAGCAGGCTTTAGTGTCACCTTCGAGTATGGAGATTACAATGACAGTGTAGCAGCAGATGTAGTAACAGCACAGTCACCATCAGCAAAGAAACAGGCCGCAAAGGGCAGCACAGTAACAGTCACCCTCTCACCGGGTCAGAAGCCAATCACCGTGCCAAACGTAGTAGGTGCCTCACAGTCACATGCAGAAAGCGCCCTCGCAGGAGCAGGGCTCAAGTACACCTATGCCGACTCCCAGTACAGCGACACAGTACCTGCCGGCAGCGTAATCAGCCAGACCAAATCCGGCGAAACCGTAGCCGCAGGCACCACAATCACACTGACACTCAGTAAGGGTAAGCAGCAGGTTTCAAAGAAGGTTTCAACGACATTGTCATTGGATATACCAGAGGGTGCAAAAGCAGAAAATATATCAGGAACATATAGTCTGCATGATGATGAGAAAGAATATGCTTCTGGTAATGTAACGGGTGCTTCGGTTACAGTATCTGGAACAATTGATGGTTCATCAGCAATTGCAACAGTAAAATGGACATATGATTTAGTTACGACAAATGAAGATGGAACTGAAAATAGAGAATCGGGAAAGACTGCAACTAAGGAAGTTACTGTTAGATAACTATTTGTATGATATTGATTGTTAATATTATAAAAAATGAGCATGAGGAAAACGAGCCGTAGCGCAGCTACGTCAAGTTTTCCGTATCGCCATCATATTTGTAAATACACACAATACACATATAGCACACAAAACAGCAACACAATACATG
>ULXN01052749.1_pt1 | contig 12811 bp, 7 predicted proteins | sample 1961311 | NCBI WGS metagenome assembly ULXN01 (sample SAMEA4835839, study PRJEB28245) | human gut metagenome | biome: gut microbiome; material: fecal sample | place: Denmark | collected 2008 | reverse complement strand
CTGTGTCCATTATACCTGAAGACTTACCGATGTGCTGAACCCGCACCAAGCGAGCCATTAAGCAACTCCATCAAAACATTCCGTTGTTTTGGAATGAGCCATGCACATAAGAAATTGCAAGAACTCTATACTGTTTAAAAGCAATCCTTATTATCACCAGATTGTTGCGGACACGAATGCTGCATTGACTCAACTGCCTTCGTGTCTGCATGGTATTAATGCTCAAACCAACACTTTACGCATCTTAGGTCCATTGTTTTTCCGCAAAAGTCCTTCTTCACCGATCGGCTTTCCGGAAGCGGGAACAGCCCGCTCTCTTCCCCAGTCTCGTATGGCTTCAATCCTTTCCGGACTTGTTTGTGACAACGGAATAACATTGTTAAATGCTGTAACCATGTTTTCTTCACTAAGAATAAAACTACTGTTTGCCTTTGAACGATAAGTTAATTCTCTTACGGTAGACTCCAGATCAGCGCCTGTAAACCCTTCGGTGAGTCTAACTATTTTATCTGCAAACGAACCCGTAAAGGCAAGTTTCAAATATTTACTCATATACAGTGAGAGAATATCGCGACGTTCATCTGCTGTTGGCAAATCAATGAAGAACAACTCATCAAATCTCCCTCTGCGCAAAAGCTCGGAGGGGAGCATTGAAACATCGTTTGCGGTTGCAACAACAAACACTTGTTTTTTGCATTCCTGCAGCCAGAATAAAAACTGTCCGACCATGCGAGTAGACACACCGCCGTCATTTGAACCTCCTGCACCCGCTAAGCCCTTTTCAATCTCGTCAATCCAGAGAATGCAAGGCGACATGTTCTCTGCAGTGGCTAATGCATCTTTTAATTGTTGTTCTGATTGTCCAACAAATTTACCTTGAACAGTAGCGAAATCCAACCGATACAACGGCAATTTCCAGTTAGCTGAAATAGATTTTGCAGAAAGGGATTTACCACAGCCGGGAACACCCACCAACAAGATGCCTCTCGGGGGACGTAAACCTATTGCTCTGAGCTCAGCGCGTTTTTCAGGGGTAAGAAGTTCCTTTTTCTCATTTAACCATCTTCTGAGCCCCATCAGTCCTCCCACATCATTAACGCCTTCATCTACATCAATCTTCTCAAGCCCTGTTATGTCCGAAAACAATCGGTTTTTCACATATCTGATTTCAGCCATATCTGATTTTCTTATAGCCCTATTCGCAATCAAAGACGCAATTACATTTTCAGCCTCGATGCGAGTTACCCCTGCCAATGCAGATGCTGCTTCGCGAATGTCACTCTCATCCCACTCTATGGGAATCTCAGAGCGATAATCATCGATATATTTCTTGATTATTGAATACATTTCTTCTTCATTGGGTAAGTCTATTTTAACAACCATACCCATTCTTTGAAGTTGATTCCATACTGGGTTATTGGTGAGAACGATTACAACGCCGCCTGATTCAGCAGCCAATGTAACCAAATCTGAAACCTGCTGGAAATCAGGTGTATCATTGCTGATATCCGGGGGTACTGTAAGAATGAGCGTCATGTTTTGTTTGCGTTTCATTTGTTCGCTCATAAAGTCAATTGCTCCATACACGGATTTATCCGAATTAATCGATTTATCCGTGACCAAATCATAAAGCCCGCGTGACAGCGTGTGTACATAGAAAGGGAGATTTAAATCGTCAGAAATCTCTTTAAGAATGCTTAAAGCTCTCCCCCTTTCAATTGTGTTGATCGCTACAAACGGGATACGTGCAATTGAATATCTCCTCAAAAGCTCCTTACTCTTTAAAGCATCACTCATTTCAATAACTCCTTTCAAAATGCATTAACTCTGTTGTTTTTTAAAATACTTGCAAGTTTTCCGCTGCGATCTTTCCGGGCGGATTCTTCCAAGGAGCGCTGCACATTGTTAGCATGGTCAATTATCAACTGACAGTAGTGCTGTCTGTCCTTTTCCGGAATTGCGTGAAGACTGATTGCTTCGGATAAGAAACGCAGCTCTTTTCGGAAAGCAAGAAGAGCTTGCACAATAACTCGTTCTTGTCCGTTGGAACGTTTTATTTCTTTTTGAAACTTGTCTGAGGCCGCATTCATTCGATAATTGATTACATCAATTAGTTTTTTTGAAAAACGTTCAGCAACCCCTATTTGCCATTCTACTGTTCCCCTCTGCATCGCAGACAAAACTGCTTCATCATCTTCCATGGTCTTCAGTTTATTCAAGACATCAACCCACTCTGAATATGTTTTCGGTGGCGTAATTGCCGCAGATATCATCAATCAACGCCTCCTGATGGCAACTTGCGGAGGTTCGAGGCTCCATTCCGGCAGTCCCTGCGCAAACGCATTGTTTGGCTCCACATACTTCCGCGTTTTGTCTGTAACAGCATTCTCAACAGACCCGAACGCCGGAGCGCTGGTTTCTGTTTCCTTACGATTAATAATCTCCGCACCGCAAACGATGCAGAATTTATTGTCAGTCTTATTATTGGATCCGCATTTCGGACAAGAAATATAGGTTCCTGAAGCAACAGAGTTTATGGAACCAACTTGGCTGTTAGTATTCACCATCCTATCCTCCTTTACTTAAGCTTAATCCTGCGGTTCGAATCCGCAAGTTTTCTTACATACTGTTCAGGTGCAATCTGTTCAAGAAAGTCAACGACCTTTTCACTTTCCCTGTCCTTCTCATCAAACTCTGCTCTGAAGTCAACAACTTCAGCCAACACAGCTCTGATGATCTGAGAACCTTTCGTGCGTTTCTCTTCGTATTTTTGATCAATTAACAGACGGTTTTTATTAACTCCCTTCTTTTTTGAAAAATAATTGATGAGCAGTCCAATGCCGGCAACTACGGCAATCAGCCCCAAAAAGATGCTGCTGTCAATCAACATAATCAATCCAACAACACCTATTGCCACTCCACCGCAAAGGCAGAACTTTTCAAAACCGGTTAACGCAACTTGTGCAATGGCATCAGCTTTTTCTCTATCTACCAATTCGCTGAATTCATCAATCAGTTCCGTTTCATTTTGGCCGTCGGTTGTTACCCCGTTGAAAGTATCCATATTAATTTCAATTTCGTTCGGAATTTTCATTCGATTTTGAGCAACGACATCATTATATGCATTGCTTATCCATTCTTTGGAAAGAGCAATGGCAAACTTCTGAGTGGAAACGCTCGCATGAGAACTCTCAGGCTTCATTGCCGCATCTGTAAGCAGTTGAGTAAAGTCCTTATGTTCTTCAAATGCTGTCTGTTCGATAACCATATTTTGACGTGCTCGATCCTCATCTCCGTCAAAATCGATGATGAACTGATTGAATCTTTCTTGTTTTCTCAAAGGAATTTCCGCATCGTCAAACTCAGTAACAAGGTTACTCAATATTTCGTCGAGTTGAGCTTTTAAAGTGTCTGTAGACGCTTCTTGATCGAAAATCGTCATAAAATAATTAAGAATTTCAGCATGAAGAGCAGCGCCTTCCATGATATCCTGCAGCACAGGCCAAGTTTTGCTGTATTTGCGGAGATAAGTGTATCCATCAGAACCGAGAGACTTCCTTTTAAGCATTATTGCATCAGACCACTGCTTGGTTTGCTGCTCAACGAAACCGAGTTTATCTGCAAGATGATCGAGCCATTCGTTCATTTGCTTCGAAATAACGCCTTCGGAGTCTGCACCCAAAAGTCCACTCGCAAACGCGTCAAGAATAATAACGGTTTCTCTATCCAAATTCTCCTCATCCTGATTTGCAAGATAGCGTTGTGTCCACTTGAGTGATGCGCTTTTTCGATCCGCTCGGCGACAAATAAGAGCAAAGAATAGTGATGTTTTTTCATCGTTTCTCTTAAGGCCTTCTTTAAGAGCACGCTCAGCTAGCTCCTGTTGGTCGTTAATCCATGCGGCAAGCGCAACCAAACAAGGTGCGAGCCAGTATCCGGGCGTGGAAATCATTAATTCCTCTGTGGCATTGCTGATAGTCTCCTTTTTTACAATCCCAAGGTCATCCGCCTGAAGAATACCGGTTGCATGTCTTCTGACATCATCATAGTGTCCGAACTTTTTTTCCAGTTCTTGTCTGATTTGAATGATCCTCTGCTGCGCCTTCATTAAGGCATTCTCCTGCTTCTGGAGCTTCACAAAATCATTGAAGTCGCGTGCCAACGCATCTACTTGACTGTAAACAATCTGAACATTGCTGTTTACATTGTCAACGCTGCGATCGATAACTCCAAGGTTGTCGTTCAGTGTGCCAAGATCATCGCTGATTGCCCTCAAACCGTTTTCGATAGCATTCAGGTTAGCATAACTGATCGCATAGTCTGTCATAGTCTTTTGCCTCCGTTTTTTGATATTGGATTTCCTGTTACACAGCTAAGTGAGTTTCTTATATTACTAACTGCATAAAGTTTGGTTTATATGGCCCGCCGTACCAAACGGCAATTTAAATTCCAAATCACAAATTGAATTTTGTTTTTGCAATCCTGTACAAATGGATTAATCAATTACTTACTTATTTATTTTTCAAGCGTTAATCAATGCGTTCATCCGTAATTTATGATCATTGCGTTACCGTTTAGTACGCAAGCGGTCTTCTTGGTTTGCGCTATAATTTTCTTATTGTGTCGACATTAAAAAGCATCATCTGTTTTCGCTGGGTAATAGCCTTTTATATGACGCAACCCTTTCAAACGGAAACAGTATTCCTCCAATCAATTGTAAGCAGTTAATCATCTCTGTTGTGAAACAAAACACATACGATCCACAAAATTATATATGCAGCCGCGCAATGATGTTTGCATATGGGCAAGTGATTGCATTAAAGCCAATCTAATCCACATGATTCTTAGTAAGGTCAAAAGCACAATTCACGCTCGAGTTTGATGCTTTGTATCAAACCTTGACCTATATGATACACAACAATGCCGCATTTGTCAACACATTAGTTAAAGCGTTTTAATATATTGTGTTGTTTCAATGGTTGCGCTTAAACATGTTTGTTTGTTGTATTTTCATAACGGCTTTTTGGGAAACCGCTTCTGTCTGCATTCAAAGCGGATCACCTGCATTGAAACTATATGCACGATTCTTTTGCCGGTCAGCTCGTTTGAAAAAACAATGAAAATATAGTTAATCGGTCTACCATTCTATTTATGAATATGTTATAATAACAATATCGAACAAAGACAGTTTCTGCCGAAAAAGAGCACAAAATGTTTTGCGATCGTGAAGGAGTATTCTTTATGCGGCAAATCAATTGATGCGGTTGATTCGGCCGCGAATGCGAGCCTGCGGACTGAAAAGTTTTTTAAATCTCATGCTATGAGGTTTCGACAGGGTAATTTTGTGCCGAATATCGGAAACACGGAAGTATTGCATCGGGGTATTGCATCGGGGTGAATGCAGTTCCTGCTCAGCTTAATGTTTCTGCTGTTCGATGTGCCGTGAAACTCGTAACGTGAATCAAAACACCGAGAATATGTACAGATGTGAAATATTTGATGTGGATTTCGCGTTTTTAATGCATTATCTGCGAGGAGGAGGAAATAACAGTGAAGATAAAGATTAAGAGCAACCCGTATCATAAAAAGACAGAATTCAAGACATGGGATGAGGCTTTGGATGAGTGGATAAGTATTGATGTTATTACATGTCCCAACAGCCCTCTGCTAAGAAATGACTTTGTGGTTGGTTTCTTCCCGTTTAAGGTCAAACAAATTGTTGATGCAATTATCGGCGCATATTATGCAGGTTCTGAAAAGGTTGAGATTGTGTTCGAGGGGACCGACGACGAATATCATGAGCTTGAATCTGTTTGCAGCGACAATGAATACTCGGACAAAGCGAAACTGAGCAGATCTCCGATATGTCTTGAAAATGCCCGTGATATCCTCCATGACGTTATTGATGTTTTCAAAGAACTCGCTCCCCTTGTTTCCGAAAGCGTTTCAGACAAAAGCAAAATTCAGAGAGAACTGGATAAATTCTCCGATGCATCCAATGACATTATACCGATTTGCGTAATAGGCAATTACAGCTCCGGAAAGTCCACTTTTATTAACGCATTGGTAGGATATGAACTGCTGCCGAGCAGCGATGAACCAACCACGGCTAAGATTTATAAAATTGCGCAATCGGATCAGAGTGACAGAGCAGTGGTAAAATTCGAATTTGACGGCAGGAGTGTTCGAATCCGATTCTCTGCAGAGAGCTATAAATTCCTTACTGACAGTCACGACAATCCGCTGGCAGAACATTTGAACAGCGTTTTGAGTGAAATTGAGCGTGAGAGCATTCCGTTAAAGCTGCATCGCGTTCTAAGTGTTATAAATGCATATGCCAACCGGACAGCAGGAGAAGAAATTTCTGATCTTATTGAAATTGATGCTCCGTTTGATGATGACGGAAATTGGGACATTAAGAAGAGGTTTGTGATTTTCGACACTCCCGGATCGAACTCCGCATCAAACCTGAATCATTACCATGTGTTAAAAAAAGCGATGGAGGATTTGTCGAACGGCTTGCCGATTTTTGTTTCGGAATTTAATACTCTGGACAGCACCGATAACGATAAACTGTATCAGGCAATTAACAATATGAAGGAGCTTGATAATCGCTTTACCATGATTGTTGTAAACAAGGCTGATGCTGCATCGCTCAAAAAGGACGGTTTTAACGAAGATGATCAGGATCGTATTCTGAGTCTTGCAATACCGAGACAAATGTATGCAGGCGGTTTGTATTTTGTGTCATCCATCATGGGTTTGGGAGCAAAGAACGACCAGAGATTTATTGATGATCACAATGCAGAGATTTTTGAGGATCAGTACAACAAATACTCCAATCCGTCATCTCGCTTCTATAAACAGTTGTATCGTTACAACATTATGCCTGAGCAAATCAAACGCCGCTATAATGAACGCTGCGCCGAAAATAAAAACCTGGTGTATGCAAACAGTGGGTTGTACAGTGTTGAGCAGGCTGTCAGTTCATTTGCAGACGTTTTTTCGCCTTACAATAAGTGCCAGCAATCCCGACTGTTTTTAGACCGTGTTATTCGAATCACATCGGAAGAAATTGCCGCTGCAACCGGAAAGCGTGAAGAATACCGCGAGCGCGTTCATGTAAATCTTGAAAAAGAAAAACAAGCTTTAATCGCTGAAATTCAACAGCAAAGTCAGGAACTGGAAGCAGAGTTTTTGCAAAACTATGCGGGGCACATGGCTCAGTATGTTGATGAAGTCAATGTTGCAGTTGATGCGGCAACACTAAAGGAGAAGGAAGAAGAATTTCTTCGCATAAATGCAGATTCAAAAGCTGTGGAGGAACGCAAAAATAAGTTGCGTGACTCCAGGAGATCCCTTGGGGCCAACTTCCTTAAATATTTTTCAAACATGCCTAAGGAAGGAGTCTTTCCGTCCATTAAAAAAGCCGGAAAGCGCGTTTTCGAGGATGCGAAAGCTATTCGTGACAATGAAGCAGAATTGCGTGAAACCCGTAAAGAAGTTGACCGCATTTCCTCCGATGAACTTATGAATGCCGTGAAGGATTTGTTTACAGCCTATGTCACACAGGCGCAAACGCTTCTTGAGGAGCAGTCCCGAGCATATTGGGAAAACAGAACATCCTGCTTCAAAGATGCAATGGCAAAAATCGTGACGCAATCCTCAGCACTGAACGAGAAAGAGCGCAGTGAGCTTGCAGGCATTATCATTCAGTATCAGGCATTGGCTTTCGAGAATCATGCGGAATCGATTTTCGAGAAAGCGGCGTTCGTTTACAAATTTTTCGGCGACACAAACCGCATTAATATCGACAAGCTGACCAAACGTTTCAACAGCGAGCTGCGGTTGATGGTTCAGCAAATCTATAACTCATTTGAAAGCAGCCATGCAAACAGCTTTGACGAATGGATGAACAATTTGCTCGATACTGTAATCGAGAATATTGTTGAATTCAGTCCGCAGCTTTATAACCAAGCCGAAATAATAAGAGAGGAAACGGAACGAATTGCGGAACTTGAATCAAGAAAGCTGAAACTTCGGGAGTACTCGGAGCAAATTCGAAGAATGATGGACTGGAAAGAATATTGATTCGTTCAAGGTTAACTTAAGACTATTTTCACAGAAAGCGAGATTGAATAATGAGTGCGAAAAGTTTACTTTCCAAAGCCGGCGGCAAAGTGGCTGACGGTATTTCAAGGCTGTCTTCATTGAGCCCGGAACAGCTGCAAAAGGTTCAACAGCAAAGAGATGAGTATCTCTCTCAAATGCCGGACCCGACGGACAGCAGCGCAGAGAAGTTGACAGAACGGCTTCTTGCGGCAAACAGCATTGAAATTTATAAATCGTATCTTACTCAGCTCAATAAACTGTATGTTCCGATCGAGAGGGAGTTTGAATACGGTACAAGTTTTGATACGGCGCGGAACATTCGTTTTTTTAATATAACCAAGTGGGTGACCGACAAAAACGAAAACAGCATCGAGAAACTTATAAATGTTTACCAAGTTTTATCCAACGATAAGTGCAATATTTCTTTGGTCTTTCACCGAACATACGAATCAACTCATGTGTATTTGGCTGTTACCAACACGCAGAATGCAGATAACAACGTTGACTCCGAAAATTACAGGGCTCGTTTGGCAGATGCGATCCGCGGCAATTTTCCGGGTTCCGAATGGTCGGATAAGGTTGGCATCGGAGTTTTGCCCTGCCTTCGGAATGATATTCCGTATTCCGTTGCAATTGCTTCCAACGTGCCTGCGGAAAAGTCAGAAAAGTTTATCAGTCAAACAATAGAAAAATTGCTTGACGGCATCGTTCCGGACAAGCGTGCCAAAGAATACATCATTATCTTGCTTGCAACACCTGTTCACGATGTTGACAACAGAAAACTCAAACTTTCCGAAATGTATTCGGGGCTTGCTCCCTACGCGTCGTGGACAACGAATTTTACATACACCGAACAGAATTCCGCCGGTTCTTCCGCTACGGTAGGCATAAATATCGGTGCAAGCGCAGGCATTCAGAACGGACAGAATCAAGCAACCACCAATACAAACGGTGTCACGGACTCAACCGGCGGGACGGAAACCGATTCCACAAACCACGGTGTCACAGATACGACCGGGCAAACAGTTACGGACTCAACCGGAGAATCCGTGACAGATTCAACGGGAAGTTCCGTTACGGACACAACCGGCACCGCCGAAACAAGCAGCAGCACCCACACTCAGGGAACAAATTCCTCGCAAACGGATACAGTCGGAGACTCCGAAACACTCGGAGTTTCAGCCAGCGTTGGGTTGGAAGTATTCGGCGTAGAGGCGAACTGCAATCAGACATTGCAAAGCAGCACGGCAAGCCAAATCGGAACGAATGCTTCGGATGCGGTGACGCAGGGAATATCCGATTCCGTATCAAAGAGCATATCGGAATCCGCAGGTAAGGCAATTGCAAAATCCGCAGGCACGGCAATTTCCGCCCTGACCAACCAAGCAGTGAACTCGTCCGTCGGCCGTGCTGTTGCAAAAACTCTCGGACGGGCCATCAGCAACTCGTTGTCAAGAACCGCAGGTGCGTTCCGAAGTGTCAATTTCGGTGCTAATTTCGGTGCCAATTTTGCTCGCAGTTCAACAGTTACCGCAACGATAGGCAAGAGCGAAGGCATCACTCAGAGCTTTGTGAATTACAATATTAAACATGCGCTTGAGCTCCTTGAATCTCAAATGAAGAGATTGGAACTCAGCACTGCCTTGGGTATGTGGGACTTTGCGGCTTATGTTCTCAGTGAAGATGAAAATACGGCAAACAATGTTGCACATTCCTATCTTGCGCTGACACAAGGTGAAGAATCCTATATGTCGCAGTCCGCAATTAACCTATGGCGCGGCGATATGGGTGAAACCAGTGATGACGCCCGGGAAATTTGCAATTACCTTCGTGAACTGCGCCACCCTTTGTTTGGGTTAAATCCCGGCATTGTGCAGAAGGACCCGACTTACAATGTATATCCGCCAATTGTAACCGCAACAACCGGTCTTTCGGGCAAAGAATTGGCATACTCCCTTAACTTCCCCCGAAAGTCCGTTGCCGGGCTTCCGGTTATTGAGTGCGCCGAATTCGGCAGAAACATCGTTTCTTACGACTCGTCACCAACCGTAAAAAACGAGCTTGACATCGGTAAAATTTTTCATATGAATCATATTGAAAAAACCGATGTTCGACTGGCGAAGAGTTCTCTTGCATCGCATACTTTTATTACCGGCAGTACCGGTTCAGGCAAGAGCAACACCGTTTATCAGATTCTTAACGAAGCTTTGAATCAGAATGTCAAGTTCATGGTTGTTGAACCTGCAAAAGGCGAGTATAAGCATGTTTTCGGAACGCAGGATGATGTGTATGTGTACGGAACCAATCCGGCAGTCAGTCCGCTGCTGAGAATCAATCCGTTCAGTTTCCCTCAGGGCATACATATTTTGGAACATCTGGACAGATTGGTTGAGATTTTTAATGTTTGCTGGCCGATGTATGCAGCCATGCCCGCCGTATTGAAAAGCGCCGTTGAGAAGTCGTATGCGGACTGCGGTTGGAATCTTACCCTTTCCCAAAATCGATACAAAGAAATGCTGTATCCATCTTTTGCGGATGTTGCAAGAAATATCAGAGAGATTATTGATTCAAGCGAGTATGACGCAGAGAACAAAGGTGCTTATAAGGGTTCACTGCTGACAAGATTACAATCACTTACAAACGGCATTAACGGCATGATTTTTACCTGTGATGATATTTCAGACAGGGATCTGTTTGACAGAAATGTGATTATTGATTTGAGCAGGGTTGGTTCGTCCGAAACAAAGTCGCTTATTATGGGAATGCTTGTATTAAAGCTTCAGGAATATCGCATGGCAGGCGCAGCGGGGATGAATTCGGAATTGAATCATATAACGGTTCTTGAAGAAGCTCATAACCTGCTGAAACGTACGTCAACCGAGATTTCTTCCGAAAGTGCCAATCTGATGGGTAAGAGCGTTGAAATGCTTGCCAACGCCATAGCGGAAATGCGTACTTACGGAGAGGGTTTCATCATTGCGGATCAAGCTCCGGGGTTGCTTGACCTTTCCGTAATTCGAAATACGAATACCAAGATTATAATGCGTCTTCCGGATCGCAGCGATCGTGAGCTTGTGGGCGGAGCAGCAAACTTGAACGATGATCAAATTGTTGAGTTGGCAAAACTGCCGTGCGGTGTTGCGGCAATTTATCAGAATGAGTGGATAAAGCCCGTTCTGTGCAAAGTAAACAAATTCGAAATGCCGCAGGAAATGTATTCTTATTCGCCCGATAATGAAGGGCCGCAGACGGATTACGATGGAAGTATGGCTGCTGAGTCGCTGCTCGACTGCATTATGAACAGGGAGATATTTCAACAAAAAAATCGTAAAGATCTTATAAAGTTGAAATTCATGATTATTAAGTCAAAACTGGATATAAACGTGAAGCGAGATTTCATCGAATATATATCTTCTTCTGACGAGAATGCGATCGGATCACTGAGACATCTGGTCTATGATTTTTTCGCCGCCGGAGAAGCTATCAAAGCTTCCGAGCATTGCTCCGAAATAATGGACTGGGTTCATTCCGTGGTGTCCGGTTTGAAACCGCTAATCACGAATTATTCGAGTGAGCAAATTGATTTGGTATTATCAATGATTCTCTACGAGCAATCGTTGCGGGATTCAGCGTATCAGAACATTTTTTGCCGTTTCACAGAGATTTACAGCAAAGAAGGGAGAGTGTTTTAATGCTTGAGATTAATAGATCCTTCGAATTGACGGAAATGAAGAAACCAACTGCGGACGGTTTTAAATGCATTGAGCCTCAAAGCAAAATGACATCACACGAGGCGCAAAAATATTGGGACAGCAAGTTCGATAAAGAAAACAACCCAGTCAAGTATGGCGGCGGAAGCTATGAAGACGTAAAAAATTACTCTCAGGAAAACAAACATGAGAATGTGGAAGCGCACCATATGCCGGCCGATGCAATTTCTACTTTGGATCGCACGGAAGGACCTTGCATCGAAATGAAAAAAGAGGACCATCGCAAGACAGCCAGTTGCGGAAACTCCATAGAGGCGCGAGAGTATAGAGCGAAACAAAAGGAGCTGATAGATAAGGGTGATTTCAGAGGAGCAATCCAAATGGATATCGATGATATCAGAGGGAAATTCGGCGATAAATACGATGCACAAATTAAGGAAATGCTTGAATACGTAGACAAGTTGGAACAAGGAGGCAAAATTTAATGAAAAAACTCGAAATACAATTAACCGAATCCGTTAACGGAGTTGCGTTTGGAACAGATCGCACTGTTGTAAGACATGCGTTCGGTAATGATTATGCCGAATTTAAAAAAAGCAGCTCCAGCAAGAATACAACTGATGACTACGGCTGTTTTCAATTGTTTTACTCTGCTGAAAATGCCTTAGAGGCAATTGAAATCTGTTCCGATACGCTTGTAATTGTAAACGGAAAAGAACTCACGCTGAAGTGTCCGGAGATAATCGAATGGATTCAATCGGTAGATCCGACTGCGGAAAAAGAAAGCGATGGAATTATATCAAAAAAAATGAGTATCGGCTTATATGCTCCTTGCAACGAGTTTGAAACGCTCCTGTTTGGCAAAAAAGACTATTATTGTTAAAAACGTAACGGTCAACATCGAGCCGCTGATGCGCATGCGCAAGGCGGTGTTCAAGAACGGCCGCGCGAAGATTGTCTACGTGATGAACGGGTGGAACCGCTTCAAG
>ULXN01042702.1_pt1 | contig 13085 bp, 6 predicted proteins | sample 1961311 | NCBI WGS metagenome assembly ULXN01 (sample SAMEA4835839, study PRJEB28245) | human gut metagenome | biome: gut microbiome; material: fecal sample | place: Denmark | collected 2008 | reverse complement strand
GGTCGTGTAGAAGCTGTTGCCGCTGAAAAATACACGCGGCGCAGCCTCGGTGACGATATTGCCGTCGAAAAACAGGGCGCACCGGTCGGCATATTTCGCGCAGAATTCGATATCATGGCTGACCATCAGAATCGCCACGCCGGACGCTTGCAGCGTCCTTAAAATCCGCCCAAACGTCTGCTTAAACTCCGCGTCCAACCCCTTCGTCGGCTCGTCAAGAAGTAAAATGTCCGGATTCAGGAGCAGACTTTTCGCCAGCGCCGCGCGCTGCTGTTCGCCGCCCGAAAGATCGTAGGGATGGCGGTCAAGCAGCTCCGCCAGCTTGCAGAGCGAAACGACCTGTGCGAGACGCTCAGGTTTCCGTTCGGATTTTGGTATGATCTCCAATAAGTCCTCGCGCACCGTGGCTTTTACAAACAGCGTCTGCGGATTCTGCGGCAGCATTCCGACGCTGCCGGTGATGTTCAGTTCCCCGCGATACGGCTTTTTCAGACTTGCCAGCAGCTTGAGCGTGGTGGTCTTGCCCGTGCCGTTGCCGCCGAGCAGGGCCAGAAATTCACCTTTGTGCAGTTCCAAGGATAAACCCTTGACCACATCGGGCAAGTCCTTATCGTATTTGAACCAGATTTCCCGCGCCGAGACAACGGTTTCCGTGTCCGGCGCGTTTTTATTTTCTTCCGGAATCGGCTTCAACTCGTGCGTTTTTGCATATTCCAGCAGCCAGTTTCGCCCGTCACAGACAGAAATGGGGCAAACTGCCTTGGAATCCGTCGCCGCCCATATCCGCATGGCGGCCGGCATGGCAAAAAACATCGCGTTCCCGCTGGATTTTAATTCCGCGCCCACCTCGGCAGGCGTTCCGCTGCAAAGCAGTCTGCCGCCGTCCATGACCGCCACGCGCGACGCGAAGGAAAACGCTTCTTCCAAGCGATGCTCGGTCAGAATAATCGTCGTGCCAAGCTCCCGGTTGATCTTGCCGAGCGGTGCCAAAAAGTCCGACGCTGCAATCGGGTCAAGCTGACTTGTTGGCTCGTCGAGAATCAGCACCTTCGGCTGAAGCACCATCACAGACGCAAGATTCAGAAGCTGCTTCTGTCCGCCGGACAGTTCTGTAACAGACTTATAAAACCATGTCTGGATGCCGAAAAATGACGCCATTTCCGCCACTCTGCGGCGGATCGTCGGCGTGTCATAGCCGAGCGATTCCAACCCGAATGCCAGCTCGTGCCAGACCTTATCCGTGACGATCTGATTCTCCGGGCTTTGCTGCACAAAGCCGATTTTTTCAGCCTGTTCGCGCTGGGAAAGTTCATCAAGATTCTTTCCGTCAAACAGGATTTGACCGCTCCTTCGTCCGTGCGGCGCAAGGACGGTTTTTAACTGCCGCAGCAGCGTCGATTTCCCGCAACCGGACGGACCGCAGACCACCAGAAATTCTCCCGGCCGGACGGACAGCGAGAAATCGGAGATCGCGTTCTTTGCCTGTTCTGGATACGCAAAATTCAGATGTTTGATTGCAAAGAGTTCCACAGCCTGTCCTCCCTTCGGTCGAGAATCACCGGCGTCAGCACCAGCGCAAGATAGACGAGCATAAAACTGACCGTCATCGGCGTCCATGCGGTAGCTTTTATGGTCGGATAATACCGGAAATACGTTCCACCCGCCATCCAGCCGGAAATGAGATACGCCCCGCAGAAAACCAGCCACGCAAGCGCGGCCTTGTCCCGGTCGTCAAAACGATAGATCGAAAATGCCGTGCGCCCCGGCAGGCCATAGCCGCGTGAGCGCATGGAGTCCGCCGTTTCAATGGCATTTTCGAGCGACCATGTGACCATGATTGAGAAGATTTTGACGGCGTTCCCAACGCGGCGGAATACGCTTCCGTTTTTCGTATCGCGTCCGATACAAGCCTGCGCCTCCGAAACCGTCTGCATCTGCGCCCTGAACTTCGGAATGAACCGCAGGGCCATGGACAAAACAAGCGACAGAGCCGGAATCACGCGTCCAAATAAATACACAAACTTGTCCGAAGTCATAACCTCGTTGTAGTTGGAAAACCACAATACGACGCTTGCCAGCATGACCGCTGCCGACGCACCATAGAGCATGGATTCGAGCGTCAGCGGATTCCCGGAGGGCAGATACGTCAGAATCGTCGCGCCCTCATGGTTAAACGCCGGGTTCAGAAGCGCGGCAAGCGCCGCCATAGGGAGAAGCCCCATGACGGCAAACCGCACCGCTTTCCGGCCTTTCAGATGAATATCGTAGGCCAGCGCCCCCGTCAGCGAAACCGCCAGATAGACCGGGTGCATCAGGCACATCGAAAACAGCAGCACCAGTGCGTAATATAGAAAATTGATCACGGGATGATATCCCGAAAAAGCGTCTTTGTTTCTCATTCGCCCTCTGTCCAGCCGCCGCTGCCGACGTCCCTGCCCAGCTCACAAGTATAAACCCACGTGACCGTGTCTCCGTCCTGCAGCGCATACTGGCTGCATCCGTAATTCGGGAACCAGCCGTTCACCGCGTACATCCAGCCGGATTCCGCCCCGCAGTCAAATTCATAGAGGTTCCCGATGCCCTCAATGTAAGCCGAGTTGTAAACCGGCGTCGTGGAAAATTCCAGATGGAGTTTATTCTCCCGGCAGACCTGCTGCAAAACGTCAAAAGCGCTCTGGCCCTCCTGAAAGCTGACCTCTACAGACTCCAGCAGCCAGCCGTCCTCCGGCACCAGCTCCCGCTTTTCCTCGCTGCAAAGCTCCATGTGCTCCAGAATCGATGCACAGGAAATGGAGACGGTGCATCGATAGCTCGGCCCGGCCTGCGGCGCTCCGCACCCGGTCAGCAGCGCAGCCGTCAGCACCAGCGCCAGCACCGCCCAGACGGCGGCCTTTTTATTTGTTTTCCAGACGTTCACGCAATTCAACTCCATATGTGTTGTATCATTTCAAGTATATCTGAAAACCGGTAATCTGTCCAGTGGCGCAACAGCTGCTGCCGGTCTGGTTTACCGGCTTTCAGATATGCTCTGAAATACAGCACGCAGGGCTGCCCCCCCCCAAAAAGGGGGGCAGTCCTGTGCTGCAAATTGGGATTATGAGGTCAGTTCAGTACATTTTTCACAAACCGGTGGAGGATCGCGGCGACCTGTGCTCTGGTCGCGTCGCCCTTCGGCATGAGCTTGCCGGAAGCACCGTTGATCAGGCCCTCCGAGACAGCCCAGCCGAGCGCCTCGCTGGCATAGGCGGAAACGCTGTCCGCGTCGGTGAAGCTGTTCAGCTTTGCGCTCGCATCGGTGTCCAGCTTCCTGTACTGCGCATAGCGGTACAGGATCGCGGCAAGCTGCTCGCGCGTGACCTTGGCGTCGGGGGAGAAGGAGGTGCTGTCCGTGCCGGTGACGATGCCGTTGGCGGCTGCCCAGATGACAGCCTTTTCGTAATACGCGCCGGAACGCACATCGGTAAAGCTGCTTCTGCCTGTGACGGTGGGTTCGCCCTCGAGCCGGTAGAGAACCGTGACGAGCATGGCGCGCGTCATGGACGCGTTCGGGCTGAAGCTTCTGCTGTCCGTGCCGGAGAACAGGCCGTTTTCGTATACGAACGCAACGTCGTCATAGAACCAGTCGGACGTGGAAACGTCGGTGAACGGAAGCTTGACCTCGGGCTTCGAAGCGGGCTTCTTATTGTCGACACCCGGAGTGATCGGCTCCGGAAGCGCGGCGGTATTGACCGTGACGGTATAGACTGCGGTGGTCACGCCGTCCTCAGCGGTGACGGTGAAGCTCCAGATATTTCTGGTGTTTGTCAGAGCGCTGACAGTCGCGCGCGGATGCCTCGTGACGATCACGAAGCTGCCGGTCTTGACGACCGTGCCATAGGGAACCGTGACGGTGTAGCTGTTGTTCGCACCGGCCACAGCCTTGAAACCCGCAACGGTGATGCTGCTGACACCCGCGTCATTGGACTTCGGGGCTTCGGTGAACGAAACGGTGACGGTGTAGGTCTTGGAGGTCACGCCATCCTCAGCGGTGACGGTGAACGTCCAGACATTGCCTTCATTCGTCAGAGCGCCGACAGTCGCGCCTGCGTCGCTTGTGACGATCACGAAGCTGCCCGCTGTAACGTCCGTGCCGTAGGGGAGGGTAACGGTGTAGGTGTTGTTCTCGCCGGCTGTGGCCTCAACGCCCGCAACGGTGATGCTGCTGACATTCGCGTCATTGGACTTCGGGGCTGCTGTGACCGTGACGGGGAGCCACGGGGAGAAAATGTTGGTGAACTCGTCGCCCATTGCGGACAGAACATAGCTGCCTGCGGCGGCAAACGAGAGCGTGACCTGCCCATTTTCGCCGATGACCTTGCCCTCGACCGGCGTGAGCGTGCCGTCTTCGCCGACTGTGCAGATCTGGATGTCCTCAGGATCGAGCGCCGCACCGTGCGTTACACGGTCCTCGGGCTTCAGACCGCCGCCGTAGGCGTACATATAGCCGTCCATACCGAGCGTGAAGTCGGTTCCGGCCTGAACCGTAAAGGTATCCAGACGGTTTCCGTCCGTATCCGTGAACCACGTATAGTAGTCCATGTACATACTGGTGTCCTGATAGAAGAAGAACTCAACGGTGCCGTTCTCCGCAACGGGGGTCTGGCTGATGGTGTAGCCGGTGTAGCCGTACTGCGTGTTATATTCGCCATTCTTGTCGCAGGGGAACTCGCCGTTGACCGCGAAACTGAACGCGGAGGTTTTTTCTCCGTTGACCGTGGTGATCGTGCCGTTGCTGACGACGAGATAATCGCTCTTGCTGTCCTTCGTGAAGTCCTCACCGAAGGTGAGCTCGTGGTACTTCACGAGCACGTCCAGCGCGGAAACGCCGTCTGTGACATCATCAGCGTAGCCATAGCGTTCGGCGAGATCGCTGGAGACTTCCACGCGGGTCGGAACCATGATAAACATATTTTCTGCCTGCATGGAAATGGTCGCGTGGATCGTCTTGGCCTCTTTCACCGTGACTGTGACGGAGTAGGTCACGGCAGTGCCGTCCTCAGCGGTCACAGTAAACGTCCAGACGCCGTCCTCACCCTTGGCCGGGCCGGTAAGCGTGGCCTTGCTGTCGGAAAGTGTGATCTCGAAGCTGTCTGCCGTGACCTCTGTGCCTGCCGGGAGCGTTACGGAGAAGCTGTTTTCAGCCGTACCGGCTGCTGCAGAAACGCCTGCAACCTTGACAGATGTGACGCCTGCGTCGTCGGACTTGACTTCGCCGTAAACCACGTTGATGGTGTAAGTGCGCTTGCCGTCGCTCGTTTCATTCATGGTGGGCCAGCTGTCGTCTGCGCAGACGACGGTGATGACGCTGCCATTTGCGATGGGGATCAGGGACGTGCGGGAATATTCGCGGCCCGTAGCCTGCGTGCCGAGATAGGCGCGGACCTGATAGTTCTTGTTTGCCGCCGTCGGTGTGACGAGCAGCGAGGTCGTGCCTTCCGGCACAGTCAGGGTGTAGGTGAAGGTGTCGCCGCTGAACTTGGGCGCCAGCTTACCGGTGCTGAATGTGAGCGCTTTGAGGCGGGTGTCGGAATTGTTCCAGCTGCCGCCAAGATCCTCAACGGTACGGGTGTACATGATGCGGATCTCGTCGCCCGCGCAGAGCGTGCCCTTTGCAACGGTAAATTCACCAAAGCCAAAGTTTGTGAACCAGTCGTTGAGCGTGCCCATCCAGCCGGACATCGAGCCGCCCTGCTGCTCCTTGAGGTCGTCAATGGAGGAGATGTAGTTGCTTTCCGCGCCGACGACGGTGTGGCCATCCAGTGCTTCCACAACGCAGCCCATCATGGTCGATTCGCCAGTCAGCTCGATCCAGGTGTCGGCCAGCGTGCCTTCCCACGCAGCGCCTTCCGCCTTCGGGAACGTGGTGTTCTCCACGATCACGCGGGTCATACCGGCCAGCGTCAGAACGCTGACATACGCCGTGTCGGAGCCGCCCTTGGAGGCGTCGTCCTTCACATAGGACAGCGTCAGTGTGTAGCTGCCTGCTGCAAGCTGCTTCTTGATGCTGCCGCTCTTCTCGCCGCTGACAGCGTCAGCCAGCGTTTCCGTGCTGCCGCCGTCGGCTGCGAGCGTGATGGTCAGTTTGTCATAGCCGTTTTCCGAGGAAACGCCGTAGCCGAAGCGCAGAACAGTGGGGGCGCTCAGCGTAAAGGCGAACGAGGTCGTGGAACTTGTCTTGTCCTGCTCCTGGTTGCTGCTCTCAAAGCGGTCCAGATCGGCATTGTAGACCCAGGGGTAATTGCCGTTGTCGGAAACGCTGATAGAGGTGACAGTCTGCTCGGGGTAGGAGACGTGGCCGAGGCGGTCGTCGTCCCAGACCGTGTAGGTTTTGCCGCAGACGGCGCATTCGTAGGTCTTATAGCCGGTGAAGACCTGCTCGGTGCCGTCCTTGGGCGTATGGCCCTTGGCGGGAACGATGTCTTCCTTCGTTTCCGAGCAGCCGTCTCTGCGGCAGGTACGGACGATCTTGCCCGGCTGCGTGCAGGTGGGAGCCGTCAGGACACAGCTGTTGTCGCTGCCGTCCAGATCCTCGCAGAAGTCGTGGCCGAGCGGTGCGGTATAAGCCGTGCGGTAACTTTCGCCGCACTTGCTGCAGGAGTAGCTGGTGTAGCCCTTCACAGTGCACAGCGGAGCCGTGACCGTGCCCTCGCCAGCTGCTTCGTGGAAGGTCACATCGGTCTGCCATCTGAGCGCGGGATAGCCGCCGCAGACCGGGCCGAACGCGTCGGACAGGTCGGCGTCCTTGAGGTCAGCTTCGTTCAGCGCTTCGGCGTTCGCGTCCGCAGCCAGCGTGTTCAGATAATAGCACTTGGAGATCTCGGAGGAAGCAGTGTCAACCGTGCCGAATACGGCGCTGCCCGCTTCGCCGGTGGAGTAGCAGCTGGAGATGGTGATTTTCCCCTGCACAGTGCCGCTCCAGTTCACATTGCCCTTGACCTCGCCTGCGATGCCGCCGGAGGCCGTGCCGGAGATCTTGCCGGTGTTGTAGCAGCTTGTAACAGTCATTTCGCTGCTGGTGCCGCCGATGATGCCGCCGGCCTTGCTGCCGGTCGCGGAAATTTCTGCGGTGTTATAGCAGCCGGTGATGGTCGAGCCGTTGCTGACTGTGCCGCCGATAATGCCGCCGACGCTGCTGCCGCCGGTGACAGCGCCGAAGTTCGCGCAGTTTTCGATCACGGCGTTCTGATAGGTGTATCCCACAAGACCGCCGACGTTGTTGCCGGTAGAGGTGATGACTGCGTAGTTGAAGCAGTTCGCGATTTTCGGAGCAGTGCCGCTGGCATAGCCGGCGATCGCGCCTGCGCTGCCCTTGCCGGAAACTGCGCCGCGGATGGTCAGATCATGGATGTAAGAATTCGAGCCGATCTGCGCAAACAGGCCAGCCGTGGCGTTCAGGCCGGTGATCTCAAAGTCTGCGCCGTCAAGCACGACCTTCTTGCTGGAGGAGATGTTCAGCCATGCGTATTTGCCGAGGTTGATATCGGCCGTCAGAACGCCGGAAACGTCCGCGTCCTTGCTCTTCGCGACGAACCATGCCAGCTCCGCGCCGGTGCCGATCTGGTAAACGCCGTTTTCGTCGGTCTGCGGTTCGGTCTGCGTCTTGCCGTCCCATGCGCCCGCTGCGGTTGCCTGCAGGGTGATGGTGAATTCGTTGGGGCCTTCCTCCGTCATGGTGACGCTGCCGGAGGCATATTCAACGCCAGCACCGGAAACGGTGTAGAAGTATTCCTCGGCATAAGCCTTGAACGTGCCGTCTTCCGCAACCGCAATGCCGTTGCCTGCGCTGTCCGCCAGCGTGACGGTCAGGTTCTTGCGGTCAATGGATGTGCCATTCTGATCCTGGAAAATCAGCTTGCCGGTCAGGAAGTCAAGCTTTACGACCGGGATCGTGATCTCCGGCAGACGGCTGAGAATGCCTGCCGTCTTGGGCGCGTCGAAGCCGGGATTCGTGCCCACAGCATAGGTGATGCCGCGGTGCGTCGGAACGCCGGGCCAGCCCGCCTGCTTGATCGCGCCGCTCAGCGTGTAGGTCTCCTCAGCCCAGAACTTCGGGATGGTGACAGTCAGCTTCTGCCGCTCAGGGTTGCCGCTGAAGTCATAAACGCCGAAGTTTCCGCCGGGATCACTCTTGAAGAAGGTGCCGTCCGGGCCCTGCATATACAGGGAGAAGTTGAAGTTATACGCGCCGGAAAGCTTTTCCTTGGGGCTGATCAGGTTGGAGAACTGGATCGTGACGGAATCGCCCGGCTTGATGGCAGCCAGCTCTTCCTGCGTCAGCTCCGTGCCCTCCGCGTTAACAAACTTGTAGCTCACGCCGCGTGCCGTCACGACCTGATAGGTCGAAAGGCCGCCCTTCGTGACCTTGATGATATTGCGGCCGGTGATCAGACCGCTGACGGTCACAGTGCCGTCTTCAGCGATTGTGACGCCAGTGTTTGTGAAGCCGCCGGAATACGTCATAGACGCAGCGGTCACGGTGGGGCGCAGGACGCTCACGGTGCAGCCCGCTTCGGGCTTGAAGCTGTAACTTGCACCCTCTGTTCCAGTGTAGAACAGAATGTCATGCTCCGCATCGAGTTGCCGCGCCTCATCCTTCTCGATGACCGCGTCCATGCGGTCAAGATTCATATTGGTCTGGATAGCACTGCCGTCCGCGCCGACATTCACGACAAACACGCCCGTCAACTCCGGCCAGATGGCGGAGAAGCGATGCGAGGGCGTGCTGGTCTGGCCAGCCATATGGGTCATTGCGTCATAGGTTACGAGCACGATTGCCGTGCCCTCGTGCTTGGCCTCCATCACAGCGACGTTGCTGTTCAGCGCGTTCGGCGTGATGGTCACGACGTCGCTGGGATTGCCGTTCACATCGATGACCTGATAGTGCATCTCCGGCAGTGCGACCTTGGCGTTCATAAAGCTTTCGATCGCGAACCAGTTGCGGAAGGAGTTGAGTTCAAACGTCTCGCCAACGGCCATGTTTTTATAGCCCTTGGTGTTGATGTTCAGGTAAATGCCTGCACGGTCGTAGACGTTGTTTTCAAAATGATAGATCGTGCTCTTGCTGAAATCACCGGTCAGGCCGAGATCCTCTTCCGTGATCGTGTACGCTGCGTCGGCGCTCAGTCTGACGTAGTTCCAGTATGTTGCACCCTGCGGATGGCGGACACGGTAGAAGTAATCCGTGTTCTTGTCGAGATGGAACGTGGCCGTGCCGTCCTCGACGGAACGCGCGAACGGCTCAAGGAAGCTGAACACATAGTATTTTGCGAGCGTACCGGCGTCGATGGTCGAGCCCTTCGGCGCTGTGACCGTGACCGTGACGAATTCCTTGCAGGTCAGGCTGAGGCTGTCGTTCATCGTCGGGGTCTTGGAAGCGGTAGCCGGGTTGTAGTTCGGATGCGTTTCCGCGTTCGGCGTGGCTGTCACGCTGACTGTATCACCAACGACAAACAGGCAGCTTGTGTAGGTCTTGCCCCAATTTACGGCCGAGCCAAACTCCGCCTTACGCTCTGCACCGGAGGCGTCGGTTACGCGCAGCGAAAGAGTATAGTCTGTGTCCTTAACCCATGAACTGGGGTTGACGGAGATCTGATACATCCGCTGCAGCTTGAAGCTGCTGCTGTCGCTGCTGACGTTGATGGATACACCGCCGTTGCAGTCGCCGTTTGCGTCGTAACCGTCGGCCCAGTAAGCGCCGGGCGCAAGGTCGATGGTATACGCGCCGTCTGCGGCTGTCTTTTCAGCCAGCAGATCGTCCGCGCCCTTCACGCCGTCCATGTAGGTATACAGCTTCAGGGACTTGACCTGTGCGTCGTGCATACCGGACAGTGTGACGCTGACATCGCCCTCTGCTGCCAGAACGCCTGCGGGCAGCAGGCTCAGCAGCATCACGAGCACGAGCAGCAGACTCAGAATTCGTTTCTTCATACATTTTTCCTCCAGAATCAAAATATCTATCGCAAGCTCCTTATTAAATAGGAGCGGAAACAGGGGGCGCAGACGGCTTTGGGAGAAACAAAAGTCCGCCATTCTTGACAAAATGGCGGGCGGATCTCCAAAGAAACAAAATACGCTGCTTTTCCTGTGAGGAAAAACGGCGCACCTGTTCCGAATGCTACAGGCAGAGCTCGTCCCCCGCATTCATCCTTTCCGCCGCGAATGCGGCGCAGACAGCAGTTCTTCTGACTTGCACTCTGGAAACAAACTCTTTGTTTCCGCGCCCGTTTCCTGTCTTCTCACGGATAAATCCGCAATGACTGGCTTTCGCCCAGACAGCTTTCGCTGCTTCGGAACGGTCTTGTGCGCACAGCTCCGGTCGAGTGGTTTTCCCTTTCTCTTGCGCCGAAGCCTGCCCGGCGGCGTGCTTCGGTTACTGTACATCGGATGGCAATATCAAATTGTTAGAAAAAGCAAAATCTTGTGCTTTTCCGTCTGCTACTATACACGATATGGGCGTGATTTGCAAGCGGTTTGAAAAAAATATACCGCATTTGTCCCACCCTCTTGAAAAAAGCCGAAAGCTGTGTCAAAATAAAGAAAACCGCCCCGGCGGTGTTTTGACAGCACAACAGTTAGATGCAACTAACTGATACGGAGGAAGCGATGAAATACCATATTGAGAAGAATACCGTGCAGGAAACGCTCGTCATTCCGCTTTACGGACGGAAAATGTGCTCGGAATTATATCCGAATCTCTACCGTGACGAGACGGCCCTGCGCCTGATCGATCAGATCGATTACGATTTTTCGCTTCTGTCCCAGAAGTCCAAGAGCCTCATGCAGCAGTTCGGCTTTCTGGAGGCCGCCATGCGCCAGAACGACCTTGCCTGGGAGGTGCGGGACTATCTGCGCGAGCATCCGAACGCGGCGGTCGTCAACCTCGGCTGCGGACTGGACGACACGGGCCGCAGCTGCGACAACGGCTCCTGCAAGATCTATAAACCTCGATTTTCCCGGCGTGATCGCCGTGCGCGACGCGCTCCTGCCTGCCGGAGAGCGGGAGGAAAACATCGCCTGCGACCTGAACGACACCACTTGGTTCCGCCGCATCGACGCGTCGGGCGGCGCGGTCTTCTTCGCCGCCGGTGTGTTCTACTATTTCCTGACGGAGCAGGTGCGGGCGCTTGTGCAGGCCATGGCCGACGCGTTCCCTGGCGGCAGGCTCGTCTTCGACGCGGCGAATCAGAAAGCAGTGCGCCTGATGCTCAAAACGTGGATCAAAACCGCCGAAATTCAGGATGTCGGTGCGTATTTCGCCGTTTCCGACGCAAAAAAGGAGCTTTCCGCCTGGTCGCCGCGTCTGCGTGCGTCGAGCCGGGGCTATATGCTGGGCTACCAGAGCCTGAATGACCCGTCAGTGCCCGGCTTCTATCGGTTTCTGGCAAGAGTCGGCGACGGCATGATGCGGATGCAGATCGTCCGGCTGGAATTTGCGGAAGGGGAGACAACACTATGAAATATGCCGGAATGCCAATGGGGATGTGGACGCTGTTCGCCGGTTCGTTCCGGAAGGACCTCACGCCCGCCATGTGCCGTCTGGACTACACCATGAGCGACGCCGGCGGCGCGTCCGACTTCGTGCGCGAATACACCCTCGCCTCCGGCGGCCCCTACTGCGACTGCGGGTATCATAAACGAAATAAGCAGAATAAAGGCTCCACCGCGCCAGCGTAGGGGTCGATGTCCATATCGGCCCGGCAGAATGCACCGTTTTTACGGAAGTCTTCGGCAAATCCATAACTTCCCGCTGGGCCGACAGAGTTGTTGGCCCCTACAGCGAAACTTCATTTTCTCACGTATCCCGTAGGGGCGGACGACTCTGTCCGCCCGCAGGATGCACTGATTTTTATGAAATCTCCGGCGAATTCGCAGCTTCCCAACGGGCCGATGTGTACCGGCAAGCGGCAGACCCACATCCGTAACGCTCCTTCGTCGCGAACGGCTGTGACCGGCATCGGCCCCTACAAAATGCCCGCATCAAAGCCCTTCCTTGAACGCAAGGGAAGGTGGCTTCGATACGGGCGTTTAATTTTTTATGATTTCTCCAGCAGTGCAATGCCTGCCTTTACACGCGCAATGGATTCCTCTTTTCCAAGCAGCGCGCACAGCTCCGTAGCGCCGCCGGGGGTCGAGGCCTTGCCGGATACGGCTACGCGCAGCGGCCAGAGCACGACGGAGTTCTTGAGCTCGAGCTTCGCCGCCAGCGCGACGAGCGCTTCATACAGACCTTCGTTCGTCCAGACCTCCAGCGATTCCAGCACCGGAAGAATCTCACGCAGGGAGGAGAGGCTGTTCTCCAGCGTCGTCTTGGACTTCTTGTGGACATACAGCTCCGTGGAGTATTCCGGCAGTCTGTCGATAAAGTCCACACGCTCCGGCAGATCGGACAGAATTTCGCAGCGCGGCTGCACCAGCGCGGCGACGGCCTTCAGATCAATCGCGGGATTTGTAATGACTGTTTTCAGAACCGGCTCGGCCTTGGCGAAAAATGCCTCGGGGCTGAGCTTTTTCATATATTCCGCGTTCATCCAGCGCAGCTTGTTGATATCGAACACGGCAGGGGACTTCGAAATGCCGGAAATATCAAAAATCTCGGCCAGCTCCGAGAGCGTGTAGAATTCGCGCTCCGCGTTTTCGCCCTTCGGGCTCCAGCCCAGCAGCGCCACATAGTTCAGCACAGCCTCGGTCAGATAGCCCTCGCGGATCAGATCCTCATAGCTTGGGTCGCCGTGGCGCTTGGACATCTTGTGCTGCGCGTCGCGCATGACAGGGGAGCAGTGGACATATGTCGGGATCTCCCAGCCAAAGGCTTCGTACAGCAGATTGTATTTCGGTGCGGAGGACAGATATTCGCTGCCGCGTACGACGTGCGTAATGCCCATCAGATGGTCGTCGACGACGTTTGCAAAGTTGTACGTCGGCAGGCCGTCGGATTTCAGCAGCACCTGATCCTCCAGCTCCTTGTTTTCTACCGTAATATCACCGAAGGACGCGTCGTGGAACGTCGTCGTGCCCTCATGCGGGATGCGCTGGCGGATGACGAACGG